>Ga0164310_10001356_pt1 | contig 13784 bp, 10 predicted proteins | sample GuaBasSedimGuay1_FD_121795 | JGI IMG/M metagenome (GOLD analysis project Ga0164310, IMG submission 121795) | Subseafloor sediment microbial communities from Guaymas Basin, Gulf of California, Mexico - Guay1, Core 4569-9, 0-3 cm | ecosystem: Environmental > Aquatic > Marine > Hydrothermal vents... | reverse complement strand
TTCTCCACATATCCCTTGACTTCACTGTTACCAAGCTTGGTCTTTGTCTGGCCTTCAAACTGGGGATCTGGGAGTTTTACGCTGATTACTGCAGTCAGCCCCTCTCTTACGTCATCTCCGGTCAATTTTCCCTTGAAATTCTTGGCCTGAGGAGAATTTTGCAGATATTGATTAATACTTCTGGTCAATGCAGATTTGAATCCTATCAGGTGGCTTCCTCCCTCTTTTGTATTGATATTATTGGCAAATGTGAAAATATTTTCCTTGTAAGAATTATTGTATTGGAAGGCAATTTCAACGATAACCTTATTCTTTGTACCAGAGATATAGATGGGTTCAGGGTGGATTACTTCCCTGTTTCGGTTTAGATACTCCACAAAGGATCGAATTCCACCCTCATACATAAATTCTTTCTTGCGACCAGTGCGTTCATCAGAGATTCTTATCCTCACGCCCTTTGTTAAAAAGGACAGCTCCCTCATCCTGCTGGCCAATAACTCAAAATCAAAATGAATTTCAGGAAAAATACCTGGATCGGGCCTGAAGTGCACCCTAGTACCACGCCTACTGGTTTTTCCTTTTATGGTCAGCTCTGTCCTTTTTTGGCCATGTTCAAACCGCTGGGTGTAAATCTTTCCATCCCTATATACTTCTACCTCCAAAAACTCTGATAAGGCATTGACCACAGAGACACCTACGCCATGCAATCCGCCTGACACAGAGTAGGTCTTGTTATCGAACTTTCCCCCAGCGTGGAGCCGTGTCATGACGAGCTCCAGGGCAGGGACCTTTTCCGTCTCATGAATATCAACAGGGATACCCCGGCCATTATCTAATACCATTACACTTTCGTCCTGAAAGATATGGACATCAATAGAGTCACAGTATCCTGCCAAGGCCTCGTCAATGCTATTGTCCACCACCTCAAAGACAAGATGGTGGAGGCCCTCGGCAGCAGTATTTCCAATATACATGGCCGGCCGCTTCCTGACCGCCTCAAGGCCCTCCAATACCTTTATGGCCGATGCACCATAGTCCAACATACCTTGTTTCATCTTATATCCTCATGGGCATAATCAGTCCCATAAACCCTTGGTCCAAATCTCCTCGAATAACACATGGTTTGGAATCATCTACAAATGATAGCTCAATTTCTTCACTTTCCATATTTTGGAGCACGTCTATAAAGTATCTGGCATTGAAAGCCAACTCCAGGGGTTCTTCCTGGTAGTCAACTGAAATCTTTTCTTCAGCCTCACCTAAGTCAGGATTAGTGGAATGTAGATCCATCACATTTTCCCCAAGGGTTATCTTTACTGCCTTGTATCTCTCATTGCTTAAGATGAGCATCTTTTTCATGGCCTGGAGCAATAGGGCCCGATTTACAGTTATCTTACACCTGGGCCTTTTGGGGATCACAGCATGGTAATCTGGAAATTTGGTCTCCAATAATCGGATCATAATGATTGCGGTGTCCTTTTTTGCAATACAGTTACTTTGCTTGAAGCCTATGTGTATAGTTCCACCCTCAGAGGCAAGGCGATTGATCTCGGTCATTCCTTTTTTCGGTATCACTACTCCACCAGGGAGTTGGAGGTTTTGAAGACCGGGTATCTCCTTGTCCACCAAGGAAAGCCTGTGTCCATCTGTCCCTACCATCCGAAGCATTTCTTTGCCCGCTTCTGCTATTTTTTCTGTATAAATACCTGACAACTTGAAGCCGGCTTCTTCCATCGTTACTGCATAAATGGTCTTTGTAATCATTTCACTAATCAGGCTTGCATCCACCTCAAAAAAGCTGACCTCCTCTGGTTCTACCATGCCTGGGAATTCCTCTGCTGGTAGTCCTGCCAGATTGAACTCTGCGGTTCCGTCAGACAAATAGATCCAGTTATTTTCCTTCTGGAAGATTTGGATGGTTGAGCCTGTACTTTCCCTCAGGATCTCAAACAGTTTTCTTCCGGGTGCTGCCACTGCTCCCTCTTGGTCAATTTGAGCTTCAAGACTCTGACGAAAGGCGATTTCGAGGTCTGTTGCAGAAACTTGCAAAGAAGATCCATTGGCCTCTAACAGGATCATGGACAAGATTGGCATATTACTTCTCTTTTCAATAATACCTTGAACTCTTCCCAGGGACTTTAGAAATAAGGTACGGTCAATATGGCATTTCATTACGGCTCTCCTTTTTCAAGTTCATACTCATTATTGTTGTTTATATTTATAATAAGGACATAATCATAGTAAAGGGCCTAGAAATGTCGATAATGCAATTAACCTATTAATAATCAAAGGTATTTTCCTATGCATCCTTTCTACATTTTTTTAAATGGGCTGATATGGCCCTAAATTCTTCTAATACTTTATTATATCAGAATTCTTAAGAAGTTACATTATATTAATGCATCTCTAAGGCGCTTGATATGTTCTTGGAGATTTCGATCATTTCTTATTTTATTTTCAATACTCCGAATAGCGTAAAGCATACTAGAATGGTTTTTCTTTCCAAATCCCTTTGCTATTTCTTTCAAAGATAGCCCCAATAACTCCTTACAGAGATAAATGGCCACGTGTCTTGGGTAACAAATCCGCTTCTCACGCTTATCAGAAGCCAACTCAGAAGGAGATACGCCAAAGTGTTCTGCCACCACTCCTTGGATTTGAGCGATAGTCAAGGTATCTGAAGTAAGGTGTTTAGTAACTCTTTTTATATCTGTTAATTCAATAGGTTGTCTATTTTCACGATTGAGCTGAGACACACAATCCAATATATTCAAAAGGGTGCTGAGATCATCGGTAAGGGTTGTAAGATAGAAAAGCACATCATCGGCCAGTGGTCCAACCTGATCGGCTGCCCTTCTTTCTAAAATCATTAACTTGGTTTGATGGTCAAGTGCCGGTATTTCGGCCAAAATGCCTGCACCCAAACGGGAGGCAAGATTCCGATTTAAGTTGTCCATAGACGCGGGCGATCGGTTTGCGGCAAAAAGCAAGGGCTTTTTGTGTGCGAGAAAATGATCGCATATGGATAGTAGTTCCGTTTGGACTATTGGGTAATCAGTAAGGTGCTGAATGTCATCTAAGATAAATAGATCCAAAGAAATAAATTGACTTCTAAGTCTTTCAATCTCGTCCTGGCTTTTTGCGGCAGAGGAAAGGTGGGATATAAATTTTTTAGAAGAAATATATCCCACCTTTAGTGAGGGGTTGTTTTGGCTTATGCGATTGCCCACCGCGTGGAGCAAGTGTGTTTTACCCACTGTTAATGGGCCAAAGATAAAGAGTGGGTTGAACTGCTGGCCACAGGATTCAGCAAAGGTGAGGGCAGAAGCATATGCAAATCTATTTTTATTATCTGGAATAAAAGTCTCAAAGGTATACTTTTGATTGAATGGCGATTGAAAAACCGGTGGTAAGGAGCTAGGTAGAGGAATTTTGGGACTTATGCTGTTGGAGGCATATGTAAAACATATATCAGGTCGGTAACCACATATTTTATAGATTGCACTTTGAATAGCCTCAAGGAATCGCTCCTTCAGCCAGATGGCTACAAATCTATTAGGAACCTGAATAACGCCCTGGTTTTGGTCAAGTGCCTTTAACTGGGTGTGAAAGAACCACGGGTCCACATGGGCAGGGTCATAGTTTGTGCGGATTATTTGGATGACATGCTTCCATATGTCTTTTTTTTTTGGCATAATGTTTAGATAAGAAGGAACATAGCTGGAAATATGTGCGAATACTATTAAACTTACTAAGGAATTTCAACCAAAATCGGAAAAAACCGCAACGGAGGATTTGACCATGTATTCAGTTGCATTTGCGGGTAAAGGGGGGACAGGGAAGACTACATTGGCCGGACTGCTGATTCGTTATTTAATTGAAAAGGGAAAAACCCCGGTGCTCGCTGTGGATGCAGATGCCAATGCAAATCTTAATGAAGTTCTTGGACTGGAGGTTCATGAGACCTTGGGAGAGGCCAGGGAACAGATGAAAAAGGGTGTGGGCAGTGGAATGACAAAAGATGTGTTTATGGAGATGAAGGTCCAGGAGGCAATAGTGGAGTCTGATGGATATGACTTGCTCGTAATGGGGCGACCAGAAGGTGCAGGATGTTATTGTGCGGCCAATGCTCTGCTTACCCGATACCTGGATAGGCTTGTGGGAAACTATAACTATATTGTCATGGATAATGAGGCGGGTATGGAGCATTTAAGTAGGCTTACTACGAATAATATTGATGCCTTGGTGGTGGTATCTGACGCCACAAGGCGCGGTCTTCAGGCCGCCTCGCGAATATTGAACCTGGCCGTGGAATTGAAATTAAATATCAAGGAAAAATTTGTTCTTGTTAATCTTGCCAAAGATGGTCAGAGTGAAGGTATTAACGAGGCAGCCGAGGCATTTGGCCTGGATATCCTTGGGGTTGTTCCAGAGGACCCAGAGATCAGAGAGTTTGATCTTGAGGGTCGTCCTACGATCCAACTGCCGGCTGACAATAAGGCCTTAACAACGGCCTATGAAATTTTCGATCGACTAATGGACTCTTAGGTGCAAGGCTAGATAGGTTCAACTATTCAATATGTAGTATAAAGAAAGAAGATCACACAATATATTGGACTTTTTTTCTAGCTAAACCTGTCCAAATTATTGTAGAAATTGCTTGACAAGGATTGATTCATCGTCTATTTTACTGCTCCGGTTACCTCTATAGAGGTAATTTTTTTGTCGTGGTTTGTTATATTTTTCACAACTTGGACCTAAAGGTCTTTGCAGGCTAATAACTTTCAAGGCTGATAGGTTAAAGCCGGCGTTTGTATTACAGGGAAGGAATCTTTTGTACCTGAAGTAAATACTAGAAGGAGGGATAAAATTGGCTTTTGAGATTCCCAAACAAACCTATTCTGGAAGCATAGGAGAGGTGGTTATTGGTGCGGGCGAAGGGGCCATCACTCTTGGTGGGCAGACGGCCTACCCATTTCATCTGTTCGAAGGAGAAATGCCGAATCCTCCCAAGATCGCAATGGAAATTTGGGACTACGATCCTTCGGAAGAATGGCCAGCTTCAGCACTGGAGCCATTTAAAGATGTGGTGTCATCGCCCGAGGCATGGGCAAAGAAGTGTGTTGAGGAATACGGTGCGGACATCATAGTTATTCAGATGAAGAGCACGGATCCTAATGGTATGGATAGGAGCCCTGATGAGGCTGCAGAGGTGGTTAAAAAGGTTGCTGATGCGATCAATGTGCCCCTCGTAGTATGGGGTACGGCCAACAATCAGAAGGATGAAGAGGTTCTTAGAAAGGTTTGTGAGGTCTGCGAAGGCAAAAATGTGGCCTTGTCTCCCGTGGAGGAAGGCTGCTACAAGGGTGTAGGTGCTACAGCGCTGGCCTATCACCACACGATTGTGGCCTCTACACCTATTGATGTGAACCTTGCCAAACAGCTCAATATCCTGCTTGAGAACCTGGGGGTATCCCTAAAAAACATCCTAATTGATCCTACTATTGGAGGTCTGGGCTACGGGCTGGAATACAGCTATTCGGTTATGGAGCGGATTCGGATGGCGGCCTTGACACAGGAGGATGACAAGCTCCAGGTACCCATTATTTGTAACATCGCCAATGAGATTTGGAAATGTAAGGAGGCGGGTGAAGGTATAGAAGAGGCCCCTACCATGGGAGATCCTGAAAAGAGGGCTATCCTTATGGAGATTGTGGCCGCTGTGTGTTACCTGATGGCCGGTGGGGATGTGGTGATCTTGAGGCATCCTGAAAGCGTGCGTATCATCCGATCCTTTATTGATTTAATGATGAATGGTGGTATGGCCACAGACATTGAAGGGATTTACAAGTCACTTGCATACGAAGAGGCCGATTTACTGGCCATAGCCCCAGAGCCAAATCTGGATTTTGGAGCTGAGGAAGTCCCTGCCAAGAAAGAAGTGAAAAAGCCCGCGAAAAAGGAGAAGCCACCCGAAGCAAAGCCAAAAGAGCCTCCAAAGGAGAAAAAGGCTAAGCCAGAGGCCAAGCCTAAGGAAAAAGTGGTGGAGCTAAAGCCTAAAGAGGAAAAGAAAGAGGAGGTAAAGGCAGAGCCTGAGGCCAAGGTAGAAGAGGATTTGAAGAAGAAGGCAGAGGAAGAGGCCAAGGCTAAAGCAGAGGCTGAAGCAAGGGCTAAGGCAGAAGCCGAAGCCAAGGCCAAGGCAGAGGCCGAGGCAAAGGCAAGAGCAGAAGAGGAGGCTAAGAAGAAGGCAGAAGAAGAGGCTAAGGCCAAGGCAGAAGCCGAAGCCAAGGCTAAAGCAGAGGCTGAGGCAAAGGAGAAAGCAGATTTGGAGGAACTTCGAAAGAAGAGGGCACAGGCCCTTAAAAAGGCAGAGAAGAAGCCTGCCAAGAAGGAACCAGAAGCTCCTGCAGAAGGGCTCAGCCAATTGGAAAAATTTATCGCTTATCTGGATCATATTCACAGAAGGGCTTAGAAAAGCAGGTTTGGTCGTTATAGATCGAACTCAGACCTCTTAAGAAGGGAGGAAGGATTTTATGTCAAAGTTAGTAGCGTTTGCAGCAATTCAGGGAGCCTATAATATAGTAGCAAAGGCAGAAGGAAAGTACAAAAGGGCCTTAGAGACCTATGGTGGAAGCCAAAAATTGGAATTTCCCAACACAGCCTATTACTTACCCATTATTTATTCGCTGACAGGCATGAAGGTGACAGATCTGGATTCGGCCAGGAAGCCGCTTGAACTGGCACGAAAACTGTTACCCCCTCATATCAAGAAGGACTGCCATGTGCCTTACTTGGGGCCTTTACTCGATGCGGGTATGGCCGCGCTTTTTGCGGAGGAGATAGTGGAGGCGATTAGGTATGTGGAAGATCCTGATTTCTACCAACCCTGCGTTGAGGAACCCGATATTGAGAATGGTAAGATCTGGCTTGGTGCAGCCGACGATACCATCATGAGGAAGCGTGGCGTGGAGTTTGTAGATGGCACTGCACCAGGATTTGCGGCCATAGTGGGTGCAGCTCCTGATCCGGAGACCGCTAAGAAGATCGCAGAGGAATATCAGGTAAAGACAATTTATGTGTTTATGGCTGCCAACCAAAACGGCACAACATTTGCCGAACAGCTAATAGAGGCAGGAGTGCAGATCGGCTGGAACACCCGTTTGGTGCCTTTTGGTCCGGATATCTCTGCCGCGGTCTTTGCCCTTGGTTTTGCTAATAGGGCGGGAATGTCATTCGGTGGCATTGAGCCTGGAGATTATAAAAAACAATTGGCCTATCAAAAGAATCGTATATTTGCATTCGTTAACGCACTGGGAGACGTGAATGCCGAGTGGGCTGCTAATGCTGCAGGGGCTGTCAACTGGGGATTTCCTACAATAGCCGATACGGATATCCCGGAGATCCTGCCCACTGGAGTATGCACCTATGAGCATGTCGTTGCAAATGTCCCTCATGATCAGATCGTTTCCAAGTCCATTGAAATACGTGGTCTCAAGGTCACGGTTGCCAAGGTGGATATTCCATTGGCATATGGTCCTGCCTTCGAAGGTGAGAGGGTGCGGAAAGACGACCTGTATCTGGAGATGGGCGGAGGCAAGACACAATGTACCGAGCTTTGCAAGATGGCTGAAATGAATGAAATCGAGGATGGCAAGGTTGAAGTAATTGGGCCGGATATAAAAGATGTCAAAGAAGGCGATAAGCTCCCCCTTGGCATTTACGTCCAGGTGGCTGGCAGGAAAATGCAGGCGGACTTTGAGCCCATTCTTGAGAGGCAAATTCATCATCTGATTAACTATGCGCAGGGAATAATGCATATAGGGCAGAGGGACATCTCATGGATAAGGGTTAGTAGGTCCGCAATTGAAAAGGGCTTTACATTGAAGGATATCGGTGTGATTTTACATGCCAAGTTTCACCAAGACTTTTCCAATATTTTGGATAAAGTCCAGGTAACCCTTTATACGAAGAAGGAAGATGTGGATGAACTCACTAAGCGGGCTAGGGAAGAATACAGGATGCGCGATGAGCGCGTTGAGAAGATGACCGATGAGACAACCGAAATTTTTTACTCATGTACTCTTTGTCAATCCTTCGCGCCAACACACGTGTGCGTGGTAAGCCCTGAGAGAACAGGGCTTTGTGGTGCCTATAACTGGATGGACTGCAAGGCCTCCTATGAAATCAATCCTACGGGGCCAAACCAGCCGGTGCCTAAAGGTGAAGTCATTGACCCAAAACTGGGCCAGTGGAAAGGTGTTAATGAATTCGTTTATAAGGCCTCCCGTCAGGCCATAGACCATTACAATTTCTACAGCGTGGTCCACGATCCCATGACGACCTGCGGTTGCTGTGAATGTATCTGTGTTGTACTACCTGGGTGCAATGGCGTTATGACTGTTCACAGAGACTATTACGGGCAAACGCCTTGTGGAATGAAATTTAGTACTCTTGCTGGGATGATTGGTGGAGGACAGTCCACTCCTGGGTTTGTGGGCCACTCCAAATTTAATATAACCCAGCGGAAGTTCATTATAGGCGACGGTGGTCTGCTTCGGATGGTATGGATGCCCAAGGCCTTGAAGGAGGAGATCCGGGAGAGGTTGATTAAGCGGGGTGAGGAGTTGGGCGTTCCAGATCTGATTGACAGGATCGCAGACGAGACGGTAGGGATCACTGAGGAAGAGATCTTGCCGTTCCTTAAGGAAAAGGATCATCCTGCACTTAAAATGGAACCTATTGTTGGGTAACTGGAAAATGCCTGATCTGGCTCTCCGGTTTCCTTTTTGAACAATATTTTATTTGGTAACGACAGACATGAGGAGTGCGATATGGGACTAACAGGAATTCAGATTTTTAAGATGCTGCCCAAGACAAACTGTGGTGAGTGTGGGGTTCCCACCTGCCTTGCCTTTGCCATGAACCTTGCTTCAGGCAAGGCAGAGCTGGATGCTTGCCCCTATGTTTCTGATGAGGCAAGAGAAAAGCTCGCTGAAGCCTCTGCCCCTCCAATACGACCCGTTGCTATCGGGGCAGGACCGAGAGCCTTTAAGGTGGGTGGAGAGCTGGTTCTGTTCAGACACGAAAAGACCTTTTACAACCCCACCGCACTAGGTGTACTTGTTCCATCGGACATTTCCACTGAAGACCTAGAGACAAAACTCAAGATTTGGAATGCATACCAATTCGAGCGTGTTGGGCTTAATCTGACACCTGAACTGGTGGCACTGAAAGATGTCAATGGTGATAAGGCCGCGTTTGTTGGAGCCGCAAAGAAGATTGCCGAAGAAAGTGAGTTTGGGCTCGTACTGATGAGTGAAAATGTGGACCTGCTCAAAGAAGCTGCAGAGGCTACAGCCTTTAAGAGGCCTTTGCTTTATGCAGCCACTGGCGAGAATGTGGAGGATATGGGAAATCTGGCTAAGTCTACAGGGCTTCCACTGGCTGTGAAGGGAAAGGATATGGATGACCTGATTGCACTTAGTGATAAACTCACGGGCATGGGGTTGAAGGACTTGGTGCTTGACTCAGGCTCTAGGGAACTCAAGAAGGTGTTTGAGGATCAGGTGGCCATTAGAAGGGCTCCTTTGAAGGAGGGTAATCGGTCGCTGGGTTTCCCAACCATAACCTTTCCTTGTGAGATGGCAAGTAATCTGGATGTGGAGACCATGATAACCTCCATGCTCATAGCCAAGTATGGTGCAATAGCAATTATGTCTGATTTCAAGGGTGAGAGCCTGTTCCCATTGCTAGTGGAACGGTTGAATATCTTTACAGACCCACAAAGGCCCATGACAGTTACAGAGGGCATATACGAGATTGGGACACCTGACGATAATTCTCCAGTCTTGGTCACAACTAATTTCTCTCTTACCTACTTTATTGTGAGCGGTGAGATTGAGGGCAGTAGGGTGCCTAGCTGGCTACTGATTATGGATACTGAAGGCCTATCAGTAATGACTGCCTGGGCGGCTGGTAAGTTCGTGGGTGATGCTGTGGGGATGTTCGTTAAGAAATGTGGCATTGCTGACAAGATTGCTCATAGGAAGGTGATAATACCGGGTTATGCTGCTGCAATTGTGGGCGACATGGAAGAGGAGTTACCAGACTGGGAAGTGATTGTGGGTCCCAGAGACGCCTCTTTGATTCCCAAGTTTCTAAGGGAGATGGTAGGCTAATGCCAACCTGAAACTGGAACTTAAAAACTTAGCAAAGGGAGTGGACTGATGCTACTGATTGGAGAGAACCTCAATGTTATAAATAGAAAGATAGGGAAGGCATTTAAGGAGAAGGATCCTGGTCCGATAGTGGAGGAGGCCAAGCGGCAAAAAGAAAAAGGCATGGACTGGATAGACATAAACCTTGGGCCTGCAAGGAAGGGCGGCCCCGAACTTATGGAATGGGTGGTTAAGACCATTCAGGATGAGATAGGCGACAGTCCGCCGCTTTGCCTGGACACATCCAACATAGAGGCCATGGAGGCGGGCCTGGCTGTACACAAGGGAAGGGCAATCATAAACTCGATCATGTGTAGGCCTGAGCGTTACGAAAAGATGATCCCCTTAGCGGTGAAATACAATGCCCAGTTTATAGCCCTCATGTGGGGACCTGAAGGCCTTCCCAGAGATGAAAACGAACGTGCAGCCCTCGCTGTTGAACTAATCTATGCGGCGAATGAGGCGGGGGTTGCAAATGAGGACATATTCGTGGATGGAGTGGTGACTCCGGTAAATATCCAGCAACCCCAGCTGATGAGCCTCTTGGCATTTCAGGAGATGCTTCAGGATATTGCCCCGGGAGTGAAATCCACCTGTGGATTGTCAAATTGTTCTAACGGATCGCCTGATCATCTCAGACCAATACTTAATCAGACCTACATGGTGATGCTGGAGCGAAAGGGGATGTATTCCTGCATAGCTGATGCCTATGATGAGAAGCTTCATGCCATCGCAAGGGGTGAGAGGCCGGACATTGTGGAGGTCATCCACAAGGTGATGGATGGGGAAGAGGTTGATATGGATTCCCTTTCTAAGGAACTGCAGGACTATGTGAAGACAGCCAGGGTTTTGCTAGGTCATACCCTTTATTCCGACTCGTGGCTGGAGCTATAGACGTCGGGATCGGCAAGATCAATATTTTGAGGTAAAAAGGGCCTCCCTTTCACATGTTATGGTGGGGGAGGCTTTTTCCTTTATGTTTTGATGGATCAATGGGTTGCAATATTCTTTATAAAATTTACATTGATTTTTTATACCAAAGATGGCTTCTCTCATGACTCGAAAGGCCGCCTTTGGAGTAAAAGGATAGCTTGGAGAGATAATGGAGGACGGCAACATGAAAAATGGGAGAATCGCTATTCCATCAATGGCCCCGGGTGGCTTGGATGCAAAAAGATCGGGTCATTTTGGCCATTGTGACTATTTTACCCTTGTGGATGTGGAGGATGGACAGATCAAAGATGTGACAACTATTCCCAACCAAGACCATGTTCAAGGGGGGTGCATGGTTCCGGTGAATTTATTGGCGCAACATGGAGTAGATGCCTTGGTTGTGGCCGGCATGGGTATGAGGCCCTTGATGGGCTTTCAGCAGGTGGGGATCAAGGTCTATTATGACGGGGAAAGGCCGGAGATCCGGCCTGTTATTGAGGACCTGATTGCTGGGCGGTTGCCCATGATGGGGGAGGAACAGGTATGTGGGGGTGGAATGCGACATTAGAACTCCGGGGATGCTAGTGAACAATGAAAGGGGGCGTTAGCTGATATGGTAGATGAGATTTATGATATGCTTTCCAAATCCGGCTATTCGGATAAGGCAATTGAATATTTCAAGTCCCGCGAGAGTATCGGCGAAATTGAAGGAGCTGATCAGGTCACTGACTTGACCGGGCCCTGCGGGGATACCATGAAGATCTACTTGAAGGTGGATGGGGATAAGATTCAGGATGCAAAGATTCAGGTACTAGGGTGCCCTGGCGCGGTGGCCTCAGGGTGTGCGATTGCTGCCCTGGCTAAAGGAAAGACCCTAAAGGAGGCAAGAGAGATTGATTTGGATGCACTTTATAAAGAGCTTGAAAAGTTGCCGGATAAGAAGATCCACTGCGCCCGGCTTGCTGTGAAGACCCTGCAGAAGGCATTGGAGCAATACGAGGAAAAGGCCGGGGAACCAAATAGGAAACAGATGACAGGAGGGTCCCAATGAAAATAGCTGTCACTTCAACAGGCCAGGAAATTACCTCAGAAGTGGATCCAAGGTTTGGAAGGGCCCCATATATCCTGGTTGTGGACTCAGATAGTATGGATATCGAGGTGATCGACAACAGGGAGAACGCAGACTCATTAAAAGGCGCGGGCATACAGGCTGCAAGTGCTGTAAGTAAGAAAGGGGTACAGGTGTTGCTCACAGGCCACTGCGGCCCAAACGCCTTTAGGGCCCTTAAGGCTGCGGGAATTGCTGTGGTGAACGGGGCACAAGGGACTGTGAATAGTGCTATAAAGGCCTATCTTGAAGGTAACCTGAAAGAGGCAGAAGAGCCGGACGTGGAAGGACACTGGTAGGGTTCCTATTAAGGCCATTGTATCTATTTACCCAGGTAAAAAAAGCCTCCCTTTTGTTGTATTGGGAGGCTTTTTTGTTCCCTGACCGATGATGCTTGGTTTGGCGATGTCTTTATACCACATAGGGCGTCAATTTGTTCGCATAGAGCGCTGTGAGAAAAGGGTTGACCCGGTCCGAGGAGGTTAGGTATAAGCAGCTAAGCTTCATATGGTAAGTGCTAGGGGTATTTGACCCGTATTTTTCGATCGTCAACAGAGACAATATCTAAGAGGGGGGTGAAAGAGAAGCAATAGACATGAGGTTTTTGGGAGAGGTGATGACACCCTAATGGTAAAAAAACTTAAATGAGAGAGAAAGGAGGAACTTATGAGGAGACTGTTTGTCATTACTATGGTCTTGTTGTTTGGATTGGCTTTTGTGGGGCTTGGAGGCCAAGGGATCGTCCAGGCCCGGACCACCTTTATTACCATAGGGACCGGCGGCATTACAGGGGTTTACTATCCCACAGGTGGTGCCATTGCTAAGATGGTCAACAAAAAGCGGTCCATTTACCATATCCGTGCAACAGTGGAGTCCACTGGGGGGTCGGTGTTTAATATCAACGCGGTATTGTCTGGAGACCTGGACTTTGGCATTTGCCAGTCTGACAGGCAGTATCAGGCCTGGCATGGACTTGCTGAATGGAAAAACAAAGGCCCCCAAAAGGACCTGAGGGCGCTATTCAGTATCCATCCCGAATCGGTCACCCTTGTGGCTGCAGATGATGCGGGTATCAAAACCATTCAGGATCTTCGCGGCAAGCGGGTCAATATAGGGAATCCCGGATCTGGCCAGCGCCAAAACTCCATCGACGCCCTAAGCAATGCGGGGCTTGATTACAGAAAGGACATTATTGCAGAGGGCGTCAAGGCTCCAGAGGCACCCGGACTCCTTCAAGACGGCAGGATCGATGCCTTTTTCTATACAGTGGGTCATCCCAGCGGTGCTATTAAGGAGGCTACCGCTGGCAAGAGGAAAGTCCACTTTGTGCCCATCACTGGCCTTGACAGACTCTTGGCCAAATATCCTTATTACGCCAGGGCCTACATTCCCATAAAGTTTTATCCTTCTGCCACCAATAAGAAAGATGTGCCCACATTCGGTGTGAAAGCCACATTTGTAACCTCTGCCAAGACGCCTGACAAGGTGGTTTATGCCATTGTCAAGGAGGTGTTTGACAATTTTGA
>Ga0164310_10001354_pt1 | contig 13788 bp, 10 predicted proteins | sample GuaBasSedimGuay1_FD_121795 | JGI IMG/M metagenome (GOLD analysis project Ga0164310, IMG submission 121795) | Subseafloor sediment microbial communities from Guaymas Basin, Gulf of California, Mexico - Guay1, Core 4569-9, 0-3 cm | ecosystem: Environmental > Aquatic > Marine > Hydrothermal vents... | reverse complement strand
GTTTTCCATAGTCCTATCTCTAAATTTAATTCAAGCTTCTGTTAACCCACAACTTAAGTCGTGGGCTCGTTTCCGCACACACCGCTAAGGCATCAAGAAGTAGTGGCCATAGTTTGAATTGTTGAAAGGATTTCATAAATATCCAGGTTCACCGGACAATATTGGATACAGCGTCCACACCCTACGCAAAGAATTTTATCGAAACGATCCGGAAAATATTTGAATTTGTGCATGATCCGCTGGCGATAGCGTTTAAAACGCATCTCCCGGGGATTGTGCCCGGAGGCATGCAAAGTAAAATTAGCAAACTGACAGCTATCCCAGTTTTTGCGTCGTTCACCCTTAAAATAATTGGATTCATCCACAATATCGAAACAATGACAGGTGGGACAAAGAAAAGTACAAATTCCACAACCCAGGCAGTGCTCAGTTGCTGATTGCCAAAAAGGATTTTCAAAATTCTCATCAAGCCAACTTTTCACTTTGTCTAATGCTCGACGACTTTTTAAATCCTTCAAGGCATTTTCCGTAAACTCTCGCTTTTTCTCTTCGGCAGCTTCCGTAGTGCCGAGCTCCTGAGCAATCAAAGCTGCTATTTCCTCACCAACAGGGCTGAGGGGTTCAAACAAAAAAACATCCGGTTCAATTTCGGTAAGCAAAATATCACTGCCTACCGGACTAACCGGCGAAAGTCCTACTGAAGTACAAAAACATGTTGTTGCAGGACTTTTGCAAGCGATAGAAATAAAAGCAATATTATTACGTCGTTCCCAGAAAAAGGACTCCTGATAGTCCCATGAAAATATTGATTTCAAAATCTCAGAGCTGGCAGCATCACAAGGCCGACTACCCAATATCGCTGTTTTTGGACTCTCCAAATCAACATCTTCCACTGTTACCTGATCATTGCTAAATCGATATTGTAAAATTGGCTCTGTCCGAGGAAAAAGGAATTCCTTGGGACTATTAGTTGGAAGCAGTGTCTCCCAATCCATCTCGTCAATACTTTTTATTTCCCTAAACCAGGTCTTCTTTGCCTCTTTCACTGGAGCAACAACCCGCCAGCCAGCACCAAGCAAAGCATCAACCAGCTTACCAAAATTTTCTTTTTTCAAAACAGAGTTTGTCATATTGCTAACCCTCTTTCCCGAATCAATTCCAATATTTCTCAAATTGTTTGTCTACATTGCGCTTCCAGTCTTTTTGTAAAAACTGATCGATATCCTGCCGAGTGTAAGGGGGCACAGCACCATTGCGACCAGCTACCAAAGCACCCACTGCATTGGCAAACTCCATTGCCCTGGGCAACGGCTGAGCTTGCAGGTAAGAAATCACAAATGCAGCAATAAAAGCATCGCCAGCACCGGTAGTATCAACCGGTTGAATCCGAAATCCCGGACTGTAATATCGTTCACTGCTTGACTGGCAGTAGCAACCATTTTCTCCTAAGGTTAAACAGACCAAACGCAAAGAAAACTCTTCCAGTAATCTCTCTAAAAAATCACCCGGAGGTTGCGACGTACCATCAAAAATCTCCTGTAACATCTGTAGTTCGGTCTCGTTAATTTTCAGGATATCAGTTTTTCGCAAAGATTCACTCACAATAGCTTCAGTCTCAGAACTAACTTCACGAAAATTAACGTCGAAAACCACCAACACATCTTTCAGCTCATTCAACGCGCGCTGGACAGTTTTCCGTGCTACTGAATTGCGTTGAATTAAAGTACCGTAGAGAACTGCATCGAGCTGTGGCAGCAACATTTTAAGCTTTTCATCAAATTCCAGATAATCAAAAGCCACGTCCTGGCTACAAGTAAAAGTAGGCACACCCTTAGCATCGAGTTTGACATGGACCGTACCGGTAGGCTTGTGTGGATCGATCTGAATAGCCTCGGTTTTTACCCCCCATTTGTTCAACAAAGCCAGTAGCTCCTTACCCAAGAGATCATCTCCAACCCGACTAATGATAATCCCTTCTGCGCCTAAACGCTGGGCATGAAGTGCAAAATTGGCGGGGGCACCTCCAAGATATTTAGCATCTTGGTAGACGTCCCACAAAACTTCACCCAACCCGGCAATTTTGTAGGTAATCATAATTATTCCTCTCAATGAAATTTAAACGGAACAGGAGTGAAAGAAGTCAAAAAAATCAGAAAAGTAATTCCACCAATCAGCTTACGCTTAGTATCCAGGGGAGTAAAGTCATCCATAGGGGGTGGATGACGATAACCAAACCAAATGATAAACAGAATCATCAACAACCAGCCCCAAAAATAAAAAATACAGATAAAAATAAATGCCAAAAGTGCAGCTCGAAATACGTAGCGACTTTTGCGTCCTAAAATAGCATAGATTATGTGTCCTCCATCAAGCTGCCCTACAGGAAGTAAATTCAGGGCAGTAACAAATAGCCCTGCCCAGCCGGCAAATGCCAGAGGATGAAGCAACACATCGTATCCCTCGGGTATTGATCCTAAAACCAATTTGGACAACATGGTAAACATCAATGATTCCCCAAGGGTTTGCACGTCGCTACTAAGACTGGTAGTTGATACAATTTCGGACATCTTCAAGCCAAAAATTATTGAGGGGATAGTAAAAATCAATCCTGCCAGAGGCCCGGCTACTCCTACATCAAAAAGGGCACGGCGGTTAGGAATCGTTTGCTCCATGCGAATCACTGCTCCCATAGTGCCAAAAGGAGGAAAGGGCATAGGAATAAAATAGGGTAACGTTGCACGGATTCCATAGCGTCGACACATGAGATAATGGCCCATCTCATGAGAAAGTAGAATAGCAATGATAGCAGCAGAATACAATAAGCTTCGGTAAATTAAGTAGGTTGTACCAATTGTAAGCAGAAAAAGGATTACGTTGATTTGCGGACGCCCGCTACGTAGACGGCCCAAAATACGAATGCGTCTATGTTGTTCCTCAGAATCAAAGTCGGGAAATCGAAACTCCCAGTGACCTGTCATGAATTTTCTCCTAACTTGAAATGAATTTCATAGGATATTAGTTATCATATGGCAATTTAATTAACAGTTACCCTAACTGGTTCCCCTACCTTCAACCCGGTCTTTTGTTGAGCATTGGCTCCGTAGAACGAAAACCCCAAAAAACCAGAACTGTCAAAATAGGCTAAGAAATGTTCTTTCCCACCCTGAACAAAACTTCCTATAATTTGTTCCAGTTGCCATTTGCCGACTTGAATCACAAATGTTCTTCGTTTAGTTAGATCATCAAAAAGCCTCTTTGAGATATTCGATATGAGATTGCCAAACCTGTCTACGTAAATAATTCTACCCTCGATACTGCTCTTGTTTCTGGTGGGATGCCAAACCGTACCTTTGAAGAATGCCTTTGTAGGGGAACCAAGGTTGTAGAAGTTTTCTCCTTTAGAAAGATGGGCTGCCACCGGTGCGAAAATATCACGACCATGAAAGGTTTGGCTAACTTCAGAGAGAAAAAAACGCCGTTGATTAATGGAAATTACCTGACATCGAGGCAGCTCGTCAAAAATATATTTGAGCACTCCGTTATCCGGAGCTAAAAAATATCCTGCCTCCGTTTTTACCCCTAATATCTGTCGCTCACTCCCTACTCCAGGGTCCACAACTACCACGTGAACAGTATCTTTAGGAAAATATGGGTAGGAAATTTTCAGTACAAAAGCAGCCGCATCGATATCCTGCGGGGCAATATCATGGCTAAGATCAACAATCTGGACGTTAGGGTTTATCCCCCAAATTACTCCCTTCATAACCCCGACATAGCCATCCTGCCATCCGAAATCAGTAAGTAATGTAATCATATGCGTACTGATGTTTCCTTTTCTTCATCTTCTGTTTTCAAATACCAACCTTGCGGCACCGAAAATATTTGCCTTTTCTCCTAATTGGGTACAGAAAACTTTGAGGTTTTCCCTGGGTTTGGGACAAATATTTTGCATCACCGTTTCCCGCATCTTTCCTTTAAACAGCTCAAATGCCTTGCTTATTGAACCACCGATAACGATTACTTCTGGATCAATACAATTAATCAAATAAGCCAGAAGTATTCCTAGATGATAGCCAAACTGCTGCCAGACTTCCAGAGCTTTTTTCTCGCCTTGTTGTGCGGCTTGTTCAATCTCAGGAGCGGTTTTCTTTTGACCAGTAATTTGCTGATAAAGTTTAACAAGCCCGCGCCCAGAGAGAATGTCCTCGAAGTTACCATCTAAATAGGGAGTAATCCAAATCTCGGCTGCGGTACCAGTTGCTCCCTGGAAAATTTTGCCGTCAATTACAATACCACATCCCAGTCCAGTGCCCAGAGTAATACCAATGGACACCGACATATTCTTAGCCTGACCGAAATAAGCTTCCCCCAAGGCGAAACAGTTGGCATCATTATCTACGAATACAGGCAAGCCAAACTGTTGTTCTAAACGTTGTTTAAGGGGATAGTAATGAAGCGTTGGTAAATTCCAGGGGTCAAGTATTGTCCCACTATCTAAATCCAATGGCCCCGGAGTACCTACCCCGATACCTAAAATCTGTTCGGCTGTAATTGAGTCACTTCGCAGAGTTTTTTCGATAACTTGAAAAAGGCGGGCTTCAACTTCCTGACGTGGTCGTTCTGCTAAAGTAGGAATACGCAAAATATTACCTACAATTGTTCCATCGTCTGAAATTGCTGCCGCAGAGGTTTTAGTACCTCCTACATCCACTCCAATTGCATATCTGGCCATTTCAGGTTTCTCCGCTGCCCTAAAACATTTTTCCCCAATGCTCTGCAAAGGATTAAATAAATATAAAACCTTTCGATCTAAAAATCAAGTGTAACTATTCACAAATCTCTCATTAGGAATAGGTGTAGTTACGCCGGAAGATGCTCGGATGGTAATTTTAGAAAAGGTCAAAAGTATTGTTGGTAGGAATAGTAAGTTTTTTCAACCAGGGATGACTATTCCAGAATTGCGAAATTGGCGAATTTTATTTCGCAAAGTCCGTACGCTTATTCCCAACACTTCTGCAGCACGGGTACGATTCCAGTTCTGTTCACGCAGCACTTGCAGGATCCACTGTTTTTCCATCTCGTAGAGGGTCTTATTGTTAACCGTGATATTTTCCCTGTTTCGTAGCTGAAACTCCTCACGAAACATCAGGAAGTGCTGAGGTTGTAAAATTTCTTCCTTGGCAATAATAACAGCTCTTTCAATAGCATGTTCAAGTTCGCGCACATTGCCGGGCCAATCATACTCCATCAACATCTGAGTAACTTCGTCAGAGATACCACTAATTTTCTTTTGAACCTCCTGAGCATATCTGCGCACAAAATACTCGGCCAACAATGGAATATCCTCTTTGCGTTCTTTTAAAGTAGGTAGAAAAATTGGTACTACATTAAGCCGATAGTACAAATCTTCACGAAAATTGCCTTTGGCAACCTCTTCTTTGAGATCCCGATTGGTAGTAGCAATGATTCTGATATCTACTTGAACAGTCTCGGAATTGCCTACTTTTTCAAATTCTTTTTCCTGTAATACCCGAAGCAATTTAGCCTGTAAATTAGGGCTCATCTCACTGATCTCATCCAACAGTAAAGTACCACCATCTGCCAGTTCAAATCTTCCTTTTGTGCGCTTAATAGCGCCTGTAAAAGCTCCTTTTTCATGCCCAAACAATTCGCTTTCTACCAGATTAACAGGCAGAGCAGCACAGTTGGTCTTAACGAATGGGCGATCGCGACGTGGACTACGAAAGTGAATAGCTTTGGCAATCAATTCTTTGCCTGTACCACTGGCGCCCTGAATAAGTACGGTAGCCTTGGTAGGGGCAACCATTTCCACTATTTCAAACACTTGTTTCATCTTAGGGCTACGACCTATGATATTCTCGAAGGCATATTGCTTCTCAAGCTCTGAGCGTAAATATCTATTCTCACTGACCAGGCGGTTGTATTCAAAAAACTTATTAACAACTAATTCTATCTCGTCAATAGAAAAGGGCTTGGTAATGTAATCAAAAGCTCCCTGTTTCATGGCTTCGACTGCGCTCTCAACAGTACCATAGGCGGTAACCATAATCACACCAGATTCAGGATATTTACGTTTAGTTTCCTTCAGAATTTCCATCCCACCTATGTTCGGCATGCGCACGTCAGTGATTACTAAATGATAAAAATTATTGTTAATTTTTTCAAGCGCCTCCTTACCACTCTCGGCCATATCGACATGATAGCTATTGCGTTCTAACGCCTCAATTAAAAACTCTTGCATCAGAGGTTCATCATCAACAACTAATATCCTTTGTCCTTTCATCGCTACCTCTACAAAATTCATTGAGTAACTGGAAACTCCAGGCAAATAGTTGTCCCTTTATCAGCACCGGTTTCAATACGAATGTCGCCATGATGAATTTCGACAATCTTTCGCACAATAGCTAATCCTAATCCAACGCTACCTTTTTTGGTAGTAGTAAAAGGAAAATACATTCGTTTCTGTACTTGCGAGGGGATACCCCCGCCGGTATCCTGTAATACTAATTGAACTCGATGGGGTGGCTTTCTTCGCATCACAATCTGTAGTTCCCCCCCGGCAGACATTGCTTGCAAAGCATTGCGAACTAAATGTAGAAGCATCTGCTGGAAAAGTTGTGGATCCAATTCAAGTTCAACCTTTGAACGGGGGAATTTTGCTTGAATGTTTACCTTGTTTTCATTTTCTTCTGTCTGAACTTCAAAATGAGAAATTACTTCACTAACTAATGTTTTTAAATTAACTAATCGAAAATTAGGCTCTATTGGTCGGGTTAGAAATAGCAGATTACTTACAATCTTGTCCAGATTTCCTATTGCTTCGATAATCTTTTGTACCCAACGGCGACGAGGATCATCGATAGCCAAATCGCGTTCTAACAATGTGGCAAATCCCCCGATTGCACCAAGGGGATTGCGAATTGAGTGGGCTACGTTACCAGCCATTTCGCCTAATGCTGCCAAAGTACGTGCATGTTGTACCTGCTGTTCCAACTGACGCAATTCGCGCTGGTCCTCGAAAACTTCCACTGCCCCGCTGATTTTCCCTTCCCCATCGCGCAAAAGACAAATACTGGATTTAATTGGAATCTTAACACCATCTCGGCTTAAGATGTGTTTTTGTTGATTGACAATATTTTTGCCTTTTTGAATTGCCCACATAGGAGTCTGCTTTGGCAAATTCTCCTTACCCATCAACTTCAGATATCTGACACCCATAACCTGAGCCGTGGAATAGCCAGTGATTTTTTCGGCAGCTCGATTAAATAGAGTAATTCTACCTTCCAGATCAGTACAAATGACTCCCGCGCTCATGCTTTCTAAGATATTGTCCAAATAATTCTTAAGATTATTAACCTCACGCAAGCTGAGCGAGAGTTCTGCGTTTTTCTGTTCTAATTCCAGATTAAGCTCTGCTACCCTTGCTTCAAGTTTTTCATAAGCAGCTTTAAAATCCAAGGTTACCTGGTTAAAATGTTCAATTACTTGAACCAGATCCTTTGCCTTAAGATATTGGGCAGATGAGGAGGAAATAGGCTCTAATGTTTGTTCTTGTACCGAAGTTTTTTCAGAATATTTTTTCACAACGAATCCCATTTTCTGCTAACCGGAACAGTACTCGATTATGTCGAGCTTTAATCTCTTGCTCATATTGGTTCATAGTAATAACTACTCCCGGAAATACGAGATGTTTGACTTCGATTTTTGGCGTGTCTAAAACCATATCTGTATCATCCCCTACAAGCTCACTTTTTTGTCTCTCCAATTCCTGACAACGGGCGAGAACTTGCTGATATTGTTCGAAACATTTTTCGTACTGCTTTTGTTTTTCTTTTGTCAATTTAATCTGACGCTGCTTCAACATGGTTAAAAATTGCAACCGGTTCCGCAAACTTTCTCCTCGTTTCTTTAGAACCTCTAGTTCTCGTGAAATAACTAATAGCTGCAACAACGACTTAGAGTCTAACCGGCTACCAATCTGCACCTCGGTTCTTAATGAAGAAGGGGAACCAATGGTACGGGCAACAATTTCCCCTCCACTTACCAGACGTCCCCCAATAATGTGACCTTTGGGAATAAGAATACGTCCCTTCGTATGAATTGTGCTGTTCAAAATGTACTTGGTAATCTCCACATCTCCATCGGTTTGCAAAAATGCATCTTGCACAAAACCAGCTTGAATGCGCTTTTTGGCTATCAATTTGGCTTTATGTTTGCCAAAAATCCCTCCCCAAACGGTAATTTCACCTTCTCTGGAAATTACGGTTGCTCCGTCAACATTCCCACTGATACGCACATTACCAGTAGTCTCTACCTTAAATCCGGTTTTCACATCCCTTATTACCACCACATCACCACTGTATTCAATATCGCCGGTAGAAAAATCTACATCACCACGTACTACATAGACATTTTCCACATTGAGCAAATTGTGGCCCAAAAAAATGTGCCCGCCAATCTTAGCGTAAAGATTGTTTTTATCCTTTGAAACATACGTATTAAGCCCTCGAGGTAGTGGAATATCCTTACCAGGCGTTGCCTTTAAGGTCTTGCCAAAAACATTGTAACCGGGTTTACCCGGAGTTGCTGGAATACGCTCCACTAAATGCTGATCCTTTTCAACACACTTAATCAAATTAATACGATGGTAGTCTACTCGTCCATCTTCTAAAATCAGAGGTCGTCGACTGATATTGGTGTCAATCTTATAAACTAATTTAGCGTCCTCACCTGGTATCGGCAATTTACCATGAGCAATAGGAATATTGACCACATTCTTTTTCTCTTTCAAGATTTGCTCAATAACCTCTTCATCAATCGGTACTGTGATGCCTGCCTCCAGGATTTTGAAATTGATGTCGAAAAAAGTGATTTCTATCCCGTCTTCATCGCGAGGGAAGCGAACCGAAAGAAAGGCGGTCAATTCATCTTCGGAAATACGAACTTCAATGTACCGATTTTTAGCTTTGTTGAATTTCTCGAAGTAGTCACCAATCCGTACCGGCACCCCCTCAGCTCTCTCAAATACCTCCTTGATGATCTCAAAATTGGCATTTACAACTCCACGTTTCAAGATCGCTCGACGTACTTCTTCAAACTTGACCCGTCCCTTCAAGGAAGACGGAACCGTTAAATAGATACCATCCCGTTTTTGCTTCAATATTAATTTTTTCAATATGTCTGTTGCCATTTCAGCGCTCACCTAAATAACTAATGAACTTTAGGATTAGGAATTAAGTCTTTTTCTAAAAGAGATTCTTTATCGTATTCAAGCACAATATTCGTCTGACGTCCACAGACACAATTTACTTGAATACTCTTGAGTACGTTCCCCTGCTTTTCCAGCCGTAAGGTAGCATGTTGCCCGTTAATCTGTTCGGAGTGTGTATTTGCTCCATCTTCGGAAACGAGATTAACCATCTCTTTCTTCAAAATTCTGGCATTAGATAGTGGTACCTTCAGCTGAATCTTCGGTATGGTACCTGAACCCCACGCGGAAAAATTTTTCTTTTCCATACTTTCATCCTCGTTGGTTAAGTTTGTATTTCGCAACTAAAGAAACTTACCATTGGGAAATTGCAAAAGACATACCAACCGGGACTGGAAATTCGATGGAAACTTACGTTTTCCATTATGTCATATCATACTTACATTTAAAAACTTCTGCACATCTGCAAAATCTTTTCGGTGATTAAGACAACTGGCTAATTTTTCCCAACGGAAGAATTTGCCTACTTTTTATCCAGAGTGGTCGAAAACTATCCAAGCTAAAGTGGAAAGGGGGAGAAGAGGAGATCGTAGTAACTTGTTACTATCGCAGTGGTACTTTATCGAGACGCTCAGAAACAGTGCAATAGTATTCTTGCAAGCTTTTGATTTCCAAATCGTTACCACGAATAGTACGAATGGCATTTACAGCAGCAGAGGCAGCAGAAAGGGTGGTGTAACTGGGGATATTGTAATCAATTGCTGCTCGGCTAAGAGCATACTCATCATATCGAGATTTCTTACCCAGCGGGGTATTAATCATCAAAGCTATTTCCCCATTGATAACATAATCTACAACATTAGGACGCCCCTCATTAACTTTGAAAACTTCTTTTACCGGCAACCCTGCCTTACGAAGGGCCTGAGCGGTTCCTTTGGTAGCATAGAGACCAAATCCCAATTCCTTAAGACCCTTAGCAATTGCGATCACTTTTTGCTTATCGTAATCGTTAACGCTAATAAAAGCATTGCCCGAAAGGGGCAAACCCAGACTCGTCGCAATCTGCGCCTTGGCAAATGCAGTACCAAAATCCGAGCCTATCCCCATTACCTCACCGGTAGATTTCATCTCAGGCCCAAGATAGTTATTGGTACCGAGAAATTTTTGAAAAGGAAATACTACTGATTTCACTGCCACATGCTTGATCTCGGGATCCTGAGTTAATCCCAATTCCTTAAGTTTTCTACCCACCATTACCTTTGAGGCAATTTTCGCCAAAGGTAAGCCAGTAGCTTTGCTAACAAATGGTACTGTTCGGGAAGCGCGTGGATTTACTTCTAACATGTAAATTTTTCCATCCTTAATCGCAAATTGAAAATTCACCAATCCTACTACATTAAGTGCTTTGGTAATAGCCACCGATTGTCTTTTTATCTCAGCAACTTGCTCAGGGGTAATCATGTAAGGAGGCAGTACACAAGAGCTATCTCCAGAATGGACACCAGCTTCTTCAATATGTTGCATCACAGCTCCAATAATCACATCCTTACCATCAGAAACAGCTTCCACATCACCCTCAAAGGCATCTTCCAGGAATTTATCGATCAACACAGGGTGTTCGTGAGACACCAGAATTGCCTTTTCCATGTAAGATTTCAACGATTCGACGTCGTAAACAATTTCCATTGCCCGCCCGCCTAATACATACGATGGGCGTATGAGTACCGGAAACCCTATCCGTTCCGCAACCCCAATGGCCTCATCCACAGAAAAAGCGGTGCCATGTTCAGGTTGATTTATGCCTATTTTTTTCAGAAACTTACCGAAGCGCTCACGGTCTTCAGCCAGATCAATATTATTAGGCGAGGTCCCTAAAATTTTTACTCCAGCCTTTTCCAGAGGGATAGCAAGCTTCAATGGTGCCTGGCCACCAAATTGCACAATAACTCCATCGGGTTTTTCCACTTCAATAATGTCCATTACGTTTTCAAACGTAATTGGTTCAAAATACAACTTGTCCGCTGTATCGTAGTCGGTACTGACTGTTTCGGGATTGCAGTTCACCATAATGGTTTCATAGCCTTCCTCCTTTAATGCCAAAACGGCATGCACAGAACAGTAGTCAAATTCGATACCCTGTCCAATACGATTGGGCCCGCTACCCAGAATCATTATTTTTCGATTTGGGCTAGAAACAACTTCGTTTTCAAGGTCATAAGTGGAGTAATAATAGGGAGTTTCCGCAGCAAACTCAGCAGCGCATGTATCTACCGTTTTAAATGCTGCTTTCACTCCCAAATTAAGTCGCAGTTGACGCACCTTTAGTTCATCCATTCCCCATAAATAAGCTAATTGGGCATCGGAAAACCCATGTTTTTTAAAATGCCGCATGGCATCAGCATCCAGCTCATCAATCCGTCCACGGTAACTTTTTATTTCTGCCTCAGTATTCACAATTTCCTGAAGCTGATAGAGAAACCAGGGATCAATACCAGTAAGCTCATAAATTTGTTCAATAGGAATATTGGCTTTTAAGGCATAGCGGAGATAAAAAATGCGATTGGAAGAGGGTATTTTCAATTGTTCGAAGATTTTTTCCCTTAACTTCTCTGCGCCTGTCTCCAGAGCTGAATCATTAATATCATCTTTGCCATCACAGCCTAACCCTTGACGACCAATATCTAACGAGCGCAATCCCTTCCCTAATGCCTCTTTAAAGGTTCGTCCGATAGCCATTGCCTCGCCTACAGACTTCATCTGAGTACCCAGAATTTTACTGGCTGAAGGAAATTTTTCAAAATCCCAGCGTGGTATTTTCACCACCACATAATCCAGTGTGGGCTCGAAGGAAGCTGGGGTTTTTTTAGTGATGTCATTAGGAATCTCATCAAGGGTTAACCCGATAGCCAATTTAGCAGCGATTTTGGCGATAGGAAACCCTGTTGCCTTCGAGGCTAATGCCGAGCTACGGGAAACACGTGGGTTCATCTCGATCACAACCAGACGACCGGTGTGCGGATGAACGGCGAACTGAATATTAGAGCCTCCAGTTTCAACACCTACAGCACGAATGATTTTAATTGCAGCATTTCTCATTTTTTGATATTCACGATCAGTCAATGTCTGAGCAGGTGCCACAGTAATACTGTCACCGGTATGAACTCCCATAGGATCGAAATTTTCAATTGAACAAATGATAACGACGTTATCATTAAGGTCGCGCATCACCTCCAGTTCGTACTCTTTCCACCCCAGCACTGATTCTTCAATCAAAATCTCATTAATTGGGCTATTATTCAATCCCCATTTAATCTGCCGAGCGAACTCTTCAAGATTGTAGGCCACACTCCCCCCGGTTCCACCTAATGTGAAAGAAGGACGAATAATCACCGGGAAATCCATCTGTTGAATAATCTGGAATGCTTCCTCTTCGCTGTGAGCAAAACCTCCATTGGGAGTTTCCAAACCAATTTCATCCATAGTTTTCTTGAACAATTCACGATTTTCAGCTTTGTGGATTGCATCAAGTTTTGCTCCGATTAGTTCAACTGAATAACGTTCCAGCACACCTTTTTCAGCAAGTTCTGTAGCTATGTTCAATCCGGTTTGCCCACCCATAGTTGGCAAAAGGGCATCCGGTCTTTCTTTGGCAATAATTTTCTCTACAAAAGTTGAAGTAATAGGTTCGACATAGGTATGATGAGCCAGTTCTGGATCGGTCATAATGGTGGCAGGATTGCTATTGACCAGAACAACCTCATAACCTTCTTCTTTTAGCGCTTTGCAAGCCTGAGTGCCGGAATAGTCGAATTCGCAAGCTTGTCCAATAATAATTGGACCGGAGCCAATAATCAGGATTTTGTGTAAATCAGTCCGCTTCGGCAATGCTTTCCTCCTATCATTATTGATCTGTAACTATTGTCATTTACCTTGATTCAAGACCATTTGGTAAAACTCGTCAAAAAGATAACGGGAATCATGAGGGCCAGGACCTGCTTCAGGGTGAAATTGTACTGAAAATATCGGCAATTCGCGGTGACGAAATCCCTCCAAAGTTCGATCGTTCAGATTAATATGAGTAATCTCAAACTCATTTGGATTTAAAGTGTCCGGATCAACAGCAAAGCCATGATTCTGCGAAGTAATTTCAATTCGTCCATTAAGCAAATTCTTCACTGGATGATTAATACCGTGATGACCAAATTTCAGTTTGAAAGTTTTTGCGCCAAACGCCAGTCCCAGTATTTGATGGCCAAGACAAATCCCCATGATTGGCTTTTTTCCGATTAACTCTCGTACGTTGTCGATGGCGTAGCAAATTGGAGCAGGGTCACCGGGGCCGTTAGACAAAAAAACAGCATCCGGTTGCAAAGCCAAAACTTCCTGCGCCGAAGTTGTGGCAGGAATCACGATAGGATCAAACCCTCTTGCTGACAAGTTTCTCAAAATGTTAAATTTGACTCCAAAATCGTAGACTGCGACCCGCAAACGTTGTGGGGGCTCTGGCAAGCGCAGGAACTCTGAAATTTCATATTCATCGGGGTTATTTTGCCACTGAT
>Ga0164310_10001352_pt1 | contig 13791 bp, 12 predicted proteins | sample GuaBasSedimGuay1_FD_121795 | JGI IMG/M metagenome (GOLD analysis project Ga0164310, IMG submission 121795) | Subseafloor sediment microbial communities from Guaymas Basin, Gulf of California, Mexico - Guay1, Core 4569-9, 0-3 cm | ecosystem: Environmental > Aquatic > Marine > Hydrothermal vents... | reverse complement strand
TCTACTCCGAGGTTGCGGCGATCCTTCTCACCCCCCTGGAGATGATTGCCATACTAGAGGAGAAGCCCCCGGAGGATTACGTACTTGACGAGTTCTGACGGTTAAAAAACGTTCTTTGGGAACATAAACGTTCTTAAGTTGTGTTGTGGTATCTCTATCGGGCCGATAAGGATGGACTTCAGTCGACGTGATTGCAGGCTCTTCTTCTACCGAACGCTGATAAAGCTCCTGCTGTTTTCAATAGCTACCATAACATGCACTGCTTTCCTCCTTTATTTTCTTCCTGGCGGATTTCCAGGAGAGATCCTGCTGCTCCTGAACATCCCATTAGGAGGTCTCGTTATACTTGTCCTTATGAGATATCGGGAATATCTGCGTTGGGCAAGATGTTTGGAACTTAGGTTCTCGGACAAGGCGGCCGAGGAGAACTTTGATTTCGGTGTAGCTCTTCAGGGCAACTTTGATCATAATCTCGGGGAACTTGTTTGGAGCAGCCAAAAAGGTTTTAAAGTCTACGAAAGTGGTATTCAGCACAATTTCTTTTTTGAGGGCGATGGTCTGCAAGAAAGAAAAAGGTGGGAGGATATAGAAAGAATCTCTATCATCCCGTGTCCACCTTCTCTTTTTAGGACAGGTAGAGAGTATTGGCTAAAGATAGAGACCTTGGATCTGAAGTGGGGGGTAGTTAGATCGACTGAGAGAGAGAAGGATGAGATTATAGATATATTAAAGCGTCTGATGGGCGAACATTGGAAGAGGGTTTTCGCCGGGGAGAGAAAGAATGAGAGCCTCTTCCGACATTCAGAATATCAAAGGTATCGTGATATGATAACCTGAGGCCGAGGGTCCGAGCACGTAAAGCTCACTTCATTCTTCTAGAACGAATCTGCCCTCCCTTATCTGCCCCTTCATTTTCCTCTTTGTCAGATCTACAAGACCCACAACATTCTCCTGGAGTTCTGGCAGGTAATGGAAGAGAAGGAGCATCAGGGCGAGCATGAGCCCTAGGGAGAGACTCTTTCCGATGTAGTTGTGGGCTACATAGAAGGTGAAGATCCCCTCGTAGGTGACGTAGATGACCCCAGCGTTTCGGAAGAGGTTTCCCACGTATATTACCGGGAGGGTGTAGAGGTAGGAGAGGCGCTTTCTCCTCTCATCATCCATATCTACGAGCCTTCTTAGGCTCCTCAATCTGAAAGCGTTCAGGAACCCCCCCTTCCTCTCAAGCTCCTTTATTTTTCTCCTCGCCCACCCTATCCACTCCCACCGGTTAAGTTCGGTGGTGTAAACGGCGCTGAAGAATATTGCCAGGGCTTGAAGGGCGGTGCAGGAGAAAACAATGGAGACGGTGATGGGCTCTCCCGCGGCGGCGTGTATGGGAACCCCCTCCGTGGAGTGGATGGGGATGTGGGGGGAGGCCCATACAGGATAGCCCACGGCGGATAGAACAGCGACGCTCTGAAGCGCTATGAGCCATATAAGAACACCCCCTACATAAGGAAGGTGCTTGAAGGTGAAATATATGAGGGAGGCGTAGAAGGTGGTCCTGTAAAGCCAATTTAAAGACCGGGTATCCTCCCCCCATATGTAGTCCTTCCGCGCCTCATCCCCCATGTAGGCGAAAAAGACAACCCCCAGGGATATTATAGTGGCGTTCACCACGTCCCCCTCGTTGAGCAGATACTGAGGCACGTAGAGGGCCCAGTAGAGGGAAAAAACTATCCCCCCAGAGGCGAACAGCAGCTTAAACCTTCTGTCCTTCTTTCTGTAAAGGTACTCTCCGGTACTCAACAGGAGCAGGGAGAGAAGCATGAGGGGGTAGAGAAGGTAGGCGGGGGGCCCCATCAACAACCCTCACAATGGGGGTCCCTCTCAGCCTGCGTGAGCAGGACCCCTCCCTGGGGGGTTATAAGGACATCGTCCTCTATCCTGACTCCCCCCAGCCCCGGAACATATACACCGGGCTCTATGGTTATCACCATTCCCTCCTTCTGTTCTCCCTTTATCGTAGGTCTGATTCCCAGGGGCTCCTCGTGCACCTCAAGGCCCACCCCGTGGCCTAGGGAGTGGGGGTAGTTGACGCCAAAACCCTCCCTCTCTATAATCCCCCGGGCGGTGAGGTCAAGGTCTTTCAGGGGATCCCCGGCCTGCACCCTCTCTAGGGCAGCCTTCTGTGCCTTAAGGACCACCTGGTAGATCCTCTCCAGCTTACTGTTCTCCCCAATGATGAAGGTCCTTGTCATGTCTGAGCAGTATCCATCCACCACGACTCCGAAGTCGCATATCACGGCATCCCCCCTTCTTATAACCCTCTCGGAGGGGTCATGGTGAGAGTAGGCCGCATGGGGGCCAGATGCGACTATAGTCTCAAAAGATAGGTTGGCCACCCCCCTCTCCCCCCTCAGATGGTGGTTGAGCTCCCGGACCACCTCCAGCTCGGTGAGACCCTCCTGGAGGAACTCCCTCAGGAACCTGTATCCTGAGTCCACAACCTTTGTAGCCTTTCGTATAGCCTCTATCTCCTCCTTCTCCTTTATCGCCCTCATCTCCTGTATGGTGGAGTCCCTCTCAACGCGGCATCTCCTTGAGAGAAGCCTGCCGTCTGTCAGGACCTTCTCCGGGGACCTCTCCTTGATGAGATCCCTCACGCCCTCTATCCCCGTCTTGTAACGGCACTTCAGGGCCCTGTAGGTGCAGAAAGTCCTTACCTCGTCCACGGCGGTCATCTCCTGCGCTCTGAAGCCCTCGAGGGAGGAGGCTATGCCTATCCTCTCTCCCTCGGCAGTGATTATAAGGTGCGTGAGGGGCGGCTCTTTGGGGAAGGTGTGGCAGCAAAGATACCTTATGTTCCCCGGGGCGGTCACTATGTAGAGCCCGGCCCCCTTCTCCTCCATCTTCTCAGTAAGGCGTTTGATTCTTCTCCTATAAACCTTCTCATATCTTTTGGGGTTCTCCATGTGATTACCTCCTTCAAGATGAACCGGTGAAGGTGAACCTCTTCGAGAGCCTTTTCGGGAGCGGGAGGGGGAGGTAGGGGAACCCCTCCATCTCCTCGTAGATGATTCTTTGGATATCCTCAAGGGTCATCTCCTCCACTTTCCCGGAGCGGAACCTCACCGGCAGGAGGCCCTCCTCTATCTCCTTCTTCCCCACAACAACAATCATGTTCACCCACTCCCTGGAGGCGTCCCTGATCCTCCTGCCCACGCTCAGGTCCCTGTCATCTATGTCCACTCGCCCCTCAAGGAGACTTGCCATCTCCTCGCACACCTCCACGTACTCCTCGCTTACTGGAATGAACCTAAGCTGTGTGGGTGCGAGCCACAGTGGGAGGGAGGGGTACTCCATCTTGTGCGCTTCTTCCAGCAGGGCGTACAACCACCTCTCCAGGGAGCCTATGGAGCAGTGGACTATTATGGCCCCCCTCTCCTTCCCCTCTCTATCGATGTAGGTTATCCCATAGCGCTCAGAATCCTCCACATCGAGCTGTACCGTGGCAAGCTGGAGGTTCCCTCCAACAGAGTCCACGGCCTGGAGCTCCGACTTTATGACCCAGTAGTGCTTCATCCCCGAGAGCACATCTACAAAGGCCGGGGCTTCCGAGCGCTTCATCAGGTTAAGGATTTTCTCTTTGCTGCTCTCCCAGAAGTCCTCAACGACCCTGAAAACCAGGGCGAATTCCACTCCGGTCTCCGCCGCTCTTTCAAGGTAGAGGGTGAAGATTTTTTCGAACTCCTCCCAGCCCATTTCAAGGTCGGCTGCAAAGGAGTGAATGTCAGGCATGTGAAAGGCCCTAAGCCTTTTCAGACCCTTCAGCTCCCCACTCCTCTCGAGCCTGAAACTCATCGAGTACTCATACATCCTGAACGGAAGGTTCCTCCAGGAGAGTGTTGCTTCGGAGATCATCCTGAACAGTCCGAAGTCTGAGGCGAAGCGGAGGACAAAGGGCCTCTTATCGGAGCCGTAGACAACGTAGTGCCTCTCATGGAAGGATTCCGTCTGACCGCGGATGTCGTCCCTCTCCCAGGAGTATATGAAGGGGGTGGAGACCTCAAGGGCTTCAAGTTCCCTGGCCATGGAGTCGGCCCACTCCTTCAGAGCGTTCAGAATGAAGGTCCCCTTGGGGTAGAAGCGAAAGTGACCAGAGTCTGAAGCCTCCTCATAGTCTGCTATCTCAAGTCTCCTCATGCTTTTGATGGAGGGGGGCTCCTCCCCGGGCTTCACACCCTTCTCCTCGGCAAGGATGTATTTGAGGAGGGCTGGGTTCTCTCTGAGGAGTTCCACATCCTCAAGCTTCTCATCCAGGTCAATCTGAACTATCTCTCCCGTGGGGTCTACGATGAAATATCTGTGAGATATGCCGGCGGTGACCTCCTCCCTCCCCTTCTTCACCCCCTCGGCGGGGGAGATCTCTCTGAGGGCCTCTGAGAGGGGATGGCCCTTCACATGGATTTCAAAGCTCTTGTACCATCCGAAGGGCACCCGGTGGACCTCAACACCCCCTTCCTGAAGAGCTGATGCTAGATCTTTGATGAGTGCAAGGGAGACCCCCGGGGACGCCAGGGCGGAGGATAGGTGCGCATAAGGGTAGATCACAACTCTCTCGGCCTCCACCTCCCTGGCCTGCCTCGTGATCTCCTCAGTGGCCCTTTTTACCACACCTTCGTCATCGTTCTCCTCCACAGTGGTGAAAACCACAAGGGCCTCCTGAAAACTCCCTTCGGGGGAGATGGCCTCCTCAGGCTCCTTAAGCGCCTTCTCCGTTATCCTGTACTTTATAAGAGAAGCGTGCAACATCAGCATCTTCATTTTTCGGCCTCCGGTTGTGCTAACCGATGTGTGTCCACTATTTATGATTTTACTGCCGAGGAGAGGGCACCTTTAAGGTACTCCTTCAGAAGTACCCTCCGCTCCTGCTCGGCCGCCTCCGCTCTTCGGAGCATCTCGATGTAGAACTTCTCTCTGTAGCCGCCAACCGGCAGGATCTCGGAGAGCCTTTTCAGCTCCTCGTCCTCTCCCTCCGCGAAAACGCCCTTCTCAACGTGGGTTGAGAGGACGTCTTCGATCTTTCTTAGAATGAGATAGGAGAGGTAGTACTCCTCTATTCTGTAGAACTCTACCGCCCGCTTAAGGGCGAACTCCACCGTGTAGAGGAAGATAGGATTACCGATCCAGCGGGGGGCCATATGGTAGAGGGAAGCCATGTAGTGTCTTGAGAGCTCCCGGCACATCTCTTTGAACTCCTTCGAGCTCTTGGAGAGGCCCTTCAACTCTTTCTCCACTTCAGCATAATAGCGGGCCAGGTCCATAGCGGACTCAAGTGGGTTCTTCTCTATCTTTTTAAGGAGTTTCAGTTTGCCTTCAATCTCAGGAGCCACATCAAGGCCCGCACCCTGGAGCTCCCATGCGAGGATGCGAAGGTTCACAGTGGAGTCTAGGAAATCCTTCAACTTCGTCTTTACCTTCTCCGGGAGCTCTTCGGAGAGTTTTAAGGTGATCTCCTCTATGCGAGCCTTGAGCTTCAGGTGCTCGCCTTTTGTGTAGAGGGAGGAGAGTTCCTCCCGGATTCCTTCATATCTTGACGACTCCTCCGGGAAGAGGGCCTCAAATATGGAGAGGAGCGCCATGACCTCTGAGTAGGGCTGCTCAATGCTGCTTCTGAGCCTACCTTCCGCCTGCCTGGAGACCTTCTCGTAGAGCTTCTCAGCAGCCTCTCGGGCGATCTCTGCTCTTCCAGAGCTGAGCTCTTCCTTGATACTGCTCAGGTATCCGCTGTACTTGCTCCTCTCCTCCTCGGGGAGTCCCACCATCTTTATGGTTATCTTACGTATGTACTCCTCCGCCTTCTCAACGTCCTCTTTTTTCCTCCTGGCCTCCTCCAGAACCCTCGCTAGTCTCCTGAGGTTCTCCTCCGCACTCTCCACACCCTCCTTCGTTCCCTTCTCAAGGTCCACCTTCACCTTGGCCATGAGCTCCCTTATCTCATCCACGGTGTCTTTGAGCTCAGGAAACTTCATAAGCTCGTCCATTTCCGCTTTGGCCTGAAGAAGTGCCCTAGTAATGTTCTGGGTCTTCCTGCTCTGATAGATGCTCTTTGCCTCTACAAGAATTCTCTGGCCCAGGTTGTATGCCTGAGGGAGGTTCTGGGTGAGGAAAAGTCGGACCGCCTGGTTGAGCTTCTCCCTGAGTCTTCCTATGGTCTCAGGGTCCATCACGTCAGAGGCCCTCTCTAGGTCCTCAATGTATTCCTGCACTCTGTCCAACAGTGCCTGGGTCCTCATCTCCAAAGTGTACTCCAGCTTCTTCTTCAGGGCACTACCTATCTCCTCACAGATGTGGAGGGCCCTGAAATAGCGCCCCTCCGAGAAAGCCTTCTCCGCCTCCTCCAATCTTTTCATAAGTTCCGGTTCCGCTTCCCCGGTGCTGAGCACCTCCCGGAGGGTCTCTATCTTCTCCTTGACCCTGCCTCTGAGCTCAAGGATCTCACTGGCAGTTTCAAGGTCAGTTATCACGCCCGGGGAGGTGCCTTCTTCCTCAAGCTGTGAGGTAAGCATCTTTCCCTTCACGATCTTAAGCCTGCTTGAGACCTCTTCATCCTCCACCCCCAGCCTCTCAACCATCTTCACGAAATCAACCGCCTCTTCTTCGGCCCCCTCCTCAAGTTTGACCTCGGCAAAATCGAGCAGTTTCATTGCCAGCGCCTTGACCTCCAGCAGAACACCTTCCGCTGCCGGGGCCTCCGTGTAGGGCTCCTCCACAATCACATCAAGGGAAGATGCAGTATAAGCGCTCGCCAGATCTCCCGTTGGGAGGTCTATGCTCTCCACTCTCTTGGAGGCCTCCTCCGCCCCTCTAGAGATCATCTCCACCTTCTCCCCCACCTCACCTAGTTCCTCCTCAGTGTCCTTGAGCCTCTCCATGAGGGCTTCGATCCCTTTAAGGATATCCTCTTCATCGCCTTCGTCTCTCATCAACATCAGCCGCTTTACTATCTTCTGTTTCTTTCCCCGGGCCCTTTTGGAATAGGACTTCTTATTATTAATAAAATTTTGTTCCAAAAACCTCGCAGCGAGAGGTTTCTGAAGGACGGCCTCGTCGGACCGGGGTACGCCCATAACGGGGCTGCGTAGTACGATCTGTGCGATAAAACCTTAAAACCGCCCGAAGAAACACCATCTAAAGCGAAAGGCTTATTAAGGGGTCCGACTTATGGAAGATATTGCTCACAGGCATCACGGGGATGGGATGCCTCTTTCATAAGGGGTGTGTTGGGGACGCATAACAGGGCAGAGATCGTTCAGAGACAAGGGCCATGAAGGCTAAAAAAGTTTCGAGGCGAGAGTATGGGAACATACCAGGAGAAGCTCACTGTCAAAATCGACCCTGACCTGATGCTTGACGTATACCGGGTCATGCAGCAGGGCGGCTACAGAACGGTGAGCGAACTGGTCAGGACAGCACTGAGACATTTCATAAGTGAGAGCACAAGGAAACACACCCCAAACACCCTCCTTATAACCCTCCCGCAACAGCTGAGCCAGCAACTGCAAAGGGCGCATGCGAGAGGTTTCATAACAGATATTGAGAGGTTTGCCGAAGAGGCCATTCGCTACCGCTTGCATGAGGTTGTAAGGGAGAGCAAGGAGGTGGATGAGTTCCTGAACTCTCTTCCGCCTCTGGAGGAAGAGCTCCTCCCCGAGGAGCCCTTTGAGGAGAAGAATAAGGGAAGCGACGGTGATTAGATTGGGTCAGATGCCCAATCATCCGAGGTACATATTCCCATACATGACCTCGGAGAAGAGGCTTTCTTGGATGGTAGATGAGATAGAGGAGAGTACGGAAGCCCTCCGCGAGGCTGCATCCACCCTTCTCACTCTCTCCACGATGCTAGCCCTTCGGGGCTATGAGGGGCGCTTCTTCCCCTCTTTCTATGTGATGGGCGAGCCAGGGCAGCTCACGAGGAGACTACCGAGAACGCTGCCGGACCCCTTCGAGAACCTGAAAAATCCCCCTAAAGTGAGTGATAAGAGGAACTGGAGGACATTCTTCAACTACTCACAGTTCCCCGGGACGATGCTTCTCAGCCCGGAGGGGAGGATCCTTGGGGTGGGTAGGAGTCTGAAGTTCCAATCCGAGAAGAGCCTGGAGGAGTTTTCAAAGAACACCGGGGCGCTTATTGTGACTGTGGGGGAGGACAAATCTGTGACCGTAGTGTACCCGGAAGGCAGGGAGGTCCTGCGGCGGGAGAGGCTTCTTCTGGGTGACCCGAAGAGAGAGATATATCTCAAACGCTCTGAGGAGGGGCTCTACAGATATTATATGACACTTGAGGGAGACTTCTCCTCCCTTTTCAACGGGGGAAGGCTCAGACTTCTGAGCGGCGGAAGATCCTCACAAGAGTACCGTAAGACCTTAAGGAACCTTCTTAGCACTGCTTTCTTGCTCTCCCTAAAGGGATTTGGCTGCAACCCCATCGGTGCATTTTTCATACTTGGAAGGTATAGCGATGTGAGAAGATACCTTGTTCCCCTCCCCACCGCAAGGTATTACAGCTCCCGCTCTCTGAACATCATGATAGGGGACTGGAAAGAGCTCTATCCTTTCTTCACTCTTGACGGCGCCGTAGCAGTTTCACCAGAGGGGAGGGTATGGGGTGTAGGGAGGTATGTCAACATCTCAGGTAGGGAGCTTGAGAGGGGGGGGACGCCTCAAGTGGGTGGGAGTAAGACGCAGGCGGCATCTCTCATAACAGAGAAGGCGCCCTGCATTGCTGTCACAGTCTCCGTGGACGGGGACATAAAGGTCTTCGAGGGAGGGAAGCAGGTGGCCGAGTTTACCAGGTGCCTAGAGGAACTCCCCCCCGACAGATCACGGGTGAACCTTTTCGGGAAGATAAAGGGTTATCCCTACCGGGGAAGAAAATGAGTATCCCCTTTGAGGCCCTCTATGTACCGTTCGGCCTACGGGACTACAGCGTAGCACCAGCGTGTTACTCTGCTTAAAGTGTGTAGCTCCGTGGGGAGCTACAGTCCGGCGGTAGGGCTACCCGGGGACTGCGTCGCCCTAAAGGGGTATTCTACTTAGATGGGAAGGGGAGTTCTCTGGTAGTCTTTTATAAGCTGCTCGGTGTTCTGAATGGCCTTAAGGTAGATCTCCGTGGTTTTCAGGGAGGAATGACCCAAGGCGATCTGAACCGTGGTTATGGGTACACCTGCAAGAAGAGACTGGCAAGCGAAGGTGTGGCGGAGGGTGTGGGTGGTGATCCTCTTCGGCTTCACTATCCCAGCGTCCCTGGCCATATTCCTCACGATCCTCTCAACCGTGGCGTCGTTGAGCTGACCTCTTTCCAAGGTTACCCAGGTGACCTCTTTTTTGATAATGTTCCCCTCATCGTCGTAGGTGAGGATAGTCCTTTTCACCTTCCTTCTGGGAGTCTTCTTCTGGCTCAGGAAGAGGATGCCGCTTCTTCTCTCTCCTATGTATTCCTTTATCTGGTGGAGAGTGTCGGGGTCCACGTAGACTACCCGGTCCCTGTTGCCCTTGCCGTCCACCACCATTATGAGGTTCTTCTGAAAATCGATGTGTTCTATCTTCAGAGAGGTGAGCTCGTGGCACCTTAGGCCTGTTTTATAGGCTAGAAGGACTAGCAGGCGGTCCCTTTCGCACCTAGCGGCGTCAAGCATCCTTCTTATCTCCTCTACCGTAAGGTATATTGGCAGGCTTTTCTTCTTTCTTTTTGGCATCCCATCCCCCCTTTAGGGGTTCCGTGTGTGAGAATGCCGTAAAAGGGTTCTTTTACGGCATTTTACTGTATATGGGCTTATAGTATATAAAGAGTTGCAGTGGAAATATACCTTTGAATACTGCTATTTAAGGTTTTCTAAAAAACTTCACCGAACGCTACTTTTTTGCTGTTTCGTGGGGGGGGTTTTACATAGTTTTTGAGCCCCCTCAAGCAATATATTCGCCCTCCGGGGGTATACGCTCCCCCAGTAGCGCAACAGAGATACTGTATACCCCCCCCAAGGTATAGGTCTTTTCTGAATCTCCCAAGGTGATCGGAGGGGGTTGTTCTCTTCCCTCGGGGCACGTCTGTTTTTTAGATAATACCCCCTCACAGCTATACAGTAGCTGGATAGAGCTACAGGGGCACGGTATAGGCCTCTGGGATGACCGAGAGGAACACCCGAAGGGGTTTCCCGGGGGGATTGAAGGTTCTTTCGAAAAGTCCAGCCTGTGCACTACTGCGCACCTCGGTAGGGCTATACACAGACAGCATAGCTCCAGGGGGGTATGAGAGGGGAGGTCCCTCGGGTGTCGTGCAGCGGGTACGCCCCGTCGGGTACCCCGTCGCCCCGTCGGGCTACGGGCCCACACGGTAGTGCACCTCAGGAACAGAAAGAAAATAACCTTAGAGGGGCTTATGCTGCAAGGTGATTCGCATGAAAAAGGAGCTCATCGGGGTCGTGCACCTTCCCCCCCTTCCCGGATCTCCCCGGGGGAGCTTGAAAAACCTTGAGGAGGCGGAGGAGAGGGTGGAGAGGGAGGCGAAGATCCTCTCCCGGGAAGGCTTTACGGGGATCATACTTGAGAACTACGGGGACAAGCCCTACCCTAAAACCTCCTCATCCCCCCTAACCGTAGCTTCAATGACACGATTGGTTTTGAAAGCAAGAGAGATCTTCCCCGGGAAGGTGGGGGTGAACATCCTGCGGAACTGTGGGGTGGAGGCCCTAAGCGTAGCTGAGGTCACAGGGGCCGATTTTGTAAGAGTGAACGTCCTCGGCGGGGCCAAGGTCACAGATCAGGGGATAATAGAGGGGGTGGGGAGGGAGATGGCTTACCTTAAGGGTGCTGTTAAGGTCCTGGCGGACGTTGACGTGAAGCACTCCTGCCCTCTGGGGAACGGATACGACCCTTTAGCGGAGGCTTTAGACTTAGTTGAGAGGGGCGGTGCTGATGGACTTATTATCACCGGTGGACGGACAGGGGATGAGGCCGATGAGACCCTTCTCAGAACCCTCAAAGAGAACCTCCCCGGTACCCCTGTTTTCGTAGGCAGTGGAGTCACCCCGGGGAATATGAAGAGATTCTGTGAGGCTGACGGTTTCATAGTGGGAACCTATTTGCGCCCTGGAGAGGGGGCACTGGAGGAGAGAGAGATGAACAAGGGGAGGGTGAAGGAGATCGTGGAAGCGTTCAGGAAACTGCTGTAGAAAAAAGAGAGTGTGAATCTTCTCTAAGGCTAACCAGAAATTTCCCCCCCAGGGCACACCTGTATTTCATCGTTGGGTTTATATATCCCCGGGTTTTAAAGCATATGATAGGCTGTGGCACTTTACATATCCGCCGTACGTTGTGGGTATGGGGGTGAAAGGTACGAACTGTGGAGGAATCAACCTCAAGCACCCAATGATTCTAATGCCTACATACTCTGCGAGATTTAGAGCTGGAGAAGCTGTAACGGTAAGGGCTGATGTTGAAAGAGGGACGATCAGGATAAGGTGTGGAAAAGGGAGGAAGGGGCGCTATACAATCTCTTCTGAAGCAGCTCCGGGGCAGAGGAAGGATAAGCATATCTCAACGAGGACAGTTCAGTCAATCTTTGAGCGAGCAAGGAATTCATTTGCCACCCATCCGCTTGGAAGTGGTGGAGTTGATCTGAGACACACTGAGGAGCTGCCAGGACATAAGGATTCGAAAACGACAGAGATTGACATTGCTATCAGATTAGAAAGACTGGGCTTTCAAACATATCTATATGACACAAATTATAATCACGGATATATTACCTGGTCATCTTTCAAATCAATAATACTATTCGTTTATATTTCAACCCATGGTATGAGTGCATTAGAAAAATACCAAATTGCATTTTCGGATGAGTGGATTTTCGAAGGGATTTTGAGAAAGAAACTAGATGATATAGGAGTTTCCCTCGATTTTCTTTGGTTAGATACGTGCCAAAGTTGGCATTTTAGAGATGAATTGGATAACCTAGGTGCTGGGAACATTGTATTTTATGGTTGTGAATCTGATTGTATGGCAACAATCGTCGATGCAATTGCATTTTATGAGTCTATACTTTCAGGTTATAGCGTCAATGATGATCACACAATACGAACAATACATGATGCAACCAATGATGATGGGGGCTTGTTTGGATTTGAAGTAAATAACTGGATGATGAAAGATATGTATTCAAGCTCTCTAAATTTGCTTTATCAGTATCTGAGGGGGGATGGGATTTGAAAAGCAAAAGACTTGTTAAAGTTTTTGTTACCACAATAGTGATTATCGTTTCTCTTGCAGTGTCAATTCTTATTTATTGGGAGAGTGCCATGAAAGATTATGGATATGAATACAATGGAGTTAAGGCAATAATCGAATATAACGATTTAAATGAACCAATTTCTGAATCAGAAGGAAGGACTGTTTTTAGTAAATACTGTCGGTCTGTAAATAGCAGTTATATTGGAAACCGCGGCTTTAGTCTTAATCTGTTTCCTGAACAAGTAAATGGTACAGGTGATAAAGACGGAACAATATGTGTAAATATTATCTGGGAAACAAATGAAAATATTACTGTAATCTTATATTGGGATTCAGATGATGAGCAAAGCTATGAGAAAGATAAAAGCAACTTATTTCCTTATATTTATTTCATAATTGGAATTTTTAAAAACGAATTTAATGAAGAGCCTGATAACATATCATATGAAAAAATGATTATAGAACACCAAATTAAACAAACTTAGATATAGGAGGTTTCATTGAGATATGGAGGATGTCAACTTAAGGATAATTTTTTAAGGGGGTAGCGCCCATCCCCTCACGAAAAACCCTCGCGGAGGGATGAGATGCTACACCATATCCTTAATGCACTCAGGAATATGAGGTTATTTCTCCGTGAGCGGAAAAGCATCCAACTGAAAGCTCCCTCCCTACTCCTTTACCACCCGGGTCTCTCCCTTAGACATACCTCCGCCATAACCCGCTTTATTGATACAGTAAGCCATGTTCCTATGGGCAGCCATTGATCTCTTCTCCTGGGAGGTGATCTCTGTATGGGTCTCCCGGGGTAGAAGCGGCTTTGAGGCATATAATTTCATAAAAGATGTCTTAAGGAAGCGCGACGGAAAGCCTATCGTATATGTAGACAGGGGTCCATAGTACCGGTGGGCTCTAACACGCCTCGGAGTTCTTTACCGATACAGTAAGTTCGGACCGAGGAATCCTGTGGAGCAATGGTTTGGAATATCTAAGCACAGGATTGTGAGGTTTTACCGAAGATGGCCACATAATGCTTCTCACAAAGCGGTGAGCTACTGGGTTAAGGCATACACTTCTCTTTACAACCTACTCAAATCCGGAGGTGGTCAAGTTGACATCCCCACCGTCGCCTTAGAAAGATTTAAAATATCGAAAGACATTAATCATCATAGGTGCTGAAAAATGGAAGAAAAATATAGAAAAATGAAGGAAGTCACCCAGAAAGATTATCTGGAGTTTATCAAAGACAAAACATCTGTAATAATCGAAGATGTAGAAATAAAACTTCAAAAAAACTGGAATATAAAGTCGTATGGTCCACCTAAGGATTATACTCCAGAACGCACAACAGTATGGAGTTTTCCTGACAGGGGTAATTGGGCCTCTCATAAGGGAAACTATAGAGGGAACTGGTCTCCATATATACCGAGAAACCTTATTTTAAAATATACCCAGAAGGGCGATTGGGTTCTTGATCAAATGATGGGTAGCGGAACAACTCTAATTGAGGCAAAATTG
>Ga0164310_10001351_pt1 | contig 13794 bp, 10 predicted proteins | sample GuaBasSedimGuay1_FD_121795 | JGI IMG/M metagenome (GOLD analysis project Ga0164310, IMG submission 121795) | Subseafloor sediment microbial communities from Guaymas Basin, Gulf of California, Mexico - Guay1, Core 4569-9, 0-3 cm | ecosystem: Environmental > Aquatic > Marine > Hydrothermal vents... | reverse complement strand
GCGTAGTGCCGGGCCAGATCGAGGACGAGGGCACTCTCCTGGCCGAGTTGAGCCGCGTGCTGGGTCTGGACAAGGCAGCGATTCAGGCCAAATACGCTGACGCTCGTCCCGATTGGTTCGTGCCCATCGCCGACATCTCGGTGGAGCAGAGTCAGGCCCACTACGCCACGCTGAGCGCTATCCCGGGCGTGGCCTTTCGTGAGAAGACTGTGCGCGCCTACAACGGCATCGCTCCCCACGTCGTCGGCTACCTGGGGGCCATTCCCGCCGAGGAGCTATCCAAGTGGCAGGAGCTGGGATACTCCGGCGACGAGCTGGTAGGCCGCTCCGGTTTGGAGCGCTGGGGCGAGCCCTACCTGGCCGGAGGGCGTGGCGGGACTTTGAGCGTAGTCACGCCACAGGGCGACGTGATCGCCGTGCTCAAGGACCGGCAGGCGGTGGCCAGCCGCAGCGTGTATAGCACGCTGGACCGCGAGCTCCAACGGAAGGTGGAGGAGCTGCTGGGGCAACGGCCCGGAGCGGTGGTGGTGATGGACCCGCGCAACGGGCAGATACTGGCCATGGCCAGCTACCCGCGCTTCGATCCCAACCTGTTCGTGGGCGGCATCAGCGAGGAGAGATGGCAGGCGTTGATCAACGATCCCGGCCGTCCACTGCTCAACCGGGCGACCCAGGGCACCTATCCGCCGGGCTCGGTGTTCAAAATCGTGACCCTGGCCGCCGCGATGGAGGGCCTGGGGCTCACCCGCCAGTTCACCTTCAACTGCACCGGTTGGTGGACGGGCCTGGGCCCCGAGTGGGGCAAGCCCTGCTGGCTGAGGAGTGGTCACGGCGTCATTGACCTGGTGACTGCGCTAACCGCCTCGTGTGACTACTCCTTCTATGAAATGGGATTGATGCTGGATGGGATGGATCCGCTTCTGCTGCCGGATTACGCGCGGGCCTTCGGTCTAGGCGCGCCGACCGGCCTGGACGGCTTCGACGAATCCCCCGGCCTGGTGCCAGATAATGACTGGAAGCTCCAGACCCTGGGCGAGGGTTGGGCACCCGGAGACTCGGTGAACCTGGCCATCGGGCAGGGGTACCTGCTGGTCACGCCGTTACAGGTGGCGAGGATGATGGCCGCCGTGGCCAACGGGGGCACACTCTATCGCCCGCAACTGGCGCTCAAAGTGGCCGCCGGCCCCGATTCACCCGAACTTATCGTCGAGCCGGAAGCGATGGGCCAGCTTCCCATCTCCGAGGACACGTTGGCCGCCATCCAGGAGGGCCTAGCCGGGGTCACCACCAGCCGGCGAGGCACGGCCACGCATGTTTTCGCCGGCTTCCCCATTCCCGTGGCAGGCAAGACGGGAACCGCGCAGGTGGCCGAATTGGAATCGGAGCAACAGGGCACCGAACCGCACTCCTGGTTCGCCGCCTACGCCCCGGTGGACGATCCGCAGGTCGTGGTGGTGGACATCGTCGAGCACGCTGGTGAGGGGTCGCGGACGGCCGCGCCGCTGGTGCGGCAGGTATTGGCCGCGTATTTCGGGATCGAGGACACTCCTCCCACCGTGCAGGGCCAGGGCGATTGACGGAGATTGAAGAAACCCGGTTTCTCTCTACTCCACGAACAGGGGCACAAACTGGAACTGGTTCACATCCACCAGGCCCTGGTCCGTGAGCTTCAACTCGGGAATGACGGGCAGCGCCAGGAAGCTGAGAGTCATGAATGGATCAGGGTAAGACGAGCCCATGTCCCGCGTGGCAGTCAGCAGGTCATCCATCTGACTGCGCACTACCTCGATGGTCTGGTCGGACATCAGCCCGGCGATGGGCAGGGGAAGACGGGCTTTCACCTGCCCGTGATCCACGGCCACCAGCCCCCCACGCATGGTCTCGATCTCCTGGGCAGCGGTCAGCATGTCCCAGTCATTGGTGCCGACGACGATGATGTTGTGCGAGTCGTGGGCCACCGACGAGGCCAATGCTCCCCGTTTGAGACCGAAGCCCTGCACGAAACCCACCCCACACCGCCCGGAGGCCAGGTGGCGCTCGATGACGGCAATTTTCAGCAGGTCGCGGTCCACGTCGGCCACGGCCAGGCCATTGTCCACCGTAGCCTCCTCCACCCGCTGGCGGGTGATGATCTGGTCCGGGACGAGCTCGATTACCCGTAGTCGCGTGCCGTCGGCGGGCACCTCGAGATTAACGCCCTCCCAGTTAACGTTAACCGAGCTACGGATGGGGACGTGGCGCGGCGGAGCCACGGTGGGCAGCAGATGCCCATTCTCAGCGACCAACTGCCCGCCACGGAACACCTTCTCGATGCGAAAGTCCTCGAAGTTGTCGAAGACTACCAGGTCGGCACGACGACCAGGAACAATGGCTCCTTTGTCGTTCAGGCCGTAGTATTCGGCGGGGTTGATGGTAGCCATCTGGATAGCAGTCACCGGGTCCAATCCCGCGTGGATGGCCATGCGCACCAGATGGTCAATGTGTCCCTCGTCCAACAGGTCGGATGGATGGCGGTCGTCGGTGACGAACATGCAGTGCCGCGAGTTGGCCGGCGTGACCAGCGGGAGTAAGTCCAGCAGGTTATGGGCGGTGGATGCCTCGCGAAGCATGATGTACATGCCCATGCGCAGCTTCTCGCGAGCCTCTTCCAACGTAGTACACTCGTGATCAGAGCTCACGCCGGCGGCGATGTAGGCGGCCAAATCACGTCCGCTGAGGCCGGGGGCGTGCCCATCAATGCGCTTGCCGTGCCGCTGGGCCACTTTCAGCTTGTCCAGCACGTCCAGGTCGCAATATAGCACGCCAGGGTAGTTCATCATCTCGGCCAAGCCCACCACCCACTTTTCGGTAAAGTAGGGAAAAAGGTCGAAGGCCCGCAAGCGCGAGCCAGAGGTCTCCATCTCCGTGGAAGGTACGCAGGACGAGAGAGTGAAGTACACACTCATTGGGTTATATTTACTGGATTCCAGCATGTAACGGATGCCGTCCAGACCGAGGACGTTGGCAATCTCGTGGGGATCGGCCACCACCGAGGTCGTGCCCCGGGGCAACACGGCGCGGGTGAACTGAGGGATGCTCACCATTGAGCTCTCGATGTGCACGTGGGCATCTATGAAGCCGGGGCACAGGTAGTGCCCCGCCAGGTCTATCTCCTGTTCGGCTGGATACTCACCGAGGCCAACGATCCGGCTATGGGCGATAGCCACGTGGCCTTCGTGGATCTCGCCGGAGAAGACGTTGACGATCCTGGCATTCCTCAGCAGGATGTCTGCCGTCACCTCTCCGCGCGCTACCCGAATCATCTCTGATAGGTCCATTGGTAACCTCCTCTTGGCTCCTTTGCCAAAACCCCGATGGTCTCAGACCATCGGGGCCTTCCAAACTTTGGGTCATTATAGCACGGCTGACTGAGTTTGGTAACTGTAAATGCGCTGCACTTTTCAGAGGCTCACGTGCACTCTGTCAGCCTGATTCTTTCATGCCATCAGGGTAGCGGCGAGCCAGGTCAACGTAAGTATCCTTGAAAATCGTCCACTGTGCCTTGTACTCGTCCGTTACCTGACCGATGATCTTAGCCGGCACTCCGACGGCGATGTTCTCCGCCGGGATATCCTGGCGCTGGCGGACTACTGCACCCTCGCCCACCACCGCCCATTCCCCGACCACGGCCCAATCGCTAACCACCGCCCCCATGCCCACGATGGCGTAATCGTGAATCGTGGCGTTGTGGATCACCGCGCCGTGACCGATGGTCACGTGATTGCCGATGTGAGTGTACTCGCCGGGGCGGGCGTGAATCACGCAGTTATCCTCCACGCTGGTGCCGTCGCCAATGATGATCTCCCCGTAATCGCCCCGTAGCCGGGCTCCCGGCCCAATCCAACACCCCGCGCCCAGGGTGACCTGGCCCAGCACCGTGGCCGAAGGGTGGATGTAAGTGCCCTTGCCAATGCGCGGCACCCGGTCCTCGAATTCGTAAACCGCCATGCTGCCTCCTGTTGCGCAATGATGTACCGGCATCTCTCGACCCAGGTTGAGAGCGCCGAACTCCGTTAAAGCGCGGACATTATAAAACAGGGCCAGGGATTTGTCAAGGTTTGATGGAACCGCGCACTGCACAGGCAGGAGTTGTCAGGTTTCCTGCACAGCGATCTTTGCCTGAAGCTGTGCTGCGGCCTCTTCCATACCGATTCCCTGTTGCAAGGCCACCTCTCTAGCCAGCATCTCCAACGCCCGCTTCAGCAATTTATCGTCAGACCTGCTCGCCCTTTTTTGGCGATGACGCCAAGCGAGATCGCGAATCACTTCTGCCGTCCTGAGAGTCTCTCTGGAACTAAGTCGCTCGGTAATAAGGGCTGTTCGCTCTTTGACATCGGTCGGCAGTTCACGAGGTTTGCTGGAGAGCACCTTCATCGCCCGGCGGAGTTCCTGCCCACTTGCCAGTGGTCGCAGGCGTTTCGACACCCGATCCTCCGGAACCATGAGTTGCGAGTCCTTGCCTGCGTCCGTCAGTGCGATTACGTAGTACCTCCTGGTCTGGCTATCCAGCATCTGCTCTTCAATGGCAGTGATGACACCTGCACCGTAAGAGTGATGTACGACTTTCTGCCCTGTTTTGAACATCTTGCCTCCTCCTTGTCCTAGCGGCGACCTTCGCGATCTACCCCATGCCATAATCAGTAGTTGAGAAATCCGCCCCCCGCCCGGCGCTGAAGCGCCAGGCACAGCCTGCTGAAGCAGGCTGTGGTGGCCTCGGAGCCGCCGTCCACATTGGCGAAGGGTGCTTCAGCACCCTTCGCCTGCTCAGCCTGGACGTTCACGTCCAGGCGAAACGGCAGCAGCACCGACTTTTCTCAAGTACTGATAACTATCTCGTTTTCTCCTCCCCTCACAAAAAAGCGTCTGGTACCCCCTCACGCGGGAAGGGAACCGGACGCTTGCAGACTACCACGACTCAGCTATCAGCACCAGACAAGGCGATTATATGCTTAAATGAAAAGCTCGGATATCCCAAGAGGTGTGAAATCGGAAACCGAGCTTGCCTGCTACTTGCTCTGTAACTGAGCGGATATTCCACTAACCGTGACGACGGAGCCGTTGTCTGATTGCCCGCCGCCTTATGCCCGGCCGTGACCGGGCCACGCGCTCTCTTACAAATAGTCTCCTAATGACAAACGGAGTCAAGAGATGTTCCGCAATCCCCGTTTGGGCAAGATGCTCCCATTATAAGGGGAACGGGTGATTTTGTCAAACGTGGCTCACACTCAACTTACCATAACGCTGTCTTCGGGACCACTTTCGTAGCCATTCGTTCAGCTTGGCTATGCTCTAAAAAGCACCTCGCAGGGCTCTCCGTGTTTTTCCGCTAGGGCTGCCGGCGGTGATTTACTGGAAGTGAACCCGGTATCTTTGGCGCAGGTTACCCAGGAGGCGAACTACCTCATCCTGGGTAAGATCGGTCTCGAAAAAGAAACGCCAATCCGGCGGCTGCGGGTCCCAGCGGGTGTAGCTACAAAGCCCAAAGCTCTGTAATCGCTCCTGAACCGCTATACAGGCCGAAAACCCCCCGACACCCCGGATGGAAAAACACTGCTGCAAATCGCCCACCCCCCTCATACACCAGCCTCCTCTTATCAGACTTCCTCATTTGCTATTATAAGGCGATTCTTCCCCCGTGTCAAGAGTTTTCGACTTTCTTTAAGCTTGGTGGGAGGAGAGTTGCACGAGGTTCCAGGGCGGCAGCTAGGCAATAGCCTGGTTTTCTGGTATAATACGGGGCGTGTATCCGTTCAGGCTACTGCCCTTTCTCATCGCCGAGGACGCTGAGAACGCAGAGATGGGTAGGAAAAGGGGTTCAGGTTCAATCACATATCTACCGAGGCCGCAAACAAAAACTCTGCGACCACTGCGCGCTCTGCGGTAAAATCAGGTGGACGCCTGAACGCTTACCGGGGCGTCTGAAAGGGGTATTATGGAGCGACTACAAAAGGTCCTGGCGCACGCTGGGGTCGCCTCGCGGCGGGCAAGCGAGGAGTTGATCCGCCAGGGGCGGGTGCAGGTCAACGGGCAGGTGGTGACCCAAATGGGCACACAGGTGGATCCCGCCCAGGATGAAATCCGCGTGGACGGACACCCTCTGCCTCTCGCTGAATCACACGTCTACGTCATGTTGAACAAGCCACAGGGTTACCTCTCAACGACGCGCGATCCCCACGGTCGCCCCACGGTACTCGATCTACTCACAGTCGAGGCACGGATCTATCCGGTAGGCCGGCTGGACGTGGACAGCGAGGGATTGCTGCTCCTGACCAACGACGGGGCACTGACCCAGCGGCTGACTCATCCCCGTTACGGCCACGAGAAAGAGTACTGGGTACTGGTGGACGGGCGTCCCAATGCGCAGGCTCTGCGCCGCCTGCAACGAGGTGTCGAGGTGGAGGGAGAGAGATTGCAGGCGGACGAGGTTACAGTGCTACGAGGATCACACTGGCGGCGAGAGCCAGTCGTGCACGGCACCTGGCTGAAAGTGATCTTGCACCAGGGACGCAAACGCCAGGTGCGCAGGATGTGCGCCGCTGTCGGGCATCCGGTGCAGCGCTTGATCCGCGTGCGGTTTGGGCCGTTGCGCCTGGGTCGTCTGGAACCCGGCCAGTGGCGGCACCTATCTCACAGCGAAGTCATAGCTCTGCGGAAAGAGGGTTTGACCAAAGCGCACGAGAAAGCGGTGCCAAAGTCGTGAGAGATGAGCTCAAACGCAGGAGTGAAGAAAACTTTGTCGCAGCCATCACGGATTGCTATTGATGGGCCGGCGGCCTCGGGTAAAAGCACGATTGGAGAGTTGCTGGCCGAACAGTTGCACTATGTCTATTTCGACACTGGAGTGATGTATCGCGCTGTCACCTGGGCAGCCCTGCAGCGAGGCATTGATCTCGCAGACGAGAAAGCGGTGACAGACCTGGCGGAGCGCATTCACATCGAGGTCACCCAGCCGACTGTTGCTGACGGCCGGCAGTACACGGTGTACGCGGACGGCGAGGACATTACCTGGCAGATCCGCCGTCCCGAGGTGGATCACGGGGTCTCGCCCGTGTCCGCCTATCCGGGTGTGCGCGCGGCCCTCACTGCCCAACAACGCCGCATCGGACAGGCGGGACGGATAGTGATGGTCGGGCGCGACATCGGCACCGTGGTCATGCCCGACGCCGACCTGAAGATTTACCTGGACGCCTCAGTGGAGGAGCGGGCACAGCGGCGCTATCGGGAAATCCGCGACCGAGGCGAACCGGCAGACTACGACCACATCCTGCGTGACATGCGTCGCCGGGACAGGATTGACAGCGAGCGGGAGACCGCTCCCCTGCGCCCAGCCAAAGACGCGGTCATCATTGATACCACAGCGATGGCAGTGCCAGAAGTCCTGACCGAGGTTAAACGATGGGTACATCAGTCCGATCCATAGTGCGGCGGGGCTGCCATTTGTTTCTGGCAGCCGTCCTCCCCGTGTTGCTTCGCCTGCGCGTTTTTGGCCGCGAGAACGTGCCAGCCAGCGGGCCACTCATCGTCGTCTGCAATCACATCAGCCACTTCGACGCGCTACTTCTGGTGGCTCTCTTACCCTGGCCTATCGAGTCTATTGCTGTGGCCGACTTGTGGCAGGTGCCGGTGACCGGCTGGTTCATCCGCCTCTACGGAGCCATTCCATTGCACCGTGGTGAGGGCGACCGCGCGGCGCTACGGGCAGCCCTGGACGTGTTGGCGCGAGGCGACGTGCTGGGCATCGCCCCGGAGGGGTACATTGTGCCAGGTGCAGCTCTGGTGCGGCCCCAGCCCGGTGCGGCGTACCTGGCCCTGCGCAGCAAAGTGCCTCTCTTGCCAGTGGGGATTGCCGGCACAGAGCGAGCGCTGGAGAACCTCAAACACGGGCGGCGGACCGAAGTGACGGTCAGGATCGGTGAACCGTTCATGCTCAGCCCGGTAGAAGGACCCCGCCGCGAGCGGCTGAGGCGAGCCTCCGATGAGATCATGGAACACATTGCTGCCCTGCTGCCCGTGGCCTATCGGGGCGTGTACGCCGGGATTGAGAAGGACGACTAAATGGGCGGGGTGATCGCCAATGTGCGGCCCGGCAGCGTAGCCGAAGAGATCGGCCTGCGCGCCGGGGATGAGGTGATGGCCATCAACGGCCATCCGCTGCGCGACGTGATTGATTACCAATTCTACAGCGCAGAGGAATCGCTGGAGGTCCTCGTCCACCAGGACGGCGAGGAGGTCATCTACGAAGTCGAGCGCGACTACGGCGACGACATGGGTATCGAGTTCACCACTCACACCTTCGACGGCCTGCGCACCTGCCACAACCATTGCCCTTTCTGCTATCTCAAAGGGATGCCACCGGGCCTGCGGCCCAGCTTGTACGTTCCCGACGACGACTACCGGCTCTCGTTTCTCTTCGGCAATTTCGTCACTCTGACCAACCTGGGAAAAAGCGACTGGGATCGCCTGGCAGAACAGCGGCTGAGCCCATTGTACGTCTCCGTCCACGCCACCGACCCGGCCCTGCGCCGCCGTCTGTTGGGTAACTCGTCCGCGCCCGACGTGCTGGCCCAACTCCGGCGGCTGGCTGCACTGGGCATTCAGGTGCACACCCAGATTGTGCTCGTCCCCGGCTGGAATGACGGCGAACACTTGGCGCGCAGCGTCGCCGACCTGGCCGCACTCTACCCGGCAGTGCAATCCATAGCCATCGTCCCGGTGGGCCTGACCCGCCATCAGCGCGGTCGGCTACGCCCCTACACCCCCGAGGCAGCACGAGAAATACTGGCCCAGATCGCCCCCTGGCAGGCCGATTTCCGGCGACGGTACGGGGTCACGCTGGTGTACCCCGCCGACGAGTGGTATCTCCTCGCCAGTCAGCCCGTGCCCGCGGCCGAGAACTACGATGGCTTCCCCCAGATCGAGAACGGGGTGGGACTGGTCAGGCGCTTCCTGGACGAGTGGCGGGATGTAAGCCCTTCGGACCTCCGAGGTCTTGGGGACATCGGGGGTCTGACCGTGGTGTGTGGGACGATGATCGCCCCCGTGATGCGGCAGGTGATGGGCGAGTTGGCGGCGCTGACCGGGGCCACGGTCGAGGTATTGCCAGTGGTCAACGAGTTTTTCGGGGAGACGGTGACGGTCTCCGGTTTGCTGACCGGGCAAGACGTGATCGCCGAGTTACGCGGTCACAGCCTGGGCGACCTGACGCTGCTTCCACGGACAATGTTCGATGCGGCGGGCGAGCGCACCCTGGACGACCTCCGCCTCGCCGACATCCAAACGGCCCTCGGTGTGCGCGTGGCAGTGGCCGGCACGGCAGCGGACATTGTAGGTCTCATCCCCTGTCACCTGAAACCAGGCAGGGGGTAACGCCGATGTCCGAGCAAAGCGACCTGCGTCCCGCCGAAAGGGAGCACACGCCAGTCCGGGGGCAAAGCCCGATGCTGGAAGGCGGCAGCCAGGCAGCCAGCATGAGGATGCTCCGCTGATCTTCGATGTCCGTGCCGTTAATTTGCTGTACAACTCAACGTGGCAGTAATTCGTACCTGTATTTTACCACATCTGGCGACTATCTCCGTCATGTCTTGTAAAAGTGACAGGGGATGAGCTTCCAATGTCTCGGAGACCTCGGAGGTCTGGCCAGATGGAGGTCCAACATGAACTCACGGCGCTCCAGCTTCCTCCTCGCTGTAATCGTCATCTGTCTGGTCGCCGCCTTACTCCCCCAACCCGGCGCGTGGGGACAGGGCGGTGTACCTCCGCCGCGCGGGACCACGCCGACGCCACCTCCCCCGCCGGCCGCTCTCACCATCCCCCCCGAAGTCCGGCTCAAGATCGAGCCCGCCCTGCTCAAACGGTTGCTCGCTGCCAACGAGGACGAACCGGTGTCCTGCCTGGTCCACTTGCGAGCCGCCACAGACCTGGCCCCACTCGTCGCCGCCGAGGTCAACGTCCAGGAACGGCGGCGGATGGTGGTTGCCGCCCTGCAATCCACCGCCAACGAGACCCAGGGGCCTGTGCGTGCTTACCTGGCCCAGGAACAGAGCCTGGGGAAAGTGGCACGTTACACGCCCTACTGGATCTTCAACGGCCTGGCCGTCACCGCCCAACGCCGGGTCATCCTGGCCCTGGCCGCCCGTCCCGATGTGGAGATCGTCCGTGCCGACCACGTGCGTTATCTGCCGGATGGCTGGGCGAACGGAGGGCTGGAATATTGGAAAATTGGCAGCCCTTTCCAACCTTCCAACCTCCAACTTCCAGAGTGGAACATCTCCCGCGTGCGCGCTGACCGCGTCTGGGACGCGCTGGGGATAGACGGTGACGGCGTGGTCGTGGCCAACATGGACACCGGCGTGGACTTCCAACACCCGGCCTTGCTCACCCGCTACCGGGGCTACGATCCGAAGGGGCTATACAATCACGCGGACAACTGGTTCTGCGCCACCAACGAGGGCTACACCTACCCCGGCGATGGGTACGGTCACGGCACGCACACCATGGGCACCATCGTTGGCGGCGATGGCATCGGGGTGGCCCCCGGCGCACAATGGATCGCAGTCAAAATCTTCAACAACTCCGGGTACGCCTACGATAGCTGGATTCACGCCGGGTTCCAGTGGTTGCTGGCTCCCAACGGCGATCCCGACCTGGCCCCCGACGTGGTCAGCAACTCCTGGGGTAGCCAGGACGGCACCACCGAGGTCTTCCGCCCGGACGTGCAGGCCCTGGTCACCGCCGGAATCGTGCCCATCTTCTCCGCCGGGAACAGCGGCCCCGGTTCCAACACGGTGAACTCGCCGGCCAGCTTCCCGGAGGCCATCGCCGTGGGCGCAACCGACTCCGACGACGTGATCGCCGGCTTCTCCTCGCGCGGGCCGTCGCCCTGGGGCGAGATCAAGCCAGAGGTCTCCGCCCCCGGCGTGAACGTGCGCTCCAGCGTACCCGGCGGTGGCTACTCGACCAAAAGCGGCACCTCGATGGCTGCACCGCACGTTGCTGGCATCGTCTCCCTGATGCTACAAGCCCAGCCGGGGTTGAGCATCGCCCAGGTGGAACAAGCTCTGACCAGCACCGCCACGCCCCTGGGCTCGCCCCATCCCAACAACGACTATGGCTGGGGCCTGGTGGACGCCTACAACGCGGTGTTGGCCGTGGGCGACTTCGGCGCGCTGGGCGGTACGGTGCAGGCCACGAGCGGTGACCCGATCAGCGGGGCGACGGTGAGCGTCGCGCCCCACGGCGGCGGAGCGGCCCTGACCACCACCAGCGATGCCGACGGCAGTTACACCATCAGGCTGGCAGCGGATACCTACGACGCCACCGCCACCGCCTTCGGCTATTACCCGCAGACTGCCTACAGTCTGACCATCCGCACCGGAGAGACCACCACACGGCCCTTCACCCTGACCGCCAAACCGACGGGCACTCTGCTGGGCACCATCACCGAGACGGGGAGCGGCCGGCCTCTATCGGCGACCGTCGCCGTGCTGAATAGCCCGCTGAGCACCACGGCCAACGCCCTGACCGGCGGCTACAGCCTGGTGCTGCCCATCGGCGATCACGAGGTGCGCGTCACCCATCCCGGCCATCGGGTGCTCACCGCCACGGTGACCATCACCGCCAGCCAGGCCACCACACAGGACTTCAGCCTGCCCACCGCGCCCACCATTCTCCTGGTGGACAGCGGCCCCTGGTACAACGGCAGCCAGCGCACGTATTTCGAGAGCGCGCTCGACGACCTGCGCTACCTCTACGACGAGCACCTGGTCCGCCAGCCCTACGCCGAGCCCCGTGACGTGCCCACCGCTGATGAGCTAATGAGCTACGACCTCGTCATCTGGTCGGCCCCACAGGACGCGCCGGGCTACATTGGAGCTTCGGCGGCGATCACCAACTACCTGTCCAGCGGCGGGCGCTTGTTCCTCACCGGCCAGGACGTGGCTTACTGGGACAGTGGTGGCAGCGGGACGTTCTATGCGCCGTATTTTCGGGAATACGTCATGGCCCGCTACGTGCGAGACGACGCAGGCACACGTCAGGTAGCAGGCCTGCCGGGCGACATCTTCGCCAGCCTGACCCTGACCATCACCGGTGAGGGAGGGGCCAACAACCAACTCTGGCCCGACGAGACTCAGGTGGACAACGCCGACCACGCCCATGCGGTGATGGCCTATCAGGGCGACGGCCAGGCGGGCCAGTGCACCGGTCTGTGCCGCCCTTACCGCGTACTCTACTTGCCCTTCGGCTTCGAGGCGATCAACGATGCCGCCACGCGCCGCGAGGTGATGCAACGGGGCATAGATTGGCTGATGAGTCCCCGCCGGACGGCGGGCGTGGAGCTATCCCCCACTGCGCAGACGGTGATCGGCCCGCCGGGTACCACGGCCAGTCACGTCCTTCGTCTGCGCAACACCGGCGAGCTGGCCACTGACACTTACACCCTGGCCCTCTCCCCTTCCGCCTGGCCCACCAGCCTATCCACGGATCAACTGACCCTGGCATCGTGTGCCACCGACACCCTGACCGTCACCGTGCAGATTCCCCCCGGCAGCAGATGGGACATCTCGGACACGGTGATGCTCACGGCGACTTCGTCCCTTTCCCCCACGCTGGTGCACACGGCCACCCTGGTGACCAAGACCCCGGCCCCCGTCCTTCTGGTGGACGACGACCGCTGGTACCACGTGCAGGATCACTACACCGCTGCCCTGCAAGCCAACGCTTTCGCCTACGATTATTGGGACGTGGGCTGGAACCAGGGGGACGGGCTGGGCAGTCCCCCGCTGAGCACCCTACAATGGTATCCCATCGTGGTCTGGTTCACCAGCTACGACTGGTTCGCCACCCTCTCCGCCAACGAAGAGGCGAACCTGCGCACCTATTTGGATGGCGGCGGGCGACTGTTCTTCAGCGGCCAGGATTACCTGTACACCAACGGCCTCACCGACCTGGGCCGTGATTACCTGGGGGTGATGAGTTACACCGAGGACTTGACCAGCACCGTGGTCACCGGGGTGAAGGACAATCTCGTTGGCGACACGCTGGGGCCGTACACCCTCACCTACCCCTTCCAGAACTGGAGCGACGCCATCACCCCTACCGTGTCCAGCGAGGCGGCTTTCCTGGGCGATCACGGCTGCCCGGTCGGCGTGGCCCACCAGGGGAGCGGGTTTCGCACGGTGTTCTTCAGCTTCCCCTTCGAGGCGCTGGACGGGGCGGCAGCACAGGCCACGATGGAACAGGTCATCGGCTGGTTGAGCCGGCTGGGCACCTCCACCCTGCACGCCGACCGTACCCCCGTCGCCAGCGGCAGCGCCGTGACTTACACGCTGGTCATGCGCAACGATAGCCCGCAAGGTATCACCAGGGTCACGCTGTCCAACACTATCCCGGCGCACACGAGCTACGTCACCGGCTCGCTCCAGCCCGCCCAGGCCACCTATCACCCGCTGACCAGGACAATCACCTGGCAGGGGACGCTGGCTGCCAGCACCGCCGTGACCCTCACCTACCAACTGTCGGTGACTCATCCCCTGTCGCCGTCCACTTACATCACCAACGTGGCCCGCATCGAGGACATCGACCACGGGTTGGGTTTCCGGCGGCACGCTATTGTCCGCGTCAACGCGCCGGACCTCTCGCCCAGCACCTTCACGGTGGATCAGGACACCGCCCGGCCCGGCGACGCACTCACCTACACCGTCGTACTGCGCAACGAGGGCATCATTGACGCCGTGGGGGCCACCATCTCCGCGCCTG
>Ga0164310_10001350_pt1 | contig 13797 bp, 14 predicted proteins | sample GuaBasSedimGuay1_FD_121795 | JGI IMG/M metagenome (GOLD analysis project Ga0164310, IMG submission 121795) | Subseafloor sediment microbial communities from Guaymas Basin, Gulf of California, Mexico - Guay1, Core 4569-9, 0-3 cm | ecosystem: Environmental > Aquatic > Marine > Hydrothermal vents... | reverse complement strand
TCAGGTCTTGCAGGAAACATGCTCTGGTTTTCATTTATTATAGCTGCGGTTGTTGCAACGTTTTCAGGGTTAAGTTATGCAGAACTTTCATCTAGATTTCCCAGTGCAGCGGCAGAATATACCTATGTAGATCATTCATTTGGAAAACGTATTGCATGGGTGACTGGATGGTTGATAATTGCAGGTAGCATCATTGGAAGTGCAACGGTTGCTATTGGTTTTTCAAACTATTTTTCTGCATTATTTCAGACTCCTGTTTTTCTTACTTCTGTTGTAACATTGCTTATCATTGGCTCAATATTGTATTTAGGTGTTCAAGAAACAGCATCTTTAACTATTATTTTTACTGTTATTGAAGTGATTGGGTTAATTATCATTATTTTCGTGGGTCTTCCCTCCATAGGGTCTGTTGATTATTTTATATTAGCTGAAAGCTTTCAGGGGGTCATTAAGGCCGGTGTTCTCATCTTTTTTGGATATCTTGGTTTTGAGGGTATCGCTCGGCTTGCAGGTGAAACAAAAAACCCTGAGAAAACCATTCCAAAAGCAATTCTTCTATCCATTGCGATAACAACGGTTTTTTATATTCTTGTAGGAATTGCGGCAATCAGTGTAGTACCCTTTCAGGAGCTTGCAGCAGCAGAAGCACCCCTTGCTCTTGTTGCAGAACGGGTATTTGGAAGCAATAGCTTTCTCATTTTATCAGTAATCGCACTTTTTTCAACGTTTAACACCGCGCTTGTCATGCTTCTTAGCGGCTCTCGTATTGTGTATGGTATGGCTGAGGAAAAAGGTCTTCCTGCTGTATTTTCAAAAGTATCCAAAAAGACAAAATCGCCTTGGATTGCTATAATTGCTGTTGTGTTTGCTGCAATGTGTTTTACCTTGCTTGGGGATTTAAAAACCATTGCGAATCTGACAAATTTCACAGTTTTTGCAGTTTTCATCATTGTCAATGCTGTTGTTATATATCTTAGATATCATAAACCAGTAAAAACGGGTTTTATATCTCCTTTATCTGTTGGTAAACTTCCTTTATTTCCGGTGCTTGGAATTATCACGTCTTGTTTTATGATAATTAATGTTGAACTTTATGTTCTTCTAATGGGACTTGTTCTGATTTCAGTTGGATTCATCCTTCAATATGTTTATTATTCTTACAATGAAGTATCAAAATAACGTTGATATTTTTTTAAAAAAAGTAGGTTATTATGTTTTTCCTTCTTATGTGTCAGTTGTGAAATAGGTATCCAAAATATATTTTTCTATTGGACTATTTAAACAAATATATAATCTTCATGAAAAATATTATTAGTATGATTTATATATCCTATATGTAGGGAGTTTTTCGTTTGCAAAAGGATCATCTTATTCAATTACATGCGTTTCTTCTTCAGATACGAAGCTATGTCGAAACAATATATGGGGAGGAAGATTCCAAGGTATTTACCTCATACGATGCATTGAATATTCATCCTCATGAGGTTCATAAATCAAAAGATATACAACAAATAGCAATATTTGAACTTTCAAAGTGTATGTCGGAGGTATTATCAGATAAAGATCCCGTACATTTTAAAAGGATTTCAGAAACCCTGGATTATACTTGTGATCATTTAAAGAAAAAGAAGAAAAAATAGAACTCTTAATCTTTTGTCTCACACCTACTTTTTTTATAATCAAATCCAAATGAATACTTTCATTTATCTGTCTACTAGTTTTTTTTATGATATATCTCTATGTATGGTGTATAATAGATATTTTTTTGGGGGAATCATCATACTAAATCAAACATCATCATTGATACATGCACAGGGTCAAATTCAGAAACAAAAAGGACACATTCTTACACCTCATATCTGTATCCCTTCAAGAATCCCGCTCATCGATGAGTTCATTGGTGGATTCAAAGCAAATACTCTTACTTATCTGTATGGAAACAGCTCATTTGTGCATCGTTTTCCATATTATCTATGTATCAACACTTATGCTATGTTTTATGGAATAAGTGTCTTTATTGATGGTGGGACTTCTATGAATCCTTACATTCTTTCCAAATATGCAAAAACATATGAGATACCTGCTTGGGATGTTTTAGGATGTGTACAAGTGAGCAGAGCATTTACTATGCATCAATTCCATAGTATCGTTCATGATGCACTTGAACATCTGATTAAGAAACAAAAACCCAAAACGCTTATCTTTCATGCATTTCCCTTGTTATATATGGATAGAGATGTTTCTTTCCATGAGGCATCCACACTGTTTAATGTAACTCTTGAAACCATTCAGGTTCTTACAAAAAAATATCAACTCATTACCTTGATTACTAATCCTGCGAATCGAAGAAATCATTGTGTTGATACATTGCATCAGTCACTTTTTGACAAATGTGATGAAATTATATCAATTCAACACATGAAACATTGTCCAAGGGTATGGCTTCCACAGTATCATTCTGCTGCAACAATTACACAGGGATCAAAGGGACAGCTTTGTCTGCATGATTTTGGGATGGTCATGTAATTATGGGGCGAACAGTTCCTACGTTTCGACGGGTCATTGAATCATTCGGTGTTGAATGGAAAGATTTCAAAAAAACACTACGAACCCTTGATCAAGATGCATTTGATTCATTGATGGATCATGCACGCAATCATGCGGCAGCAGGACATAATTTTCCACATCCAAATCCTTTTGAACCTATTGTCATGAGCATTCTTGTAGAACATGAAAAGATACTGTCAAATCTTCTTAAACAACTTGAAAAACAACAAAAAGAAGAGAAAGAATGAGGATAATCTAAGTACATGTTTTTTGGGAGGAAAACCTTGTCAAAGATATATCGTCAATTATTTTTTTTACCAAAGATAAAATGCAGATATCTCATCTGATCCACTGGAGTCATATGATGAATAAGCAATGGCTTTTATGGTATAGGCACCCATGTTTGTATTATCCCAGTAATATTCATATGGGTACTCGTTGTCCACATGAACTGTTTCATTGTTGATCCTAAATTCTACATATTCGACTAATCCAATTGGATCTGTTTCTGCATTCACTTTCACTGATAGCCCATTAATGATATATGGCATCTTTAGAAATGATAATTGTATGGGTTCTCCATCATTAATGTATAAACATCCTTCTTCAATTGGATTTGTTATTTCAACAGAAATCGTTACCTGTGGAGAAGGGTCTTTGAATGCAAGTTCAGGGTCGCCTAAGAGATTTGTTTCATAGAATACCCATCTCATTCCATTTTCGTTAACATGCCATATATGATCTTCTTTTGAATAATGATTTGCAGGACCAAACTGTCTTATGTCTTTTTCAAACACTCCCTTAAAAAATGATTCATCAAGTAGGCCAGAGGGTGACTCAGGGCTATATTGACTTCCAAGGCCATATCGTGAATTCATTATTACTGCAATTGCTCCATGTTCTGTTTCCACTGTGAAGTATTCTGCAACACAATCAGAATCATAATATGTGTCTGGTGGCCAGCAATTATCAAAGGATCCAGCTAGACAGGTATGGGAATAAATAAAATAATATTTTTCATTTTTGAGTTCTTCTATTGCCATGCAGCTAAGACCCATTGCACTTGATGGACTTCCATGACCATCATGATTAATGATGAGTGGTGGGTGTTCATTTAATAGATATGAATATACATCAGAATCCCATGAGTTGTCTTCTTGGTATAGTTTTGTAATATTATATTCAGAAGGAAACACAGGTTCGATTAAATCTTTATATCTTCCACCCCAATCAAAATAGAATGCAGATCCTAGATGTTCACCTAAAAATAAGACACGTTTGAAATAGTCATCATAAAAAATTTCATCATATGAAATTGATTTTTTCACAAAATTTGATACTTCTTCTTCTGAATCTACACATGCTCTACCAACAGCAACCTCTGCATAAAGATCCGCTTCATCCAAGGTATCATCAACGAAATTGAATTTAGGGGCATCTCCAAAATGAGAATCTTCATCATAATTGAAGTTTCCATCTAAACAAGCATAATATACATCTGAGGGTAAATCGTCAACCTCATAGTCAAGAGTGCCAGTTAGTGGAAGCCCTTGTTCATCTGCAAATAAACCGCGATGAGGTACGATAATGTCTTCTTCATTGTTTGTATCTGAATCTCCTGCAAGTAAAACATATTTAGTTCCCCATGTCATGTATGCATATCTGATGAAATTTCTTATTTTTGCTTGCGTATCATCAAAAAGATCTGTACCTCTTTGAATTAATGTGGTTACAAATGGATTATCAAGATTATTATCTCCCCATATTCCATTAACGGAAAAATCTGGGTTATTTTCAATTTCTTCTACGGTAACAATCGTTGCACTTACACCTTTTGATTCTTTATAGTTAATAAGATCCTGAAAGGTATATTCTCCTTGTGCTTGTTTCATCTCATTATTTGTAATGATAACATATTCATATCCCTCATTTGAGATAATTGCAGTTGGTTTTTCAGTCTTGTAACTGTTAAGAATTTCTGGATTATCAATTATTTGTGAAACCGCATTATGGTCATCATAACTGTTACGCAGGCCTCCGGCAGGGTTTGATGTTTCTAATTGAATGTTCAAATCAATAGATTTATAAAAACTAACCTGGCCATTTTGTTCTTCATATTGAATAGGGTATAGATTGACATGAAGGATCCTATATCCTCTAAATGTATAGGTTCCTACAACTGAATATATCTGTTTATTTTCATATGGTTCATATGAACTGGATTGAAAATTTCCTGTTTTTAATTTGGTGGATTGTTGAGATAATGGAATTACTGCACCACCCTTTTCAAGATTGATGTTAGTATAAATTTCATTTTCATTTGATGTTTCCACAGTAACTGATTCAACAATGGTTCCATGTGGAATTAAAAGAGAAATTGGTTTTACTGGAATTCTTGGTTGAAGATACTCATTTGTCATGCTCAATCCCTCTATTTGAATTTGATGGGTATCTTCTTTCCCATTCATTTCATTGATTGTTGGTGAAGAGAAAGTATAATGATACTCCAAATAGGTATCTTCATCATCAGTTGAATTATTTACGCCTATTGTTAACATTGTAGAAACTGATGTTAACGCCATACATATTACTAAAAAAATGGTAAATATATTTATTTGTTTTGTTTTCATGAAAAACACCTTTTTGATTGATTAAATATATTTATATATGTTATATAAATCTTACCATATTTATTATACAGCTTTTTTTACATTCAAAATAATTGATGAAGAAGAAATGATGAAAGTTTACGAAAAATTAATAATTTAAATAAGTAATTAGCATTTGGTGAATGGTGGATAATTAGAGAGTTCAACTAAGATATTTAGCAAGAATATCAATCTCAGATCCACTATTTTCGAGCATATCTGAAAATAATGTGATAAATGTGAGGAATTAAAGATGAATGATGAGCCCAGTATTGTAAAAGAGATGAGGTCAATTGAACATCAAGAAAATTTAGAATTAAAACAAGAAAAACCTCTTACAAATAAACCAAAAACAGATGATGCGTGGGATGATGATTATATGTTAGATGACATGTGGTTTGACATGTGGAAAATGTTATAAAAACACCTCATTATTTTTTTTTTAGTAGGACTATCGCCAATATATATTATAATGAGAGGTTTTTCTTAATTTTTTATAATGTTTTGAGAGATATCTTTATATTTTCATACATCCTTTTTTAGAATAAAGTCAAGATGGTTATATAATGAGTGAAAACACCTCTTTTCAATGTAAGTATTGCAATAAACCAATGAATAAAGTTGAATATGAACTTTCCAATGGATATTGTCTCAAATGTAAGGACGTCCAGGATTGGAAACATATCTTAACTGAACAGAAAAAAACAATATCTGAAAAATAAACAAACCCTCTTTTTTTTGGGGAGAATACTTTCATGACTCCTTCCTTTTTTTTATAACTCTGTTTCTCTATTTTTTTCTTAAAAAATATTTGTGTTGTGTCTATGATTCATGGGTATATATTTGATGTTTATCCTGACTATAAAAATGATGTAATGGTAACTTGGTTAAAAACAAAAAAAGGACCGGTAGCAATAAAACAGCCTTATCATCCCTCCTTTTTTGTTTCAGCACCCAATGCTAATCTAAATATTCTTGTACAACAGCTTAAACAACATCCTAGTGTAAAACATGTTGAGTTTACAAAGGAAAAAACAACACTTGGATCCGAAAAAAAGAAACAAGTACTAAAAATTACACCTATGAATCTTTCATCATTTCATGATCTTACAAAACAAGTGGACATGTGGGGAAGATATCATATCTATCAATTATACAATGTTGATCTTCGTATTCCCACACGATATTTACAAGATCATAACCTCTTTTTCAATGCATATGTAAGCTGGGATCAACATGTGTTCTCTTTATGTGATGATCAATGGGCAATTGACTATTGCATTCCAGATTTTTCAAGTTGTACATTTTCAATTCAACAGAAAAAACAACAGCATATGTCCTCTGTGGATGATCCTATATTGAAAATTACTGTTGATAATATTGTTTTTCAGAAGGAAAATGAATGTGACACGATTATTTCTGCGTTTCATTTTCTTAAAAAAAAAGATCCCGATATCATCTACACAAAACAGGGAGACAGCAAAATCTTTCCAATTTTATGCAATCGGGCAAAAAAACATGGAATTCTTAGGGGTCTTCATTTTGGAAGAGATACTCACCGTTTCCTTAAACCATTAAAACAAGAAACATCCTATATGAGTTATGGGCGTATCCTTCATCGCCCTGCTTTTTACATGTTTCATGGAAGGGCACATATTGATACGGCTCATTCTTTTTTCCATACGGAAGGAGGGATGTATGGATTAGTTGATCTATCTAGGTGTTCAAATATCCCTTTTCAGTTACTTTCACGTCTGGGCCCTGGAACTGCAATTAGTCAGATCCAGGTGAACAATGCAATGCAACAAGGATACCTTATTCCATTTAAAAAAACACAATATGAAATGTGGAAAACCGCAGCAGCGCTGCTTAGATCTGATCGAGGTGGATTGATATTTGAATCTGTTGTTGGTCTGCATGAAAACGTCATTGAACTTGATTTTGCTTCTCTTTACCCTAACATCATGGTTAAATATAATATCAGTCCAGAAACATTGTTGTGCCCATGTTGTTCTTCATCACAAAGAAAGGTACCACAACTAGGGTATCATTTCTGTACAAAGAAAACAGGGCTTATTCCAATGGTTCTTAAACCTATTTTGAAACGTCGTTTTCTTTTCAAAGCACGATCAAAAAACACTGTTTATGATATGAAACGGTATGCTCAGTTGCAGAAGGTATGGAAATGGGTGCTTATTGTCTGTTTTGGATACACAGGGTATCGAAATGCACGATATGGCCGTATTGAATGTCATGAAAGTATTACTGCATACAGTAGAGATATTCTTATTGAGGCTGCTAATTTTGTTGAACGTGCAGGATATGAGGTGTTACATGGAATTGTGGACTCACTTTGGATTCATCCAGTGGAACCTGTGGAAAAACCAGTTCGTCTTGCTAGATTAGTTAGTCAGAAAACTGGTGTTCGTATGGAGCTTGAAGGAAGATACCATTGGATTGTGTTTCTCCCTAGTAAAGAAACTGGTGTTGGTGCGTTAACTCGTTACTATGGATTATTTGATGATGGGCAGCTTAAAATGAGGGGTATTGAACTTCGTCAGCATAGCACTCCTCTTTTTTTTAAAGAGCTACAAAAAGATATGTTACGGGTCTTTCAAAATGCAACAACAGCTGAGAGTTTCAACACGTTGATTCCTTCTGCAATACAGGTTCTTTTTGATGCAGCACGAAGAATTTATAATCAACAGGTAGACCCAATGAATCTTATTTTTACCACAAGGATATCTAGGCCTCTTTCTTCATATAAGATGAACACATTTTCAACGTCGGCCTTAAAACAACTGAAGGAATGTAATATTCATCCAAAACCAGGTCAAAGTGTCCAGTATATTGTAAAAAATCATCATGCGATACGTGGGATGGATCGAGTTTGTGTCAAAGAACTACTTACAGAAAATATATCTTTTGATAAACGTTTTTATATACATTATCTTGCTCAGTGTGGTGAGACCATTCTTCTCCCATTTGAATATACCAAAGATCGTCTTGAAAACATGATCTTAGAAAAAATTGATTTGGAGGAGATAAACACCTGAAAAAATTTACTTATGAATCAGATCTTATCAATCCTGTATGTCTATATTTTTTTAGAAAAGGTTGTATTATCCAAAGAGAAATTCAAATAGGGTTCTGCAGAGCAGATCTTGTAATATTTACTCCTGAACAAACTGTTATAGCAGTAGAATTGAAACTTTCAGATTGGAAAAAGGCATTGGTTCAAGCTCAGAACTATCAACTTGGTTCAGATTATGTATATGTAGCCTTTCCAGACACAAAAGAAACGCTAATACAAAAAAAGGTAGTGCCACTTTTGATAAAAAAAGGGATAGGTTTGCTTTTTATTGATGTAGAAACAAAACAAGTGAAAGAATTCATACGACCGGCTCTTTCAAGCAGAAAACTAGGGACAATAACATTAAAGGAAATTCAAAGAAGACAAAGGAAAAAAAGGAAAACACCACACATGTTTTAATCGATAGATTGCATCTTAGGATTTTTTAGTACTTACAAACAATCGTTTATGTTTAGAATACTGCACATATTTCTTTAACACATCAATAATAGTATCATCCCAAAGATGTTCGATCAGAATCTTGTTTAAGGCGTTGGTATCAAGTTGTTTCACATCATCCCATTTTCCATGTTTTTTTAACTCCTGTTCTAACTCCTTTCGCATCATACTTCCTTTGGATGGCATAATATATCGTTCTTGTTTTTTAATATGAATTTGATTCTTTGAACCAAAAACAACCTCAACATTCTTTTTTTCAGCAAATGCAATAATTGCTTTTTCAAGTTTTTCGATTTCGATATACAGATCAAGTTTCATCTGTCTTTTTTTAGTTGTTAATACAATATATTGATCAACCAACTGCAATCCAGTATCACTTATGTATTCGTTTTCTGCTTTTTCATTTAACATAAAAAGATGACTCCACTGTGGACAAATCGGTTTAAAGTCACACCAGTCACTAAGGAAGGATTTTTTGAGGATTTATCTAAATGAGGTATGACTGTAGGTGATTTTGATGATGATGGCGATATTGATTTTATAAATGGGAGGTTCAGGGGAGTATTAGATTATTCCTAAACAAAATGTAATATTCCGTCTTTGATCAAAATTCAATTGCCACTTTACTAAAAAGAAAAAATTAGCAAATATGATGTTTAACATCTGGAGTAACCTCTCCTCCAATAGTACACAATAATTTAAGTTAACAAGAAGAACTATTGAGGATTAACTCCATTCTATTTTTTCAGTAAGTTTCATGTATCAATTCAAATTATTAATATACCAAATGAAGTATTTACCTTCACTTTCTTGTGTGATGTATTAATATGGTTGATAAGAAGTATTGTGATAGGTACGGAATGAAAATTGTGCTGTTATCTAAAAGAGAAGAAAGATTAGTTGAGAGATTTGATACATAAAAAAGTGCGATATAAAAAATAATCTTTATTTTCACTGTTTTTCACTATATGTTTCACTAAGTTTCACAATTTTTATATACAAATTATATATTTTAAAATATCAAAAAATATGTAAGGTGAAAAAATATGAATAAAAAAATATTAGCAATATTATTGGCAACGCTGATGAGTGCAACCATGTTTGCTGGAATGATAACAGTAACAGCAGATGAAGAATGTATCAAAGAAGATGATATCAAATGGGTTATGATATATCAAGCAGATAAAAAAGAACTTGAAAACTCAAAAGGTACTGATTTGTAAGTGTATGCAATTTATATTGGACATTTAATAGGAAACAATTGGAGAGTAAAATATTATCTTCATGTTTCGGAGGAGTTTACGGATACATTTGAGGACAAGCTTTGGATAGATGCGTATACAATCGAAACTCATGATCATGATAATGAGTATATGTGGGAGGGAATAAATGGTCCTTATTATTCCAGATGGTTCCCCGCCCCCAACAAAGGTTATCATGATATCACGGTTTATACAGATTATGGAACTGATATAACTGAAACGAATGAGGTTAACAATGATGAAACTGAAGACTTTTATTTCTGGTGGTTGTGATAAAATATAAAAATGGAGGGATTAACCCCTCCAACCCTATTTCTTGTAAATAATTGACATAAATCTAAATACTATTAATGATTATAATATATATGATAATATAGAGAGATGAATTAAATATGGTATTTAAAGGTAACATAGTTTTTCTTATAATATTTCTATGTATCATTTCAAATTTTTCTTCTTTTATGGCAGAGAGTGAATATAAAACCCCTGATTCAACATACGATAATTTAGGCAAAGAAGTCATGAGTATGAATTCGTTTGATATACTATTTTCAAATACTGATTTGCAAGATAATGATGTCGATTATTATCCTGGAGATATGAACACTCAGTTCTTTGATATATATGAACTGGCAAGTTTCGGACAAACTGCATGGGGTTTAGCCACAGCAGATTTCAATAATGATGGGCTAATAGATTTTGCGGTATCCTCTGCAACTGTCCCAATAACTTATTCTTCGGTAACAATTTTTTATAATCAAGGAGATCTCACTTTTTCCCAAGAAGAAGTATATCGTTTTAATGAATATATTATGGATCTAGAGGCTGCAGATGTTGATAATGATGGAGACATTGACTTGTTGTTCACGTATAATGAAGTAACTTGGATTGGCGAATGGGGTTATTACACAAATGGGACAGTGAATTTACTTGAAAATAATGGAGATAATCAATTTGAACCCCATAAAATGATTGTTTGGCTTGGTCCACATGAACGAATGGACCCTGAAAAGCAGACGAATATACAACTTGCCTGCGCAGATTACGATAACGACGATGATACTGATTTCTTGATAGGAAGCAATAGTGGAAAGGTTGAATTATTTGCTAATGACGGATTTGGGGAGTATTCTGGTATTGAAGTTATTCATGATTATGGAAAGTATAGTTGGGGTGTTGCCTCTGGCGATTTCAATGATGATGGATGGATGGATTTCATCGTGAATGCTAATGAGGAGGGAAAACAAAGTACTAATCATATTTATTTGAAGTATAACCATAGAATTCCAGATATATTTGATAATAATCCTGGTGAAAGCATCGTTGAACTGCCAATCCCAACTAAGTTTCGCAATTCTGGACTATATACAGACGGATGTCTTGTGTCTATTGATTATAATAATGATGGATTACTTGATTTCATGTATGGGAATGCTGCCTATGTATTTTTACTTGTTCAAAAAGATGATGGTTTTTTTGAATCATTTTATGTTTGCAGACTTCCTGATGGCTTGGAAGGGTATTCTGATTCTTTGAAAATTGGTGCATTAACTGTTGGTGATTTCAATAATGATGGGTTGGATGATGTCATTGCTGGTGGTGTTCAAGGGAATGTACGGTTATTTGTTAATACCAAGACATTGATTGATATTACGTATCCTCAGGATATGTGGTGGTATCGATTTGGTGAAGAACAAGGGAGGGGTTTTAAATATCCAGGTAATTGTCTTGTTATCGGGGATATTACTGTTCAAACTAAGGAACTGGAACCATTGTCCTATGTTGAATTTTATCTGGATGACAAACTGGTGTTTACTGATGAAGAAAGTCCGTTTGAATGGGAATGGAATCGTTTTTCATTTGGCAGTCATATGGTAAAAACAAAAGCATATGATTTAGATGGAAATAGTGCAGGTTTTGATACAGCAAGGGTTTGGAAGTTTCTATGATGGACATTTAATCAAAAACAATAACTTTCAAATTTAAATCTCTTGGATGTAAGTTTCACTATTTTTCAGCATCACTTCAAATGATTAATATACCAAATGAAGTATTTGCCTTCACTTTCTTGTGTGATGTATTAATATGGTTGATAAGAAGTATTGTGATAGGTGCGGAATGAAAATTGTGCTGTTTTCTAAAAGAGAAGAAAGATTAGTTGAGATATTTGACATATAAAAAATAATCTTTATTTTTCACTATATTTTTCACTAAGTTTCACAATTTTTGTATACAAATTATATATTTTACAATATCAAAGAAATATGTAAAGTTAAAAAAGATGAAGAAAAAAATATTGGCTGTATTATAGTCAAACACCATACATTTATGACTTTTGAATGTTTGGTGCAAATTTATCGATCAAAATATGATATGAAATTGCGAATTTGTATTATTAGATTCGAAAAAATGCGTTTATGAAAAATACTTTTTCAATGAAATATTATTTTAATTATTATATTCAATCTATTTTATTTACCCTGATTTTTTATGTTTATTAAAAAGACTACAATTGCTACAATTAATGAAAGTAATATTGTTGAAATATACCTTGATATAACATCAGTAAAACCATATTCTTGCTGAATCCAATTAATTATTACAAAAGCTACTGTTGAGATAAAAAACCACGAAACAAATATTTCTCCAACTGTTCTCTTCGGTGGCCTATATTTTGCATCAAATATTGTTTGCATATTACATACCCCCATTATAATTCTTGTAATTCTCCTAAATTATCTTCTTCCTTGTTATTACTATATGTTTTGATAAATTCTTTTCCATTTATTTGAACGATTTTAATTGGCGCTCCTTTTGTCCATTTTTCTTTCATGATAATTGTACAGTATGTTTTTCCTTTTTTTAGATTTGAAACAACAGTTTTTCTGCTTTCTTCAAACGATGGTCCGACTTTATCTCCAATATCTTCATGAGACCTCACTTTTATTATATGATATTTTTTTTCATTATATTTTACAGCAGATATAAGATAATCTGCCCATTTATCAGTCATTTTTCAAACCTCCATTTAATCTTCCACTAACTCAATAACCTGAATATCATCTAATTTTATGGGATTTTTATCTAATCTTTCAATTAAATGATTATAGATTTCTTCTGCATCTTTTTCATGAACCCTTCTTTCAAGATTTAATGCAGATTTTTCTATCTTATAGTTTTTTAGGTCTTTTTTCAGTTTTTCGATTTCCAGTTTTAATTTTTCTCTGTTCAGTTTCCAATTACTAATAACGTCAAATGCTTTTACTATTGCCAAAAAAGCTCCCGAAATAATGGCAATATCGCTTATTAATAACTCTATTGTAAAGGGTGACTCTTTGATTATTTTTAAGGTACGGATTTGATGGTCTTTTTTTATTGACCGTCCATTTCTATACCAAAAATATCTATTGAATTTATATCCCTTATATTCTTCAAAATAAAGTATTAAAGATAAATCATGCAGTAATTCAAAATCATATAATAATGAAGAAATATCCAAAAGGTATGGTTTTTCCGCTCCTTTAAAAATCAACCTTATTTTTATTTTCTTATTATCAACCAATTTTCATCACCTGTCAATTAGATTAATAGAAGAGGTTCAATAAGAATTAAAAATTATTATTTTACCCGTAGGAATAAACCATTCAATTTCTATTAAACTCTTTTATCATACGATTCATATCATATTTAATGATTCTGAAACAATTGTGAAAATTGTTGAAAAATAGTGAAACTTATTTTTTCAGATTATTATTAAATAGTATCACAAATCCATTATTGATTTCCTGTTAATTCATGAATACAAGAG
>Ga0164310_10001349_pt1 | contig 13800 bp, 14 predicted proteins | sample GuaBasSedimGuay1_FD_121795 | JGI IMG/M metagenome (GOLD analysis project Ga0164310, IMG submission 121795) | Subseafloor sediment microbial communities from Guaymas Basin, Gulf of California, Mexico - Guay1, Core 4569-9, 0-3 cm | ecosystem: Environmental > Aquatic > Marine > Hydrothermal vents... | reverse complement strand
TTTCGGCGCTCGGGTCGCTCCCCAGCGTTGCCCTATCTTCCGAACAGGCGGATCATAAGTAACACACAAAAAACTACATAACAATAAAAACCATAAACCGGACATTTTACTTGCTATGAAAACCGGACATTTATAAATGCTATTGACAAGCTGGGGCAAAAGCCTTGACAGCATGATTCAAGTAACCTATACTCTTGGTCTAACAACAGACAACAGAGGATAGACGTCAAACCGAGGTGTTGATGTTATAGGAACGTAAGATGGTGGTATTTAGTTCGCTCAAGACCCCCCCCCTTTCCAAAGAAGTGGAAAAACAGCTCCGGGCTTCCATCAATGCCGGTATCTTTAGGCCGGGAGATAAATTGCCTTCGGAGCATGAACTTGTCGATCAGTTTCAGGTAAGTCGAGTTACCGTCCGAGAGGCCCTAAAAAACCTCAAGAATCTTGGCCTCATTTCTATTAAACGCGGAGTGAACGCAGGTGCCTATGTTTCCGAACCCACTTCGGAACCTATCACCCAAAGCATAGATAACTTAATCCAGATGGGAAAGGTTAATTTTGGCCATCTCATAGAAATCCGTCTTTACCTTGAGCCAGCAGTAGCTGCAGTCGTAGCTCTTCAGCATTCTCAAGAAAACATCGATTCATTAAGTCAGCTTCTAGACACCGCCGAGGCACAATTACGAAACTCTCGGAAAAAAGCCAGGCTTACCAATGTTGGCTTTCATTTGGAGGTTGCAAGAATCACGAAAAATCCCCTTATTATCTTTTTTTCTGAATCAATTACCCAAGTTTATTCCGCTATGCTCATTGAACTGACTCATACAAAGCTCGGTGAGAAAGGCGTGAAAGAACTAATTTTGGAGCACCGTGCTATTTTAGATGCAATAGCAGAGAGGAATCCCCAGGAGGCGTATGGAAGAACTAAAAAACATCTTATACAAACATTCGATACGTATTCGAGAATAATAGCCGATGGCTGCAGTGAGCTGATTGATGAGAGAATAAAGTACTTTTCAAAGCTGTAAACGTTTTTATCCTTTTGCTGTAACTGTTCTCCGGAAAGAGAATTTTTCCAGGCCAACACGAGTTTCCAATGTCAAAGAGGAACTATAACAAGTTGACACACTCTTCGGAAAACGACCAAAATAAAATACCCCGGTACTCTTGGTGCACGGTTAACCGGAAAATCTGCAATCAAAGCGACGGACATGGACCTGATTTTTGCCCGACCATTCATTTCGATGCGGTCATAAAAGAGGCACTCCGGGAATATAAAAAGCCCCAAATAGAAAAGTTTGCTTATTACGCTGTTATACAGGAGGGGGATGTTATGCGAACAGAGGCAGACAATATCCTTACATTGCCTTTCCGGTAAAGACGCGTATTCAGGAAACAATTGAATTTGCAAACAAGCTAGGCTTCAAAAGGTTAGGGGTTGCTTTTTGCAGGGGATTGAGAAACGAAGCCAAAATTTTGTCGGAGATACTGGGAGAACAGGGGTTCGAAGTGGCTTCTGTTATATGCATGCATGGTAGGAAGGAGTCCAAAAGAGTTCTTCGGGCTAAAAGAGGACCAGAAAATAAGAATCGGAGAATTTGAGTCAATGTGTAGCCCATTGTCCAAGCAAAGATACTCAATGCAGTAGGTACGGATTTCAACATTGTTTTCGGACTGTGCGTGGGGCACGATGCCCTGTTCATGCGATTTTCCATGGCATTGTGCACCGTACTGGTAGTCAAGGACAGAGTAACCGGCCATAACCCGCTGGCTGCGATTAACCTTCATAGATCCTATTACCAAAGACTGAAAAGGGAGAAATTCGGAAAAGGCGACTTCCTGACAGTAATAACGGGAAAGGGATAGCGAGAAACACGGCTTTAGCCATGAAAACGGCAAAGTGATGCTAAAAAATCTTGGGTGGTGGCTGGGAACCATTTTAAAGTAAACGAATTGGTATTAAGAGGGAGGATTCGATGAAGAGAAAAGCTTGGTTATCCGTTATTTTTGCTGCGTGTTTTATTGTGACAGCAATCTGTTTTGCATTGGGCCACCTATCAATCGCTGCACAGAAAAAACCAAAGAAGATAGTGTGGACTTTCAATCAAATGGCCCTCGGGAAATGGTGTGATAATAAAACGTTCGGTGAATGGTTGCCAAAACGTATGGCAAAAGCTACAGGAGGTCGACTCGAGCTTCATGTCCCGATAAATCTGGTACCGGTACCGGATGTTTTGCATGCAGTTCGCGACGGGATGATCCAGGGCGCTATAGCTGGCACACCTTATTATAGCGGAGAGTGGCCCCTGGGGAGTTTTTACGCCATCCCGGGAGTTTTGCGGGCGGACGATGAATATCCGGCAGTAGTAAATGCCGTCGTGTGGAGATATTGGGAAAAATCACTTCGCCAGAAATACAATATTCGACTTATGGGCATCGATCACTGGCCTGGTATCAACGTTTATTGCAACCAGCCGATACGCACGGTGGCCGATTTCAAAGGCAAGAAACTAAGGGGAATGGGCTACTATGATTCACTCGCGTTTGAAGCCCTGGGAGCTGCCGGAATCTCAATACCATGGGATGAGGCATTCCTTGCTGTGCAACGGCACGTAGTGGACGGGTTAGTGACCGGACTGGTTGTATACGATAGCATGGGGTTCTCGGAGTATTGCAAGTATATAAATCAATGGCCCATAACCGGTTCTTCCTGTGCTGCTTTCATAATTGTAAACGGCAATGCCTTTGATTCTCTGCCGGATGAGCTCAAGCCTATTGTAAAGGAAGTCTTAAAAGAGGCGGGAGAAAAAAATTGCGCCTGTAAAATTTCCCTGGTTGCTTCCACTTTAGAGTCTCTCAAGAAGCGAGGCATCAAAGTGATTAAGCCATCCCCCTCAGAAATCAAGAAATGCCTCGAATTGACCAAGTCAGTACGGAGCACGTGGATAAAACAATGCGAGAAGTCGGGGAGCCCCGAGGCAAAGCAAATGCTTGAAGAAGTGGAGGCCTTCCTTCGGGAGTACCGCGCAAAAAAGAAATAGATGGTTTTTCCCTCATAGTCATTAGAAAGAAATTGACCGAACATGAGTAAAAACAGAACAAAACCAGTTATTACTGCGTTATCGAAGGTAATTGGGAAGATAACCATCTCCCTGGGTTATGTGAGCGGTGTTTTTGCACTGATGATGATGTTTGGCATCGGATACGATGTCATAATGCGCCATCTCTTCAACAAACCAACCATCTGGGCAGATGAAGTTTCCTGCTATCTGTTGGTGGGGATCACGTTTTTGGGTGCTGCTTACACCCTTACCAGGGGAGGTCACATATATGTGGAAACCCTTGTGGGGAAACTCGGGCCAAAAGCACAGAAGCGAGTAACCCTCTTGACTGATGCATTAACCCTGATTTTCCTGGTTGTGCTTACCCGACAAGCATACTGGCTTGTCAGGGATTCATTCGTGAGCAAGAGGATTTCCGCTACTCTCTTGCGTACGCCTCTTTTCATTCCACAGCTTTTTATTTTTATAGGCCTGGCGTGCTTGTCTCTTCAATTGTTAATCGAGATACTGAACAACAATTTCCTTGGCGAGGAAAACGGCAGTCAGGAGAAAGCTATTGATGGAATGGACTAGAGAAAGGAGACAAAGGGGACAACTATGAGTCTGGGTATGGCTGTAGGTCTGATGGTCTTGATCCTCCTTGTGTTGTTGTTTTCTGGGGTGAGAGTTGCTTTTGCTTTGGGTATAGTTGGGTTTATTGGATTAGTCTTTTTTCTCCCTGGGATAAGATCGCCACAGAGAATGATGGGCAACCTTATCTGGTCCGCTGTTAACAAGTTTCCCCTTACCCCCGTGCCCTTATTCATACTAATGGGCGAACTGTTAGTCATTTCTGGAATGAGCGAGAGCCTCTTTGGAACGTTGTCCTTGTGGTTGAAGAAGCTAAGGGGCGGTCTGTGCCATGCCACTACTGTGTCCTGCGCAATATTTGCTGCAATGTCTGGATCGAGCCTTGCTACTTGCGCAACGTTGGGCAGAATCGCTGCCCCTGAGATGTTGAAACGCGGCTATTCAAAAAGCTTGACATATGGAGCCATTTCAGCAGGCGGTACGCTTGGAATTTTGATACCCCCCAGCATAACGATGATCATTTATGGAAATCTAGCCGGGGTGTCGATAGGTCATTGCTTCATTGCTGGAGTAATCCCTGGGATACTGTGCACTCTCACCTTCATTGTAATGGTCGATCTATGGAGTCGTTTGAAACCGGGGATCATACCTGAAATCGTAATTGAGGCGGACGTATCTCTTAAAGCGAAGCTGCTTCAGTCCGTTACTATTATATGGCCCGCACTAATCATTTTCTTCGTTCTGGGAGGAATATATCTCGGTGTTACCACACCCACCGAGGCAGGAGCTGTTGGGGCGCTGTGCGCTTTTGCACTATGCTTGTTGAAAAAAAACCTAACCTGGGCTGCCCTCTGGGAAGCCCTTTTGGCCACGGTCAGAACCACGAGTTTTATAATGCTTATCCTTGCCTGCGCTTCCATTGTAAGCTTTGTTGTTCAATATCTCAGAGTACCTGCACTGCTCACAACACTGGTAATAGAGCTAAAGGTTTCCAGATACATAGTTATTTCGCTATTTTATGTTCTTTACCTCATTCTGGGTATGCTTGTGGACCCGGTGTCAATGATGGTTATGACCATCCCTGTGATACTTCCCACTATTAAGACCATGGGATTCGATCCCATCTGGTTTTCAGTTGTAGTGACACTGGCATGTGAAATAGGCCTGATTACACCTCCAGTCGGCTTGAATCTTTATGTTCTTCGTGGAGTGAGCGATGCGCCTCTTAGCGAAATCGCCTTTGGTGCTGCGCCTTTTGTCCTAACATTAATTATAGACCTGGTAATATTAACAGCTTTTCCGGTTTTGAGCCTCTGGCTTCCAAGTCTTATGTAAGTAATCGGGTTAAGGCCGTTTGCTTCACTGAAAAACAACAATTAACGTCAGAAAGGAGGGTTATTATGAAAACAATGATGAAAAAACGGAGCAGTGTGGTGGAAATAAGCCGGCTCGTACTGGCAATTGTAATTTGCCTATTTTTCCTCGCGAGCCTGGGGACTTCAAATGCGGTTGCCAAGGAAAAGGTGTGGAAACTAAAAATCCAGAACTTTACGGTACCCGGAAAGCTCAACTGCATGTGGGAAGTTCCGATGAAGTTTATTGAGCTAGTAAAGGAAAATACGAATGGGCGGGTTGTATGTAGCCTTCACCCTGCTGGTGAATTTGTCGGGGCACGGGAGATATGGACTGCTGTTTCTGCGGGAACTATTGATGGGGGAGCAACCTTGGATGTTTATCAGGGGGGGACACATCCTGAATTCAGCTTTGATGTGGGTGCTATATGGAGTATTGAGGAATACTTCAAAATAATGCATTCGGGAGCTCTTGATATTTTGAACCGTCAGGCAGTGCCCGAAGGTGTCAGGATAATCGGAACCTTCCCTTTGATGAACTATTACGCTGTATCCATGAAGAAAGAACAAATTAAAAAGTTGGAAGATCTCAAGGGGAAGAAGATCAGAGGTATGGGTGGAGCAGCGAACATCTTCTTGAAAGAAGCTGGTGCAGGTGTTGTAACACTTCCGATGTCAGAAGTGCCCCCAGCGCTGCAGACCGGAGTCGTGCAGGGAATTCACACTGGTTGTGCAGGCCTCTATGCTATGCGACTGTGGGATGTCGCGCCATACTTCACAGCTACGCACAGTGGGAACTTTGGTTTTTTCTTTCTAATCAACAACAGTATCTACGAGGAATTCCCCGAGGATGTAAAAGAAGGGATAAAAAAGGCTCAACTGCAACTGGAGACTTTTTATAAACAGTGGGATGCGAATTTTTGGAAGGAGATAAAACCTGATGTCGAGAAGAAAGGTGTTAAATGGTATGATCTTCCTCCTGCTGAAAGCCTCAGATGGAGAAAACTCCTGACAAAAGCTTCCGTATTCTGGGTTATGAAAAGAAAACCTGAATTGGGGAAGGAACTGCTTCAGATTGTAGAAAAGGTTACGGGAAGGCAAGTTTTAAAATACTGGGAGTGACGGCATACCTGATGCGGTTATTTCTTACCCTGTCGGAGTAAGAGTTCCTTTGGTTGTCTTGCCAAGAATTGGGAAAGGAACAAACAGGTAAGCCCTGGTTTAATTGGATTCAAAAACGCGTTACACAAGAAGGGTAAGCTGTGGCTTGGTATATAGAGCTATTAATAGTTGCGGTTTCGATCCTGGCATTGCTGGCTATACGAATGCCTTTGGGCTTTGTTTTTGGTGTGGTGGGAACAGCAGGGATAATTATTTATTCAGGCTTGCACTCCTGCGTGGTGATCGCGCAGGAGCTGCATGATATGCTAAGTGATTTCGTGTTGATAACTATACCGTTGTTCGTACTGATGGCCGAATTATTGTCATCAGGGGGATTTATCTCGGATCTTTACGATAGCGTTGAAAAGTTGACCGGGCGTTTACGCGGTTCCCTCTGTATTGCCACAATTATAGCAAGCGCGATATTTGCCGCGGTCTGTGGCTCAAGTTATGTGACGGCAGCTTCCCTGGGGAGTATGACACTGCCAGAAATGTTAAAACATGGTTATAGCAAAAAGCTCGCATCCGGAAGTGTCGCGGCGGGAGGGAGCCTTGGGATTCTCATTCCCCCAAGCCTTGCATTTGTTATCTATGGATACATGAGTGGTGCATCGATTGCCGCGCTTTTTATAGCGGGTATCATACCAGGACTGTTATTGGCTAGTCTCTTCATTCTAAATATTCTCATTCTCTCCAGGCTCTTTCCCAGTGTGGCTGATGTGTATGCCCAGATGGGGTGGGAAGCAAAACTTAAGAGCACATCCAAGATACTGCCAGTAGTTATTCTGGCGATACTGGTGCTTGCAAGTATCTACGTGGGTATCGCTACTCCTGCGGAGGCAGCGGCAATTGGCAGCATCCTGTCACTGGTCTTGTGTTCAATTTACAAAAAGTTGAGCTGGGATATGCTGTTGCGATCACTAAGAAACACCATTGCTGTGAGCGGCTTCTTGCTTCTCCTCATGTGCACCGCAAAGATACTTGGGTTTATGATGGCCAAGGTTGGCATTATGTATGGGCTTCAAAGCAGTCTTGTAAAGCTGCCTCCATGGCTTTTCATCCTGATTGTGTACCTTACAATAGCCGTGTTGGGGTTGTTTCTTGAAGGAACCAGCATAATTGTTCTCACAACCCCTATTTTTGCCCCAGCAGTACAGGCCATGGGATTTAGTCTCATCTGGTATGGTGTGATACTGGTGTTGTTCATCGAAATAGCACTCTTATCGCCGCCAGTCGGAATGAACTGTTATATTGTAGCTGAAATAGGGAAGTCTTTACAGATCGGGGTCGAGGATGTATTCAAGGGGGTCATCCCTTTTCTCATTGCACTAGTCGTTTGTGTAGTTCTTATCACTCTGATACCGCGTTTGGCACTTTGGCTGCCGTCAACCATGGGATGAGAAATACCATGATCATACGAACCGTATATAAATGGTTGATCAAACTCATTGAGACGATCTCAATTATTGGAATTTCATTGATTGTCCTTTTTACCATCTATGAGGTAACCTCACGAGAGCTTTATAACAGGCCAACCATCTGGACCAACGAAATAACCTCCTATCTGCTGGTCTGGTTTGGGATGCTAGGGATTGTTTACGCATTTGATAAGGAAACTCACGTGAGTGTGGACTTCGTGTTTAAACGACTGAGCATAAAGGTGCAACAAGTTTGTAGTGTTATAACGTGTGGATTAATGCTTGCTTTCTCACTTCTTGTCTCAATTTATGGATATAAATACTGGTTCATTGCCTTCAAAAATGGCTGGAGGCACTACGGTATGCTGGATATTCCGATGAGCTACACACGAATAAGCTTGCCTATAGTTGGGCTTTTCCTGGTTTTTCAGACAAGTCTGGCCACGTATGATGCTATTATTCGACTAAGACAGCAAAGAACAACAGGTGAGAGTGCCGAGGGGGTGTAGAGTTATGCAAACACATACTATAGTTCCTTTGGTGATTTCAAAGGTTGTCGCGGAAAAAGGTTCAATGACCTATTTGACTTATCATGGGGAGCGGATCATCCGCCCGTACGTAATGTGGTTTATCAGGGCTGGTAATACAAACGTTCTTGTGGATACTGCCATCGAAGCGGAAGACTACAGAAATTATCATCCGTGTTTTAACAAACTCCCGTTCGAGAAAGTGCAAGGTTTTGAAGAAGCATTGCACAAGGTGGACTGTGCTCCAGAGGACATTGATATTATCATTCAAACGCACCTACATATGGATCATGTGTATAACACCCCGAAATGTAAAAATGCCAAAATCTTAGTTCAGGAGGAAGAGCTCAAGTTCGCACTCGCCCCCCATCCCGTGTTCGACATTCTTTTCCCCTCAGAAATAATTCAAAGTTTGAAGTTTGAAGTTCTTAAAGGTAGTGAGGAAATTCTGTCCGGGATCAATGTAATGTTGGTCCCAGGTCATACGCCAGGGTGCCAGGCTGTGGTCGTCGAGACAGAGCAGGGCAGGGCCGTAATTACCGGATGCTGTACGATTATGGAAAATTTTACACCGACCAAAGACATAAAGACAAAGGGATCACCCTTTGCGACATATCCGGTTATTGCTCCCGGGATCCACACCGATTTATTCCAGTCATATGAAAGTGCACTCAAAATTAAAGAAGTAGCTGATATCATTATTCCCGTGCATGATCCCACTATTGCAAAAATGGCAGAGATTCCGTATCGATACAGGAGTGGGGGGAAATGATGAGCCAAATTAGCGCAAGACGTGGGGAATGGAGCACCGAAGAAAGATTGATTAATCATGTGTCGAACGTTCGATTCGAGGATTTACCGGACGAAGTTGTAAGGTATTGTAAGCTTTTGATGATCGACTCCTTGGGAGTCATGTTCCCAGGTAGCCGTGCCCCTGGATGTCCAGAACTAATTAATCTTGTGAAATCCTGGGGCGGACAGGAATCTGGATCTAGCATTCTCATACATGGTCACAAGACCTCTCCCCCCTTTGCAGCTCTTGCCAATAGTGTAATGATGCACGCTCTTGATTTCGATGACACTTTGGACTCATCAGCTCTCCACACCTTTGTGAACGTTCTGCCTGCTGCTCTGGCCACGGCAGAACACGCCAAACTGGTTGATGGGAAGAGATTCATTACCGCACTGGTTCTAGGTGTGGATGTGATTTGCAGGATTGCCACCGCTATTAAGAGGCCACTTTCCTGGATACGGACGGCCACGTGCGGCTCTTTTGGCGCTGCCGCTACCGCTGCAAAGATCCTGGAGCTAGAAGGTAATGGCCTGCTCAACGCTCTTGGAATAGTCTACAGCCAGAGCGCCGGGAATGCTCAGGGCCTCATTGAAGGGCGCCTGGTAAAAAGAATGCAGCCCGGGTTTGCGTCTCAGGCAGGAGTCATCTCCGCATTTCTTGCGAAAACCGGAATTACCGGGAGTCACCATTTTTTGGAAGGGAGGTATGGGTTTTATAATCTTTACGAACAGGGCGAATACGATCCCCATCCAATATACGATAAACTGGGCGAGCATTACACGATTCTAGATGTTAGCGTCAAACCTTATCCCTGCTGTCGAATGACCCATGCTAGCATTGATGCAGCCCTTGAACTAAGGAAAACAATACAGAACATCCCGGATGATATAACAGGGATAGAAGTGGCTGTTTCCGAAATGGTTGCAGAAATGGTGGGAAAACCCTTCAAGCTAGGCTCTGACCCACAAGTGGATGCCCAGTTTAGCATTCCGTATACAACAAGTGTCGCTTTGCTTCGAGGTGATGTTTTCCTGGAAGACTTCGAGGTTAGCTCTATCTGTCAAGAGAGCGTGCAGCAACTCGCAAAAAAAGTGCACGTTGTCGTTGATCCTCACGTTCCCGCCAAGGACATATTGCACGCTAGAATGACGGTAAAAACAAGGGACGGTGAAGTCCATGAAACAAAAATAGATGCACCGCTTGGGAATCCCAGAAACCTTCTGGGCATTGATGGATGTGAAAAAAAGTTTAGAAGATGCCTTTTGGCGAGCGGGTTGGAGATTGATGAAAGTAAGACGGACGAATTGCTCTCACTCATTGAAGATCTAGAACAAATCCAAGATATTAAGCATCTCATAAGCCTCATGCAAATACAATCAGCCCGTTCTAACCAAAAACACGGAACTCTAAAAAATGCGAAGGCAAATATATAAAACTATGACCTTTGCGAGTAGACATGTTGATTAAATACCATGTGCGGAGACGAAATTCATGAACATTAATACCAAGAAATTGGAGAAGCACCTGTCGAAGATTGTTGGGAAAAAGCACGTGTTCATAGACAAGCCTACTTCTGTAGCCTACGCAAAAGATGTGATGCCATACGACATAGAGGAACATAATATCCCCTATGCCGTCGTTAGACCAGCCAGCAGTCAGGAAATCTCCGAAATTCTGCAATACGCCTATAAGAATCTGATTCCGGTGCATATACATGGATCTGGTACGTCTCTCGTTGGTCTTGCAAGGCCAAAAGTAAAGTCCATCGTATTAGACACGGGACGTATGAAGAAAATCAAGATATTTCCGGAGCGGGGGTACTTCGAGGTGGAACCTGGTCTTCATGTGGCAAAGCTGAGAGAAGCTCTTTCGGAGTATAATGCCATGCTTCCCGTCTTCCCTGGCAGTGAATTAGTTGCCACTATCGGCGGAGCTGTCGCGGTGAACACAAGCGCCCACGCTGTGGATGCAGCTCTTGGTAAACCCGGAGACTACGTTCTCGGGCTGGAAGCCGTGTTGCCCACCGGTGAAATCATACAAACAGGAAGCGAATCACCAAGAAAACCAGCCGGCATTGAACTCACGAAATTTCTTATTGGTTCTGAGGGTCTTCTATGTGTATTGACTTCTATTAGAATGCGATTGCTACCCATGCCTTTTTTTGAGAACATCGTCGCTTATTACAAGAGCACAGACGATATACTTGACACTGTAATGGAGATGTATAAGCAAAGAATCTCTCCGCCCCTGTTCTTCGAATACCTGGACGGTAATGCTGCCAGAGTCGGTTTTCAAGCAGTCGGGCTGGAAGCGCCGCCCGACGCAGTAGCGATGATCAGCATGCATTCTTCAACCAGGGAGGGATGCAGGGAAAAAACGAGAAAGTTTCTGGAGTTTTTGGAAATTGGGAATCCCATCGATGCAAAAATAGTCTCAGATAAGGAGAAGTGGAATAAGATCTGGGCCAGTCGCGCCGAAGCTGGAAACTACATATATCGGTTGGGTTCCACCTTCGGAAGTGAAATCACAGTTCGAGTAGACAAGCTTAAAGATGCCTTCCATGAGGCCCAAGATATCATACTTAATCTTGAAAGTTATAAAGGGAGCGAATTTTATTCGTTTGGCCATATCGGTGCTCCAACAATCCACGCATATGCATTTATCCCAACGAAGGAACTCTCAAATGATGTTAAAATAGCTATTACCGAGGAAGTAAGAGACAAAACTGAAGCATTGAATGTAAAATACGGTGGGTGTGGAGGTGAATGGGGGTTAACGGCTCAAAGAGTCTCATTCCTTAAGAAAAAGTACAACGAAGCCTACTTTGATTTTTTGAAGAAGATGAAGATGACTCTGGATCCTAACGACATACTTAACCGCGGAAACCTCGAAGGATGGAGATAAAAAAAGCTGCTTCCATAAAGACTATTCTCATAGAAGAAACCAGTAAATGTAGAGGATGTAGATTTTGCGTGGACGTTTGTCCCACTTATCAAGCATCAGACGGGGTCGAATCATTTTCTGCTTACGGAAGGATACAGATATTACGGTACCTTCTTCTCGGAACTTTGGTATTTGACGATTCCATGGTCTACACACTCTATAGCTGCCTCCAGTGTAAACGGTGCGAAGTCATATGCAAAAGCAAGGGGCAAAACCTCAATATTTGCGAGACCATTCAACTGGGTAGAACGCTTCTTTCCGAAAAACTTATACAGGGTAGCAATGATGAAAAGATCTAAGACTATAATATCACAAGCCCTTTTAACTCTAAAACAGAACCTTGAAACAACAGGGGATCCCCTTGGTTTTAAGCAGGCTTACTGGAATAATTGGGCTAAGGAACTCAACTTGCCAAGTGAGGGGAAAACTATACTCCTCACAGCAAGAATGTATCAGATGCTACCTTATGTGATCGAAACCACGAGAACGGTTTCCGGCGTGAGATCGATAATCGGAATCAAAGGTGTTGGAAAGATGCTTACCGCAGCCAATCGACTGGCAGGAGAAAGGATTATTCGGTTAAAAGCGAGGAAAGATAAGAAAATAGAGCAGAAAGCGGAAAATGCTTTAAAAGGAATCGTTGCAGCCCTAAACGCTATTGGAAAGCAAGTTGCCTATCTCTATGATGCCGAACCCTATAGCGGGGTTCTTCTCTTCGATTTGGGACTTCGGAAGCATATTGAGCATCACGTGCGGAAGGTATATTGCTTTCTCAAGAATCTCGGCATTGGACATGTGATTACCCTAGATCCGCACACTACATTCATGATGAAGGAGATTTATCCTCAGTATATCGAAAGTTATGATATTGAGATAAAACATTATTTAGAGATCCTGTCTGAGAATCGTGGGAATCTTGTGAGCGCAAGTCGCAGAGAATTCGCTAAAGAGTTTGTTATACATGATTCTTGTGTGATGACAAGAGATCTCGGGATTATCAAACAAACTAGAGACGTGGCAACATCTTTGGGTATCCGCCTAATAGAACCCAAACACACTCGGCTAGACACCGCATGCTGCGGTGGACCAATTGAATATGCCTTTCCCAACCTCACCGACCAGATATCTTTCATTCGGGTAAAGGAACTTGCCAATGTTTGTACCGAAATAATTGTAACCTGTCCCATATGCCTTGCAAATCTGAGCAAATACCAGAAAACATTGGGAGTCAGGGTGTGGGATATGGGTGAAATATTGCATGCGGCGTTCAACATACATTCGTGATTCTCCTGTTGCAGACCTTCCGCTGCCAAAGTGTAAGATTTATCCTTAATATCGGAAAATGCTCAAACAGGACTTTCGGAGACCTTAATGAAGGAACAACTTAACCATAGGAACTTATTGTGATTTTCAGGATCCAACGTGTAGAACCTAATTGTACCTCTGAGATATTGAGGAATTCTTCCGGCGATATTGATGTAAATCTAGCGAGTTAGGTATCCATGGGTCCTGATGTTTCTTTCAAGTCCACTGTGAATTTTGTAATTAAGAAGCAATTTAGACATAGTCTATATTATAACGGTTCTACATGTCAAGGCATTACAGAATATTTATCTGTATAGTCAATTAGTTAATGCCAGATAGATGTTCTAACGTGATAGGTTCTACTACCTAGCATATCATAAGTATTGAGATTTATAAGGGATATTCTGATGATTCTGCTTCGTCTCCGAAAGTCCTATCTAAAATTCTATTCACAACCTAATAGTCAATTAGAATACTTACCTGTGAACATGTAACGTTTTAGCGTGTCATAAATCTTATGCTCTTTGGGCGTAAGCACACGGGAGTTGTTGATTAAAGAGAGCATAAAGTGCTCCCAGGATACGAAATCCTTTTTCAGTAATTCGCCATCTTCGCGTTCGTGGGATTTTTGCAATGAGTTTTCTGTAGTGCAGTTTTGCAAAGAGCCTG
>Ga0164310_10001346_pt1 | contig 13818 bp, 12 predicted proteins | sample GuaBasSedimGuay1_FD_121795 | JGI IMG/M metagenome (GOLD analysis project Ga0164310, IMG submission 121795) | Subseafloor sediment microbial communities from Guaymas Basin, Gulf of California, Mexico - Guay1, Core 4569-9, 0-3 cm | ecosystem: Environmental > Aquatic > Marine > Hydrothermal vents... | reverse complement strand
ATATCCCTGCTGGCATGCACCGGCGCGTTAAACCTGCTGTTCAACGAGATAGACAAGGCGATAGACAGCATTAAGAGAGGAGAAAAGCCAGAGCTTCCAAGGATAAAGGTCACTGCGAAGAAGTCTGTGGAGGCGGCAGGCTTCCAAAACCCGTACGCAAAGGCTAAGGCAATGGCGGCCTACGAGATGGCCAAGAACGTTGCACCGATAACTGTGAAAGCCTGCTTCGTGGAGAAGGACTGGCAGAAGTACACCCTTATGTGCGCTGAAGCCCACGAGCTGATGCAGGCAGCCGCGGCGCTTGCGCTGGAGGCAAGGGAGATAGAGAAGTACGGAGATACACTACGGAGGACACCCCACTACGACGATGGAACAATCCTTGACAAGAGAAAGCTCATAGAAAAACCCAGGAAACCGGAGTAGCCCTCCCACCTTTTTAATACGGGCTACCCGGCGTCGAGTTTAACCAGCGCTACAGGCCTATGTTCTACTGATTCAAGCATTTCCCATGTAACCTCTTCAACCCCGACGTGGAATCTATCAGCCATATCCCATACCGTCAGCCCTGCTCCTGAACCCATAGCTTTCTCGCACTCCGAGAGAACCTCCAAGAGTTCTTCAAGGCCTATCCTAATGTTGTACGCCGCGACGGGGGTTGGCGATCTCCTAAGATCCAGGAGCTTGCCTACAAGGTATGATATGAAGCCGAAGTCGTAGAAGTGGTACGTTGAGCTTCTTACGCTTAAGTATAGTGGCCCAAGACGGTACACCTTGTCACTATCCATGATGACAACCCCCACTTCCTTCCCAGTCCTCTTTTTTATCGTTCCCGCCAGCTTTTCAGCAAGCCTGCCAGGGTTTTTGAGGGGGAGGGAAACGTAGCTGAAGGGAAGGTTCGACCCGTCTATCCCGCCTTCAGACCCATGCCTCAACGCTGCCAGCAAGCCTGCAAAGTTTAGAGCCACCTGCTTATGTCTCGCCCCCTCCGGATAAGGGTATCTTCTCAGCCTTCGTATTGTCGTGGGTTTCATACGGCACAGCCTGCCAAGCAGGTATCCCCAGGCGATTCTCATCCAGCCTAACGCTAGCATCTTCGCCAAGAGTCTGGGCTTAACCTTTGACTCGTCAACTATATAGCCAAGTGCGACAGACAAGGCTTTCTCTGAAAAAACCACGATGTCTCGGTCATCGAGTATTGGGCTTACAGTTCTGCATACTTCTTCGATGAAAGGGTGCCCAGGCCTCCAGTACCGTGTAATTATTGGGATAACCTTGAAATTCTTCATCTTTTAAGCCATGGAAGACCAGCTATGAACCTTAATATAAAGATGCATCCCTCGACATGCTGGATCAAATGGACATTGTGTAAAAATATTTAATTGTTTTGTCTCATGTCATTGAAATGATTACCTTGTCTGAGCCCGCAAACGTCTACGACGTGGTGATTAGTCAGGATAGGTGTTCCTATTGTGGAGCTTGTATTACGGTCTGCCCCAAGGGGGCATTAGAGCCTGCTGTGGATGAGCCGTATTTCAACAAGGATGAATGCGTCAACTGTAAATTATGCCTAAGGTTCTGCCCCTCCCAGCCAGCCGAGATCGAGCCTTTACCTGTTATGGAAGCTTACACGGGTAGGACTCTCCTGGAAGATGTTAAAGAGCACGCTCAGGACGGAGGTATAGTGTCAACTCTCCTCATAGCAGGCCTCGAGGAAGGCTTATTCACGGCTGCGCTAACCTGCAAGGCTGACGGTTTAAAGCCTACACCAGTTATATCCACCACTCGTAAAGATGTCGTTGAATCTGCAGGCTCCAAGTACTCCTCATCACCTAACCTCAGCCTGCTTACGAAAGCTGTATCTGAGCATGAGAAGATAGCAGTAGTGGGTGTCCCATGTCAGGTTAAAGCCTCAAGGCTTCTACAGGGCTTTGGAAGATATAGGGGTAAGATCGAGGTTATAATAGGGATCTTTTGCATGGAAAACTTTAAGCATACCATACTGGTTCGGGAGATGCTTCCAAACCTGCTGGGAGTCGACCCGGGAGATGCAGGTAGAATGCAGATTAAACATGGAAGATTCACCGTGTACCTTAAAGATGGTGTAAAGGCGGAAGTCCCAGTTAAAAGGCTTAAGAGCTATATGAGAGGATCATGCCACTCCTGCGGCGATCTGACAGCTCTCTACTCGGACATCTCTGTCGGAAGCATAGGGTCAGAGGAGGGCTGGTCAACAATTCTAGTGAGAACTGAGGCCGGAAAGAGGATCCTCGAGCTTGCAGCTAGCAAGGGAATGATGGAGCTGAAAAGTCTACCGGAAGAAGGCGCGGCGCTCCTAGACAAGCTTGAAAAGGCGAAGGCTAAAAGAGGTCTGAAAGCAGGGCAGAAGTAAGCGAGGAATGGTGAGCGTGTTATCTGTGGCCCGGCATCTACCCATGAAGCTATAATACAACTTTAAATGTAACAATAGATATCTGTTATTGACCGGCATGAAGGAGTTTTCTAAAGGACAGCCTGAAACACCCCCGTATGCCGGAGTGAACAGAAGGGAGATGCTGTTAATAGCCTTATTTGGGTTATTGGCTGTATCTGGTTTGATTCTCACAATATTTTACGAGAAAGATGGCGGAGTTTCAAATGTACGGACAAATACTTATAGATGTTGAAAGAGGATGGCAGGTGGGGCAAGAGATAAACATGAGCTACCAGATACAGGTTATGAGTTTAGAAAGTATGATTAAAGCTTTAATAACATCTAAACTGATAAGTCATGAAATTCCCCAGGGTATAAGGTATGGTGTGTAGCAGTTGATCAGAAAACACGTTGAGAAAGCCTCTATAACCCTAGACGCCCTTGACAATGCAAGGGAGGAGGCTATAGCTAAGTCAAGGATGATTGTTAGAGAGTGTAAGAAGGCTGAGATGTCGCTTAGAAGCGGTAAAACTGTAGAGGCCAGGGACATACTCTACAGCCTTCTAGAGGATGCAAAAAGGTTTATCGGCAAGTACTCGTCTAACCCTAACATTTACTCGATAGTCTACCCCTACATGGCGGTGGCGTTTCAGGAACTTGCAGAGGACATATTGCTGCTGCATGTTAAGGAGGAGTCAAAGCTTCCGGGACACGATGAACTTGGAATACCGGCCAGAGAGTATATTGTTGGACTTTGCGACCTGGTAGGCGAGTTGAGGAGGGAGTTCCTGTCAAAGCTTATCATGGGCAGCCTGGAGGAAGCGAAGAAGATCCTGGAGCTTATGGAGGACATATATAATGGTGTTTCAATGCTGTCATATCCTGATGCTCTTGTCCCACTACGGAGGAAAACGGATTACATGAGAGCAATGCTGGAGAAGTCAAAATCGGAATTTCTACATGTCAAGGCCAATGTGAAGCTACAAGAATCCTTGAAATCATTTAAAAGTGGGGTTAACAGTCAGTAGGGGAAGGCTGTTTAGGAGACCTTCTCCTCTGGAATATGAGAATTAGGGTTACAGCAAAGGCTCCAACTGCCAGGGTTAGAAGGTATTTCAAAGTGTTTAATCTTGAGTTCAGCCTGTCCATAGCTAGTTCTTCAGACATTTCGGCGTATTTGATAGCTGAGGTATAATTTCCCTCATAGTATGAGCTGAAAGCTATGCTAAGATAGCACTCGGCCATGTCGACTCTAACCCCGTATTTTAAAGCTTTACTTACGGCTTGCGAAGCTCGGTCTATCCTAGCTCTTGCGGCTGCTCTAGCTTCCACTTCTGCTCTCTCAGCTTCAATCACCCCTTGTCTGGCGATCATGGTAGCTTCGTCTAGCATTCCTCTGTTATACAATTTCCAGCATTTACTAACTATAGCGGACAAGTGGGAAACGTTGCATCCTCTCTTATCCATGTCAACAGTCATGTTTTCAAACCTGCTTATCTCGGTAAAAGCGTTGTGCGACTTGTTAAGCTCGTTAATAGCTTGACTTAGCTTCTGAAGAGCAGCAGGTATGAGGCCATCCCCTAAGAGGACGTCGGCTTCAGATATCAGTTTTAGAGTATCGTTGACCCATACCCCTACCCTCTCGAGACCTTCAACTTCAGTGAGAAGTTTCATCCTAGAATCTTGGTAGTACTGTCTTCCCATCTTGTTAAGGAACACCACAAGGCCAAAGCCCGCCCATAAACTATCCCATAAGTATACCCTTTCATCCGTAACGCCGGTGTAGGTTTTTCTATAGTAGAATCCACCCTCATCCGACTGCATTGCAAGCAGCCAGTTTAATGCTTCTAGGGAGCTATTATGCCCAAGGATCGATGACAGGATGAGATATTCTGCTGTGAAATGTGTATACGTATTTTCAATGTCTATGTACGCTTCTAGTGTTACCACTACTTCGCTTGTCACGATACAAGCCTTGTAGCCGCCTAGCTCTACGGATCTCAGGTTTTCGTAGGCCCATTCCCTGGACTTCGCCGCCATAGCCCTCAGAGTATCGTTCCCACTGTTAAGTAGTGGCAGGGCTGGAAGGACCGCGTCCCAAATACCAGCAGGCCCGTTCCCGCCGAGATCTGTATTCCAGGCTCCCGCCTCCCCGTCAAAGCTTTCTACGATCAAGCTCAAAACATCAACGGCTGATTCTCGCACTTCCGGGTTTCCTGTGGCCTCCCATGCTAAGTTAAGGGCGTAGCAGTATTCACCGGCCTCAAATACATATCTTACTCCACTGCTTTTTATCAGGCTCAAAAGCCTATAAGCTGCTTTAAGAGTAACGTTGTCATAGGTGCTGCTACCAGTATATATTTTATACTTCGAGTAGGCCATTAACGGGTAAAATATCCCCTCCATTCCGAACTTTGTATGGTCAGGCCAGCCTCCTTCTCTCGTCTGCCACCCCAAGAGCAGATTAAGAGTTTTATTCGCAGCTTCCAGGTATTCTGGTGAGCGGGTTAGCTTGTAAACGTCGAGCAGGACCATAGCGGCGTAGCCAAGTATTAATGCGTCCTTGTAACCTGGGAACTCTTGGCTATAAGGAACGTTAAACACTCCTGAACCATCCTGGACGGAAAGGAGCCAGTTTGAAAGGGATAGAAGCGACATATATGCTTCATCGAAGGCTTCTACACTATTATAGCAGCCTGTTAAAACTATGAGTATCAGTACTCCCTCTCTCAACAATTACATTCAACCTTTAGGCATTCCTAGGGTAAGATTAAAAGTTTGAACGTTTACCGTCGGATCAAGTCTAAAATAGGGTAGGAGCCTTATATTCTTCCGTGGTGTAGTTGAGTTTAGGTATAGGTTTCAGCGGTTTTTTAACCCTGCTCAGCCTACTAGGAATCTCCTTCGTCTTTAGGGACTACCTTCAGAATCTACTTGCCTACATGGTCCTCAAGACTAGAAGGGAGATTCACAGAGGGGTCAGAATAAAGATCCTAGAGCCGACTCCTATAAAAGGTGAAATTAGGAAGATAGGCCCACTAAGGACAACTCTACACGAGGTTGGGGATGGGCAGAGGCTACCATCTATGAAGACGGGAAGATATATTAAGATCCCAAACCACATGCTAATCTTCAAGCCCCTCCTAATCTACAGAGGCGTAATAATAGACGAGGTGCTAGCCCACGTTAAAGGGGACAACCTTAAGCTTCTAGGTAAGCTTATGGATGAAGCTATTAGAGAATCAGGATGCAAGGTCGTAGGAGTAGGGATTTACCAGAAAGAATCTGGATATGTAATCCACGGAATGTACGAGATCTCCCCTAAGGTCGCGTCTGACAAGAGAAGCGAGATACTCTTAAGGTTCACAGAGAAGGCCAGAAACCATGGGCTACCCCAGTAGGTCTTGAAACCTATCCCTGACAGGCTTGTAAGCCTTCTCATAAAACTTCCTCTGATCAAGCAAAACCTCTCTTGGGAACCTTGAGAGATACTTAACAGCGGCTTCCCAAGCCTTCTCGTAGGGGACAATACTACTTATCCTAAAAGCTATCTGCCTGTCGTAGTCCCTTGGAGTCTGCTCCTGCCCTCCAATGGTGAACCATCCCCTGCTGGACAGGAAGGCAGCCTCGTTTCCCAGCATCTCCACGGCCTCCCCCTCCATAGGCTTCTCCTTCTCCTCAGCTGGCCTACGTACACCCACCGCTTTCCTACGGTACCTCCCATGATACTTGGCCCACGCATAGAATATTGCCCTGTTCAATCCAAAGCTCTTTGCCTTCTCCAGGTCTCCTTTAACAAGATAATATCTGGCTGCCTGTAGAAGCGCCATCACTTGGAACCGGCCTAGCTTCCCGGTTTTTACAGTCTTGGCAAGTGCTTTCAAGCCTTGCTCCCTGGCAGGCTGCTGCCAGCCTATATACCCGCCAACCTGCCTGAACGCTTTAACGCCTAGATTGTCAGCTTCTCCTTCAACATAGTGTCTCCATTCCCTGCTATGTCTGGGGTTGTCTGGGTTAACCCAGTCAAGGGTAAAATTTGCAATATCTTCTGGTTTAAAGCAGACGCACACACGGTCAAGAATTCTATGGAGCGACATTGGAACGGTGAAAACCCTCTTAATATCCATTTCATTCTCAATTTTCAAACTCTCTGTACCTATATGAGCGGCTGAAAGCCTTTTTTCCGCCTTAACCCTCACATACTCCACCGCGGCAAAAGCAAGGTCTAAGGGGTGTATTTTCTCCCTAAGTTTTTCCGAGAAAGCTTTTTCATGAAGGTGTACATGTACGCCTCTGCCAGACCATTTGAGAAAGACCGACTCTGTTACTCCTTCATCCCTTAAAATCTCAACGATTATTGCTGCAGCTTTAAGTGCAGCCTCCCAGTCGCTGGTAGCTACATCAATATCCCATATAGGGGTTGTGTATTCTATAGAGGAGGGATCATCAACATTGCTAAGGCTCTTGTAGAGGTGTATCGTTGCATATATGCTTCTAGGCTTTAAACCCTTGAACCTGCCCAGAATCTTCGATATGTCACCAGCCGAGTTTATCCTGAGAGGAAGCTTTCCCTTAGCCCAGTATCTTAGAAATATTCTTCTCCCCTGCTGGCTCTCGCACTCTATTGAAACCCATCTAGACTTTGAATAGTCAACAATTTCCCTTACAACGTCTTCTCTTTGGTAGTACTTTAGCACCTCCTCTACATCCAACTCCTATATGATTAGCCTGTGGAATATTAAGGCTGTTGCTATACATTTTTAAGGGATTGAATATGTATGCATAGAGAGATAAGGGTTGAAGGAAAACTCCCTTAAAAGGCTTGAAGAGAGTATTTCAGAGTTTATGGCTGAATATGGGAGCGATAGAGCTAAGCTTGTGAAGGCGCTGAGAAAGCTGGAGGAAAAGGGCTCTCTGGAGACGATAAAGTTCATCTACATGATCAGGCATCCGAGACTATACGAAAACGAGTTCTGGGCTGCAGCATATGGGATCATAATGGCGTTCGTGGCTGTCATCTTCTTCATACTGGGGCTAATACTGGTTGTACCAATATACTCGATGGGCGAGCTTCCAAACCTCATATCCCAGCTTGTAAATTATACTGCCTCATTTAGTCCAAGCGGTATAAACCTCCTCCTAATAATCCTTGGATATGCATGCATAGCAGTCGCGCTTCTCGTGTCGAAGATTGCAGGAGAAAGCCTTAGAATGTCCGGAAAGCTTCCCTGAAGTGGTGAGCCATGAGGCTTGAGGATCTTAGACCTGCAATAACATATATTAAGCTCTTCATATTTTGGATGTGTGTTGTCCTAGACTTCCTTGTCCTGTTAATGCTGATAGGTGGTGCTCCAGAGATAACCGTCGTGGCACTCGGCCTCGTCCTACTGATACTTTTCACCATGTCAGCTGCAATACACATCTCCGACTACCTTGACTACATGGGTTTTCTAGCGCCGAAGCTGAAGGTCAGAAGGGAGCCGAGGAAGATCTACGGCTTCTTTACAAGCCTAGCGGTCGGAATAGGGTCAACCATTGGAACATCAACATTCGTAGCCCTCCCACTGGCGATGGGGCACTACGGTGCAGCCACAATAATAGGGCTGGCAATAGGAGGTTTAACCTCAATCCTGCTAGCTGTCGGATATAGCAGAATGTTCAGATCTCTTGAGCATGATGAGGAGGTTCCAGTCGGTGGTCCAGCCTTCGTAAAGTCAGCGTTCGGCAGCGGAGCCCTCTACTTCACCGCGAGATTCAACCTTTGGGTTGCGAACACCGCACTCTCAGCTTTCAACCTGCTCATGTTCTACAACTTCGTCCTAAAAACCTTGTTTCCAATGTTAAACAACACTTCCCTGCCTGAGTGGACCTCATCAGCCATAGTAATCGCGCTAATTCTAACATTCACAGTGTGGTTCATGTTCAGCCTCCTCTACAGGGAAAAGTACAGTAGAGGGTTCATGTGGTTCCAGGTCGCCCTCGTAACAGCATTACTGGTGATCCTGTTTAGACATACGCTCACGGTTTACCTTGTGCGCCGGGAAAACATTACCTTAACATACGAGTTTCTGAAGGTAAAGGACAGGCCGTGGGAGATATTCTTCGCAACAGCATACACATACCTCCTAATCTTCGGCTTCCAGGAGATCCAGTCAATAAGTAACGAGATGAAGGATGAAATAGGCTTTCCACTCCTCTCCAGGGTCTCTAGGAGGTTTAGAAATGTTAAAAAGAGCACCTTCGCAGGCTACGCCATGGGCCTAACAGTTCTAATATCCCTAGCATTCTTCATCTTCTACTGTGTGGCAGTGTCAGGCCTCAGCATAGGCGATGAGGGTATCCCCATGATAAGCGTAGCTATGAGCCTCCTGGGAAAGAGAGAAGCTGGGCTCCTATCTATAGCTTTCATGTCCGCCATACTGACAACGTTCGTTCCAGCGTACATAGCTGCTTCAAAACACCTTGAAATGCTCATTGCGGACGCCAAGCTTCCAAGGAAGATAAGTGGCTTCAGTTGGCTGTTCACCTTCATAGCAGCCCTAATACTAGCTACCAGCGATGCTGACTTCCTAATAAAAACCACGGACTTCGCAGTACTAATATCAATGGCGCTAATAGCGCTTTCCGAAATTAACATCTCAAAGTGGGCTGGTAAGATTTCACAAGTTAGACCTATAACCGTGTCAGCTATATTTCTGGTAGTAGCGTTCAGCTTCTACTTCTTCGACGTTAAGATCGTTAACTATGGCATAGCCTACATTTTCATTGCATGGTTCCTCTTCACACTGATACAGCAAGGAAGCAGGTTTGTAAAACTCTTTCTAGTGATGACTGCAGGCGTAACCTACAAGCTCCTAGGCCCGGCTCTAACAGCGATCCCGGACATAAGACACAGACTCCTCTCCCGATACACGAGTTTCCTACTGGTCGTCATTGCATCGCTCACCCTGTCTCTTATCTACGACTACTTCCAGAGGAGGGAGATAAAGCGTGAACTTCAACTGCTAAGAACGGCTTGGGGGATGATAGTCAACAGTTTCAGGAAGGGCTGGCGTTCAATCTCAAGGAGCTACTGGAAGGGGCGTGTACTGTCGAGTAAGTATCAGCTTATGGATCTCGCTATAAAGCTTGAATCAATCCGTGAAACCAACCCTGAACTCTACAGGAGGCTCTCAACCCTCATAAACACTGAGCTTAAAGAGATAGAGAAAAGCGTGTCAAGCTAAGACTTCACAGCTGACTGGGACATGTAGAGTTCTCTAATCTTGTCCAACGTGTCAATCTCTCCAACGGTCTTATCATTCCTTACTCTAACTATTTTTGGAACTCTTAGGGCGTACCCACTACTGTACTCTGGAGACCTCTGAATTTCCATATAAGTTACTTCCACAACCACCTCAGGCTTCAGAACTATCCCATCTCTATCCCTTCTAACTATAAGCTGGTCAAACCTTTTCTTCAACCTGTCCATTAAATCCTCAGAGATATTTGAAACCCTTCCGATGGTGTAGAGCTTTCTGGCTTTCGGATCTCTAACAGCAAGGAGTAGTGATGAGTAATAGCCTGCTCTAAGGCCAGTACCATAGTAGGCTTTCACCACCACAGCGTCGATGGTGTCCCTTAAGGGTTTAAGTTTCAGCCATGTATAGGTTCTCCTCCCAGGCTCGTATATGGAGTCTAAAGCCTTAACCATTATACCCTCATACCCCCTGCTTACGGCATCCTTGAAGTATTTTTCAACTTCACCCGGCGTAGTACAGGTCTCTCCCTCAGCGAGGAACTCCTTGGGAACCACACTCATAAGTATCGGTATCCTCTCCTGTAAAGGAGTAGAGAGAAGGCTTCTTCCCTCATGGTAGACTATGTCGAAAGCTTTAACTGTGACTCTAACCTTCTCCGCCCTTTCAGACTCGTATTTTCTTGGAAGAGTCCTTTCAAGGAGATACTGAAATGGGAGAGGGTTACCCTTGTCATCTACCGCTATAACCTCACAGTCGACGATGCAGCTGTCAGCGTTAAAGCCTCTCGCGATCTCAACAACCTCGGGTAGCACGTCAGACTTCTCCACAAGCCTCCGGGTGTAAAGCTTTACCTTTCCACCAATCTTGTGGATTTGAAGCCTCGACCCATCATATTTCAACTCCACCCTCACGGGAAACTTGACCTTGTCCTCCCGGTACAGGTGCGCCAGCATAGGCTTGAAGGGAACGCCGGGCTTAAGCTCAACAAGCCTAAGCATGTACTCCCCTATTGAGGCAAGCCTGCAGGCCTCAGCCAGCCCTTTAATGGCCGAGGCATTCTCAAGCAGCTGCCTGTCCACGTTAAAAGCTTTGGAAGCAGCTATGAGCAGGGTGTTCTCCTTAAACCCTAATTTGAGATCTCCAAGGGCCAGTCTAACTATGTATTTCCCCTCTATCCTAGAGGCCGTCGACAGAAGGCTTGAAAGAACCTTTACCCTATCCTCACGGGCGAGCCTGGGAAGGAGTTTTAGCGAGAGATAAACTTCTTTAACCGTTAAAGGGGAGCTAGACCCCCTCAAAATAAGGTATGCAACCTCACCGTACTCTCCATACTCCCTGTAGAGAGCCTCCACCCTTTCTGGCGACCACCTTGAAGCCAGCGCCAAAGAGTCTCTGATTGTTCCGGGGCCAACGCCCAGATTTTTAAAGGGCTTAGCTGTTAGGAGGTTAACTATTACATTTACTGGTAAAACCCTTGACGAAAGGAACCTCGATATCAGCGCCTCCTTCGCCTTCCTGCTCCTGACACCTGAAAGACGTTCGTAGAAGGAGGCAAGCCTTGAAAACTCCATGCTCTTAAGGCTTTTGACCCCTTCCCGGTAGAGTATAACCCTGTGGTATGGGAGGCCGGACTCCGCTACAACCTTCATAGTCCCGTAGCCTATCCGCAATAGGTATCTTACAGCCTCAGCTTCCCCCATCCTTTCCGCGAGATCTCTGAAGGATGGAGGCTTAACCAGGCTCATCCGGCATCAGCCTTCCTGAGGAATCCGTCATCGGTTATTTTAACCCTTATTCTCTCCCTCCTAAAGCCTGTTAGCCTGCAATCCAGGACTCTCACTATCCTCACGAACTCCCCGCGTTTGGCGTTAAGTTCCCTCATCTGGTCCTCATAGTATACACGGCCGTAGTCTACGATTATGGTTCCATCGGCAAGGTGAGCTAGGCCTATTCCCCCGGCTATGTCGTAGGTGTCCCACTTCTCAGCTGACCTCTGATTTATGAATATGGCCGTGACACCAGCGTTCTGGTTGTACCTCATGAGCTCTGCCAGCCTGTACTTTAAGGCGCCCCTGTAGGCTTCGAGAAGGGTTAGGGAGTCTACTATGACAAGGTCTATCTTGTACTGTTCGATAGCGTATCTATATGCTTCGACAAACCTTTCCCACTCTCTAAGCTCCGGGTATGTTGCTGCGTCAAGGACATAGAGGTTCTCAGCAACCCTACCCCAGTCCAGCCCCAGTATTTCGGCCTTCTTAGCCATTCTTGACTGTAGGTCAAACCTCTCGGTTCCAGCCTTCCACTGGTCCTCGCTAGTCACGAACAGAACCTTGAGACCGGAGTATGCCGTTCTAACAGCTACTTCTTCAACTAGAATGCTCTTGCCACTACCTGGAAGCCCAGTAATTATGAATTGCCCGCAGACAGGGATCCCACCAAGCGGGCTACCATCAGCAGAGAGGAAAAGTTCGTCAAGAATGGTGCCTGTTTGAAGAGGCTTAAGCTCTTTAATAGCATCGGGAGAGCTGTCGGCCCTTAGTATAAGCTTTGACGGGGCCTCTTCGACGGGTTTCTCGAAAGGCTCCTCGACAATCTCCCACTCGCTGGAAGGCTTGGCCGGCTGCTTTAACGCCTGAGCGAAGCTCTCAGCCACGGCCTGGGCTATCTTTTCAACTAGCTCTGGCGAAACCGACAATTACAACCCCAAGGATAATAGCCCACATTAGGGTCTTAAAAATATACAAGTTTGGATTTAATAATCCAGCTTTCCATAGGCCATCTCTACTGCCTTGAGGCGGGCGTACAGCGTACAAGTCTAAAGTAGGTGATGAAACCGTCATAGTACTTAAGGTTAGAGATAGAAGCTGCCCATGGTGTAGCGAGTTCAAATACCCAGTAATGGCCTGCAGCTATCCCGCGGGGGCCTACGAGGCAGCTGGAAACACATTCGACATAATAAAAGGTGTAGACTTCTACACTATTGCCAGGGAAACAGCGTGTAGGGCGCACGGGATAAGTACTGTGAGCTAACCTTCATAACCATACCTAAAAGTATTTGGAGGGAAAGGATTAAGGAGGAATTTAAGGAGCTATTCACCCAGTTCCCAATGAAACTATCATCAGAACTCTACCGGAAGACATTTGAAGAGTAAAATAGGGGAACAACAGGTATATAAGCTGCCAGTAGGAATACCATGATGTGATAGAATACAGACTCCAATGCTTGGGATGCAAGGCTGAACTCGACGGCTCTAGGTGGACGTGGAGGCACGAGCCATGCGGACAGCCGCTAACAGTAAAATACACGTTAACGGGGGATTTTAAAGATTATGTTGACGCTGGCCACGGAGTAAAGAGGTATCACAGGCTTTTACCGGTAAGAGTTGAAGATCTGCCACGCATCCCCGTCGGAGGAACCCCCATTGTAGAAGAAACTATCAAGGGAGTTCAGGTTTACTATAAGCTTGAGTATTTGAACCCAAGCGGGTCTTTTAAGGACAGGGGCGCGGCTGTAAGTGTTGCGAAAGCCCTCGAGTACAGCCTGAGAGATATTGTTGTAGACTCAAGCGGGAACTCAGCCATTGCATTCAGCCTCTACGGATCCGAAGCCGGGTTGAAAGTCCATGTCTACGTGCCAAGCGACGCTCCCCCCGGCAAGATAAGTATTCTAAGGCTCCTAGGGGCAGACCTCCACCTTGTGGAGGGAAGCAGAGAGAACGTAAACCGAGAGGCAATAGAAGCCTCAGAGCGTGGGACCTCAGCGTACGTTGGACACTGGTGGAACCCTTACTTCATAGAGGGGGTTAAAACGATAGCCTATGAGTCACACGAGCAGGCGGGCCCGTTCGACTACGCTGTCGCCCCGGTTGGCAGCGGAACCTTAATCCTAGGCCTTTACAAGGGATTCAAAGACCTGTACATGCTAGGTGCAGGTAAAATGCCCAGGCTTATAGGGGTCCAAGCATGCGGATATAGCCGGATATGTCAGGAAATAAGAAAGGTAGAATGTGGTGAAAAGTCAACCTTGGCAGATGGGATAAGGATAGAAAAACCGCCTAGAAAAAGTGAAATACTGGAGGCCATCAGATCTACCGAGGGGACATGTATAACGATCAATGATGATGCCATAAGGGACTCCTGGAGCCAACTCTTAAAAGCGGGTTTTCT
>Ga0164310_10001344_pt1 | contig 13819 bp, 6 predicted proteins | sample GuaBasSedimGuay1_FD_121795 | JGI IMG/M metagenome (GOLD analysis project Ga0164310, IMG submission 121795) | Subseafloor sediment microbial communities from Guaymas Basin, Gulf of California, Mexico - Guay1, Core 4569-9, 0-3 cm | ecosystem: Environmental > Aquatic > Marine > Hydrothermal vents >... | reverse complement strand
TATTCCAACAAATTTCTCAATTGTTCAATGTCCATTTTCTTGATCACGCTTTGACCTTTTTCGATTATGTTTTCAAACATCTCTCTCTTACTTTGCTGAAGTGTGAGAATTTTTTCCTCAATAGTTCCTTTAGTTATAATCTTATAAACCATTACTTTCTTAGTCTGTCCGATACGGTGAACTCGATCAATTGCCTGGTTCTCTCCCATCGGATTCCACCAGGGATCTACTATTATTACTGTATCAGCCGATGTTAGGTTCAATCCATAACCACCTGTTTTCAAGCTTATTAAAAACGTTCTTATGTTATTGTTATTATTGAAATTATCAATTACCTGCTGCCGATTTTTGGTCGATCCATCCATATATTCAAAAGTGATCTTCTCTTTTTTGAACATCTCTCTAATTACCTGCAGCATCTTCACAAATTGGCTGAAAACAAGTATTTTCTTTCCATTTTCCACAGCATCAATTACGATTTCCTTGATCAATTCCATTTTCCCGGACAACTCAGTATCATGCTTTATATCTTCATCGATCATATAGGGATGGTCACAAATCTGTCTTAGCTTGGTTAGAGCAGCAAGTATATGAATATATCCGGAACCGATGCCACCATCTTCCTGCACAAATCTCTGTTTCACATTTTCCAGAACTTGAAGATACATTTTTTCCTGGAGCGTAGTTAATTTGCAATATGCCAATTGTTCTTGTTTATCCGGCAACTCGATAAGAACCTGACTTTTCTTTCTACGTAAAATAAAGGGCGATACCAGCATTTTTAATTTGTCGTGAGCTTCTTTCTGTTTTTCATTAGAAATATTGGATGCTCCCTTAAAACTTTTAAGAGGAGGTAAATATCCTGGCATAAGAAAATCTACAATAGACCAAAGCTCCGTAGGATAATTCTCTATCGGAGTTCCCGAAAGCGCTATACGATTTCGGCCTTTTAATTTCTTTACAGCTTTCGTCCGGAGAGCAGAGGCGTTTTTTATATGCTGAGCTTCATCTAAAATTATATAATCAAAATCAATCTCAGACAAAGATTCGATATCGTTTTGAATAATAGAATATGATGCAAAAAGTATGTTTACATTGAGATTATCTAATATAGACTTCCGCTCTTTTTGATTACCTTCGTATAAGACATAAGAAAGGCTCTTATTAAATTTTTCGATCTCGGCAGCCCAGTTAAATAATAAGGTTTTAGGACAGATAACTATTGATCTGGAATTTGCCGGTAAACTGGAAATCACAGAAATTGCCTGCACAGTTTTTCCCAATCCCATATCATCTGCCAAAATCCCTGAAAGGTTATATTTTTCCAGCATTTTCAGCCAATGAAATCCGGCTTTTTGATAACTTCGCATAATTGGATCTAAAAACCCCGGTAATGGTTCCCTATCTTCTAATCGTCTTTTAAGGATAGCGGTAAACATTGTATCCAGATACCCATCTCCAACTATGCTGATACCTTTATTAACTGTATTTAATTGATAAACATACGGGATGTTATAGATGGAAAGTTTGTATCCTTCATCAGGCAACTTCTCGCTCTTTTTCAAGATCTCTTCCATTGTAAGGAAAGCTTCTTTATTATCGAAATAAACGAGTCTTCCGTCTTCTAACTGCATAAACTTTTCTTTGGTCTGAAAGAATTTCTTGAGCTCAAGATGAGTAAAACTGATATCTTTATAATCATACTTTACATCGTACTGAAACCAGTTAATATTGCCTGTTTTTTGAGTTTTGACAATTGGTTTTAAGATAACTTTATAGACAAATTCTTTTTTCAGTTCATCAGAAAGAATAATGTTCCAGGAAGGATCTGCATGTTCAAAAACAACCTGTTTCAAAGTTTGTATATTCTCTTCACCTTCAAAAATGAGAAGTGAACTTTCATCCAGTTTTGCGGCCGAAGATTCAGGAAGTTTTGCCACAAAATCAAAAACCTGGTACTTAATCTGAGGTGGAATATAGAACCATGTTGCCTGCCCATTTTGATCGTATCTAACCAATTCCACAGGAAAGCGGATAGCTGACATAGGAATGTTCACATCTTCTGCATATTGCAGAGCACCTTTCACAATTATCCTTCCATCCTCTTTATATAAATCGAAAACAATTGTGGGTGTATTGTGATAGACCTCAGGAATTTCTATACCTTCTTCAAAATCAAGATAGCATTTCATCAAACCCAGTTGCCTTGCTACAACTGATGAAAGATATACCAGATCATTTGCTTCGATTTGATAACCATTGCCAAAGATCTGTTCGGCAATATTCTCTGAAAAAGGTAGATTGATAGAATAAACAACATTCTTTTTGAAAATATAGGTCGTACTGCTTACAAAAACAGCAGAAAGCTGTTCAACACTAGATGTAGAAAGTAGATATTTGTTGTCGTTCAGTTTAACCACCTGGAAATTAATTCTGAATTCATCCTCTGAAAACTGCAGTCTGTCCCCTGTTTCCTTGATGAATATTTTATTTTGTAAACTCCGCATTACAGATAGAAGTTTCACAAATTTTTCTTTATAGATAGAAAAGAAAACACCTTTCCTGCTAAATGAACATTTGTTCTGCTGCAGCAGTTTAAATAATTCTTTTTCACTATCAGATAGTGCCAGTATCTGTTTTTCTGCTTGCGGCACCATTGCCAGATCTTCTTCTTTTACTATCTGATCTGCACATAAAATTGAAATCAGTCTGGTTTGTATGGGGTTATAACTTTTTAGATAAAATCGTATCTTATCGGTATTATTATTAAAAATATCTCCGATCTCAATTTTGGCATTTAAAACAATACGCTGCCAATATTCATTATATTCTAAAAGACGAGTATGGTATGTCTGTACAACTTCCTGTTCCAGCATTTCTGTTGAAAGATAGTTGTAGGCATATAACAGAATAGATAAATAGTGTTTACAATCGTCGGTTTTGCACTCAGAGCAAAAATGTTTCGTGATTTTTCGTTTTTTCTTATTGTAGGTTATCTCTACTTTTGCAGGAAATACATTCAGTTTCTTAGCGATAGATTCAAACTTGAAAATAACGTCTTCTTTTTCATCCAGATATTTCTTAAATTCCAGATCTCGATACTGCAATTTGAGTACAGTACTTTTAAAATACCAGGAATTGGAATGCTCATGATATTCCGTTCCAAACAATCTTGCCAAACTTTCCTCCGCTAAAAGCAAATTTTTTAAAATATAATTTTATTAAAATTAAATAGCTGCAATGATGTAGAGAGCTATCTTAGAGTCAAGTTATATAATTAATGAGGGAACTTTTCTGCTTCTGAATAAACTATACTTGACACCATGCAAATGAAAAAAGAAATTCTTTTGAGAAAAAAATTTTGGGAGGATATATGAAAGTAAGAATGTTAGTTATTTCAATACTTATTGTTTTTACTGCGATGCTGCAGGCGCAAACAGGAAAGATTGCCGGAAAGATAAGCAGCTTGGAAACTGGTGATGCGATCGAAGGAGCTTCAGTTTTTCTGGAAGATTCTCAAACAGGAACCTATTCAAAAGCTAATGGTACATACCAAATGCTGAATGTTTCTGTGGGGGAACACACTGTTCATGTACGTTTCATGGGCTTTGAACAGATGGAATCGAAAATTGTTGTAAAAGCTAATGAGACGGTAATGGTAAATTTTCAACTTAAACGAAGTGCGGTAGAGATTGAAGGTTTATCTGTAACAGCCAATAGGGCTATAGCTAGAGAAACTCCCGTTTCTTTCACAGATATTAACGAAGAAATAATAAAAGAAAAATATACTACCGGCGATATGCCGCAAATGCTGGATGATATCCCTGGATTATTCTCTACGACTTCCGGTATGGGAGAAGCCGAGATCACCATGCGTGGCTTTGATGCCCAAAAGATTCAAATTTTGATCAATGGAATACCTGTAAATGATCCTGAAAGTCAGGTTGTTTATTGGAGCAACTGGACTGGACTCTCTTCAAATGTTAAATCAGTTCAGGTTCAGCGTGGAGCTGGAGCATCCTTATATGGTTCTGGTGCATTTGGTGGTTCGGTAAATATCGAGACAATGGGTTCTGCTAATGAATCTGAATTCACCATTCGAAATTCTACAGGTTACTATACTACAGATGGCAAATCTGCTACAGAACTTGGTGAGATGAAAGATTACACACCAATAAATTATAATGCATCACTCAAATACAGTTCAGGAAAACTATTTAACGATAAGTTCAAATTTGATATTTCTGTGGAAAGAAAAGCAGGCGAATATTACATCCGTGGCACAGAATACGACGGTTGGTCTTTAGGCTTGGAATTAGAAAATAAATTGGCCAATCATGTAATTAACACCAGTTTTATCTATGCACCTCAAAAGCATAACCAGGCGCGTTCAACCTATGATCCAGAATTAGGTAAAATCTTGGGTCGTGAATTTAACTTTACTAACCATAAATGGCAGGAAAATAAATATCTCAAACCTCAGCTTTCTATTCGAGATCGCTGGTCTTTCTCTCCCAATTCCTACCTGATGACGAATCTATTTCTTACATCAGGTAAAGGTGGAGGTAGTTACGCTAATAATATAATTTTTGATGCAAGCTCGGGTGCACTACTAAATAAAGATCTGCGTAGTGAATCTCAGGAAAGAAAGATGTTTGCACAATATGCTTACCATGTTTTCAAGGAAACCGGTTATTCACTTGAGGGATTTGAATATGATGAAACTTCGACGGCTGGAACTTATACCTGGGCAGGGGACGATAAAACTGTTTATAGTGGATCAAACAAATTAGATGGGGATCAATACCATACTAGCAAGAAGACAAGCTATAATAACCATAATCAAATTGGATTAAACTCTTATTATGAACATGATATAACAGATAATGTAAATTTAATAGGAGGTTTTGAAAGTCGTTTATGGGTAGCTGATCATTATAGAGAAGGTTCTGATTTTCTTTATTATAACCCTTCTGATGCAGATTCTGTGAGCTCTTTTAATGCCTATATTCGAGATTATGATTATTCTTCTAAAGTTCTCAACACTTCTGGTTTCGCCAGGGCAAAGATCAATATCCCATTCGAATCAGTTATTCAGAATATAAACATCATGCTGGATGGACAATACGCAGTATATTATTCTGAAGTTGAAGAGAATAAAATAAAATTCTTTGATCCTATTGCAGGTAAATTCATTAATGAAGGTTATTATATTTCGAAAACTGATTCAATTGATGTAACCGTCTATGACGCAAATGGAGATTCAACTGAAGTACGAGTACTTAAGTTTGATGATGACGACTATAAAAGAACATTCGATTTTTTCTCTCCAAAATTTGGTATAAATGTAAACATTGATGATAATTGGAATGTTTTGGCTAATTACTCTATTGTATATAAAGAGCCAAAAGTAAGTGATTGGTACGATAGGGATATTGGTAGCAATCAACTTGGTGGACCTGGAGTAAAGCAGGCTGATTCTTCGGGAAATATACTTTATGAAATTGTACCGGAAAAAGGTGAAACAATTGAGGGTGGGTTTGGTTTCAAAAACAACAACATTAAATTTGATGCAACATATTACCGAACAAAATATACAGATAAAATTGAACGTGCGGATATAGGAGAGATAGGACAAACAGTAACTGCTACCCTAAATGTTGGAGAAGCTATCCATCAAGGAGTGGAATTTTCAGTTGGTGGTAAAATAGAGAATATTGATTATAATGCTTCTACTACTTTCTCCAGAAATCGCTGGGAAGAATTAAATGATAAATATCAGGAAATATTCTTTGAAAAAGTAGAAGATGTAGAAGGTAAAGTCGTACCATTTTCTCCGGAGAAAATGGCTTCCGGTGGTATTGGATATACATTTCAGGAAATGCCTTTGGATGGAACTTTGCGAATAGGGTTGAACTGTAAATGGACAGATGATTACTATACAACTTATGATAATTTATATTGTAAACAATTATACTTTTTTGATGCTGATAGTAATTTCGTTTCGATTGGAGAACATGAATTTGTTGAAAATGCAAGTGGAACAGGTGGTTATAATTACAATGAAGATACTCAAGAGTACGAACCTGCGAATAATGACGGTGACTGGGACAGAGAGTGGATATTACGCAGTTCCAAATTACCTGCTTTCTTTGAATTGAATGGATCATTATCATATAAATTTTATATTGGCGATCATGAAGCAGCTGTAAAACTAAATGTTAACAACATCTTAAATAAGGAAGATAATTATTCTAAAGCACACATTGGTAAGGCTTATGGCATGAAAATCAAACAAGCTGATGGTAGTTTCGATGATCCTGTTTTTGGTGAAGGTGCATCCAGTAATGATGGAGTAGGTGGAGGATATTATCCTTATCTTAGCCCTGCCCCGTTACTTAATATCTTCCTAACTTTAGAGTATAAGTTTTAAAGTATAACCCATAAAAAAGGGGAAGCGAACATTCGCTTCCCCTTTTTCAATATCAGTCTATTTAGATCGACCAACCTTCTTTAGATTCTTCGGCAGGTTCTTTCTCTTTTTTAGTTTTCTTCTTAACCTTAGTCTCCGGTTTAGCTTCAACTTTCTCTTCTGGTTCATCAGCTTTTTCTATTACTGCCACTTCAAGGAACTTGGGGGAAATAGCAGGATAGAAATCCGTCACATAATCACTGATAGCCTTTTCCAGTTCTTCTTTCTTCTTAAAAAGCGTTTTGCTAAATCCAGCCGTTAGAGTAACCTTATTAAAAGTTAACTGAATACTAACCGATGGTTTTTCTCCATAGACATTATCTAAATATTGAGGTAGAACTTTGTCGAGATCTAAAGTCGCTTTTACAATCTTGAATATTTTATACCCCAGATATCCAATAGCAGAAAAAATTGCCAATGTTATAAGCTTTTTAAAGAATTTCATCATAGTACCTCCTCAATAAATTGAATTGTTATTTGATCAATATTACCTTTTTGATGCTGGTAAAATCGATGCTGTTACTTTCTGCAAACATAAAATAAATACCACTGGAAACAGATTTATTCTGGTCGTCTTTACCATTCCAGAGAATATGGTGTTCACCTGCGGTGAGTTCTTCGCTTACAAGTGTACGTACTTTTTCACCCTTAATATTATAAACTGAGAGTTCAAGATTGCAATCTTGTGCAAGATTGAAGTAGGCTGTTGTTTCTGGATTAAAAGGATTTGGGTAACAGCCCGTGAATTCTGAAACAGAAGAAATTGTATTGTTAGGAGCATCTGACACTTCAATAAGGTCTTCAGGTGTTCTTGGATTGATACCGTATTCGTCGTAACTGTAATCTAAACAACCACGGATTATATCCCATGTCATTCCAACAGTTATTATTATCGGAGGTGTAACTGAATCCAAATAAAAGAACTCGTCATCTACCTGACATTCTCCCGAACCATCATCGACATACCACTGTCCAAATTCATCTTGAGCTTCTGTAACTTCTACATTCTGAACTTCTACCAGGCAACCTTCGTATGGTTCTGCCTGAGCAGGGACAACCAGATTTAAAGTAGATACTACAGATGGTGCTGGCACTGGATTACCAGAACTTAATATATTGACAGTACAATAACCTAACTCTGTTAAACCATAATATTCCGTTACAGTTCCGGTAACTTCTACTTCATCACCTAAAACCGGACCGACAGTATAGTCGTAAACATAGATGCCATGCCAGGCTCCACCTTCAGGATCCGACATAAAAAACTTGTTGTCCTGATCATAATTTGCTCCGGTTACAATACCTGTAACAGTTACATCCTGCCCTTCCATTGGAGATGGATAAGTACCATCGGGACCTGCATTAGTTGTGTACTGAATGTCGTAAATCGTAGTTGCACACAATGCTGTCATTGCCAAACTCAAAATTAAAATTGCAAAAAATCTTTTCATATATACCTCCGTTTTATTATATTTTGCATGACAATAAATCTGGCTATACTATATATATGTCAAGTTCTTTATTATATATGAAAATCAATAATTTATAGTCACATTGACCAGTTATTAAAAACCTTGACATGCAGAATCATAAATTGATTTTTGCACCATATCTTGAGAAGACTTCAAGGAATTACTGCAAAAAGGAGCAATAATGGAAAAAGAAGAAATAAACCTGTTTAAATCGAATTTAACTCAATTAAAGAAAATGGCTAAAGAGCTGGAAATACCTGATACTGCAGGCCTTAAGAAAAATGACCTTTTGCATCTGATCTTCGAAATGCAGGCAACACAGGAAGGGCTTGCCTTTGTCTCTGGATGTTTAGAAATAGTTGATGATGGTTATGGCTTTCTTAGATTCCAGAAGAATAATTACACACCAGGCAGAAACGATATTTATGTGTCCAGTTCCCAGATCAAACGGTTTGGATTAAAAAAGGGACATATGGTTTCCGGACCTGCCAGAGCACCAAAAGAAGAAGAAAAATATTTTGCACTCATCAGAGTTGATTCCATTAATTATAATGACCCGGAACTTGTTCGTGAAGTTCGTTATTTTGACAAACTAACACCTTATTATCCGGAAGAAAGATTGAATTTGGAAACTGACTCAAAATTGATTTCAACAAGGGTAGTAAATCTTTTCACTCCAATTGGAAAAGGTCAGCGTGGTTTGATCGTTGCTGCACCCAGAACTGGTAAAACGGTTTTAATGCAAAATATTGCCAATGCCATACTTACAAACCACAAAGATGTGTATCTGATAGTATTACTCGTGGATGAGCGTCCTGAAGAAGTTACTGAAATGAGAAAAATTCTTATTCCGGAAAATTCTGAAGTTGTCAGCTCAACCTTTGATGAACAACCCCGAAATCATATTCAAGTTGCAGAAATGACAATTGAAAAAGCCCGCCGCATGGTTGAGCTTGGTAAAGATGTTGTAATCATGTTAGATAGCATCACTCGATTAGCACGAGCTTATAATATGGCTCAGCCATCGAGTGGACGTGTACTTTCTGGTGGTTTGGATGCCGGTTCTCTGCATCGTCCCAAAAAATTTTTTGGTGCAGCTAGGAATACTTTGGAGCAAGGCAGTCTTACAATTATTGCCACTGCTTTGGTAGATACAGGCAGCAGAATGGATCAGGTTATCTTTGAAGAGTTTAAAGGTACCGGTAACATGGAACTTGTTCTCGATCGCTCTATTAGTGATCTTCGTATGTATCCTGCAGTTGATCTTGTTAAATCCGGAACCCGTAGAGAAGAATTATTACTTACAACTGAAGAAGTTCAAAGAATGTTCGTATTGCGTCAATACCTGAAAGGGATGAGTCCGCTGAAAGGAATTGAAATGCTGAAAACAAAAATGCAGGCAACCAAAAGTAATGCAGAATTTTTGAGGGTTATGAGTCGTTAATGCTAGTGTCAACATCTTGTAGAGGTCATCTGTCATGGAACTCTTAGCTCCTGGTGGTGATCTAAACAAAATAAAATATGCTGTAATTTACGGAGCCGATGCAGTTTATGCAGCAGGAAAAGACTTCGGATTAAGAGCAAAAAGTACAAATCTTTCAAATGATGAACTAGTTCAAGCGGTTGAATTCTGCCACTCACATAAACGTAAGTTATATATTGCAGTTAACATTTTTGCTCATAATGCTGATGTTAATAAATTGCCAGATTATTTAAAATTTTTAAAATCCATCAATGTTGATGCACTAATTTTATCTGATCCTGCAGTTTTCTCTTTAGCTAAGGATTATGCACCGGGAATACCAATTCATATAAGCACTCAGGCAAATGTAACTTCATGGAAAGCAGTTGAATTCTGGAAGAATCTTGGAGCTAAACGAATAATTCTGGCCAGGGAATTAACAATCTCAGAGATTACAGAGATCCGAAATAAAGTTCCCGAAACTGAATTAGAAATGTTCGTTCATGGAGCAATGTGCATGTCGTATTCAGGGCGTTGTCTTTTGAGTTCCTTCCTTAACGCACGCAGCGCAAATCAAGGTCATTGCACGCAGCCTTGTCGCTGGGAATATCAGCTAATAGAAAAATCTCGTCCCGGAGAATATTTTGAAATTTCAGAAGACAAACGCGGAACATATATTATGAATTCCAAAGATCTCTGCTTGATAAGAAGGCTTAAAGAGATCGAAGAAGCCGGTCTTACCAGCATTAAGATCGAAGGCCGCATGAAGAGTTTATATTATGTTGCAAATGCTGTTAGAATTTATAAAGAAGGATTGAATAATCTTAAGAATATTAATAACATTCAATCTGAATTGATAGATGAATTGGAAAAGATCAGCCATCGCCATTATTCGGAAGCTTTTTTCGATAAATTTGATTCATCTGCTACACAATTTCATGGGTCATCTACTTACATTAGAAATTATCAATTCATTGGTGAGATCAAAACCAACAAAGGAAATATAGCAGAAGTAGCAATTCGAGCTAAATTCAAAATTGATGATGAAATTGAATTCATTTTCCCAGATCGCAAAGCAGATTTCAGCTGGCAGGTAGACAATATAAGTGATGAAGAAAATAATCCGATTTCTTTTACCAAGCCAAATACAATTGTAAAAATCTCACTCCCAAGAAATATTCCAGATAACGGAATAGTAAGAATTAAACTATGAAATTAAAATTAATACTCTTAATTCTTTTAATTCCCATTATCCTGAGCGCAGAAACAGAGCTTGAAACAAAATATCTGAAAGCTAAAAACAGCACTAATAAAAGTGAATATAAGACAATTTTTGAGGAACTTGCAAGCAAACATAAAGATAACCGTTTTGGTCAGTTATCTATGGAAGAATTGGCTAAGATACACATATTAGATCGCGATTATGATAAAGCAATTTCGTATTTAAAAAAAATTCATCTAAAAGAAATTGAAGATAAACAATACTGGCTGGCAAGGGCTTATTTAAAAATCGGTAAGTATCAGGAAGCAATTGTTTCAGCTCAAATCTATATCGCCAGTTCTGAAAATGTGGAAAACATCGAAACAAGTTATTTTATAATTGCCGAAGCATATCTCCAGCAGAAAAAATTTCAGAAAGCGTTAAGTACACTTGAAAGTTTGAGAACTTCCAGTTATATTAATAATCAAATTCCCCTTCTGCACTTTAAAAGAGGAAATTGTTATGAATTGATGGAGAAATATGAGGATGCAATTTTATGTTATAGAAAATTGAAAATGGATTTTCCTTATCACCAACTCAGCTATCTGGCAGAAAATTATATTTACAATTTAAAAAATAATAAAGCAATTAACATAGATCTTTCCAAACTAAATTCTCATCGAATGGAAGAGCCCAAAGTTGAAACTAAAGCAGCCACAGGAGAGGATTTAAAAATATACCTGCAGGTTGGAGCATTTAGTTCAAAAGAAAATGCTGAAAAATTGGGCAAGAAAGTAAAGAAAATTGGTTATAATTATAAAGTCTTTCCAAAAATAAAGAATAGTAAACAGCTCTATATAGTTGCTGCAGGTTGTTTTGAGAACGACAAGAAACTTAAGAAAGCAATGCAGAAACTGGAAAAGAACGGTCTGAAATCTTTTCTAATAAAACGATACGATTGATCTGATATGACTAAGAAATCTAAATTAACTCCGATGCTTAAGCAGTTTATGGAAATTAAAGATCAGCATCCGGATAAACTGCTGTTGTTCAGGATGGGAGATTTTTATGAAACTTTTTTTGAAGACGCAAAAATAGCATCAAAAGTATTGGGAATCACTCTAACTGCCAGAAACAAGAAAGCTGATGATCCTATCCCATTAGCAGGTTTTCCGTATCATGCATTAAATAACTATCTCGATAAACTGGTAAAACATGGTTTGAAAGTAGTTATTTGTGAACAGACTGAAGATCCCAAAAAAGCAAAGGGTTTGGTAAAACGTGGAATTGTGGATATTATTACACCGGGATCTATAATTGACGGAAAATTAATCGATAATTCTGATTTCAATTTTCTGGCTGCTATTAAATGGCCGGAAGAAAACAAAAAAATCGGTCTTTCTTTGATAGATGTATCTACCGGTGATTTCATGTTCACCGAGTTGAACTCTATGCAATTGAAGAACGAACTACTTCGATTAAAACCTGTAGAGATCCTTATCGAAGATAAAGAAATTGAACAGAAAATATTGCAATTCAAGCTGGAATATTCATCAACCATCACCATTTATGACAGCTGGAACTTTGAAGTCGATGAAGCTGATAGAGTACTTAAAAAACATTTTTCAACCACTACTTTAGAAGGTTTCGGCGCCAAAAACAAACCTGTTGGAAGAGCAGCAGCTGGTGCAGCTTTATCATATATTAAGTCATTAAAAAATGATACTTTAAAGCATATCAGCGATCTCAGATTTTATTCGCTGGATAATTTCATGCAGCTGGATGAAACAACGCGACGCAATCTTGAGCTAATGAAATCTATGAGATATGGTGACAGCTATGGAAGTCTCTATTCAATAATCAATAAAACTACCACACCAATGGGTGCAAGAAAACTTACCGGATGGCTGCTGAATCCTTTGTTGAATGTAGATAAAATTAATGAAAGATTAGACTCTGTATCAATTCTAAAAGATGAATTTTCCTACACTTCCGATTTACGGGCAATACTACAAAACATTGGTGACCTTAGCAGGATAATCAGTAAAATTGGAACTCAAAGAGTAAATCCAAGAGAAGTTATCGCCCTTAGAAATTATCTTGAAACAGCTCCACTGGTAGCTGGTTTGCTGGCAGAATTTGATGATAAAGTTCTCATTAAACTTCACAATTCCATTTCTGATTACTCGAGGATCATTAACTTGATTGATAGTACAATTGTTGATGAACCTCCTATGCAGATTACCGATGGAAATTTGATAAATAACGGTTTTGACAAAGAATTAGATGAGTTAAGAGAAATAAGCCGCAGCGGGAAAGGCTGGATCGCTCGTTTAGAAGAGGAAGAGCGAAAACTTACCGGGATCTCTTCTTTGAAAGTTAGTTATAATCGAGTTTTCGGATATTATATCGAAGTAACAAAAACACACAAAGATAAAGTTCCAGAACACTATATTCGCAAACAGACTCTGGTAAATGCGGAACGTTTCATCAGCCCTCAATTAAAGGAATATGAAGCTAAAGTTCTTGGCGCTGAAGAACGGATTAAAAGTCTTGAATATGAACTATTCATTCAACTTCGTTTACAGCTTTTTGAAGAAGTAGAGTTGATGCAGAAGTATGTAGAAATTATTTCTACAATCGATGTCCTCAGTAATCTCGCCTATATTGCTTATCATTATAATTACAATCGACCTGTCTTTAATGATCAGGGAGAAGTTAATGTTGTAAACAGCCGTCATCCGGTGATTGAACAACTATTGGAAAATGAAGAATTCATTCCAAACGATATTAACTTGAATGATACAGATAATTTAATTTCTTTAATTACCGGTCCTAACATGGCAGGTAAATCCACCTATTTAAGACAAGTGGGACTTCTGGCAATATTGGCTCAAATGGGAAGTTTCATTCCGGCTGACTCAGCTGAACTTCCAGTATTTGATAAAGTATTCACTCGAGTTGGAGCATCCGATAACCTGGCCATGGGACAAAGTACTTTCCTGGTTGAGATGATCGAAACGGCAAATATACTCAATTCCGCAACACCAGATTCATTGATAATTTTAGATGAAATTGGCCGGGGAACAAGTACTTTTGATGGTTTAAGTTTGGCCTGGTCTATTGTAGAATACATTCATAATAATAAGAAAATTGCGGCAAAAACATTATTTGCAACCCATTATCATGAACTCACAGAGCTGGAAAATGTG
>Ga0164310_10001343_pt1 | contig 13822 bp, 7 predicted proteins | sample GuaBasSedimGuay1_FD_121795 | JGI IMG/M metagenome (GOLD analysis project Ga0164310, IMG submission 121795) | Subseafloor sediment microbial communities from Guaymas Basin, Gulf of California, Mexico - Guay1, Core 4569-9, 0-3 cm | ecosystem: Environmental > Aquatic > Marine > Hydrothermal vents >... | reverse complement strand
TTCCTCTTTGGGGCTGCCTTCTTCTTGGCGACAGTCTTCCTCTTCGGAGCTGCTTTCTTCTTGGCGACAGTCTTCCTCTTCGGAGCTGCCTTCTTCTTGGCAGTAGTTTTCCTCTTCGGGGCTGCCTTCTTTCTGGCGACCGGCTTCTTCACCGCTTTCTTTTTCGCCGTCGTCTTTCTCTTGGCGGGCTTTTTCCTGGCAACTGCCATGCTCTACTCCTTTAGCATTGGGTTGGTTTTGATTAACAATTGTATGCGCATTGAAATCAACTTTGCACGATCATTTCGGTTTACGACGAATCAATCCTCACTCCGTGAATAAAGAATTACCACTTTTTGAATTCTTAGCAAGAAAAAATTGACCTGTATGAAAAAAAATGAGTTGTGTGTATAGCACTCTGTCGAGAGTGAAACAGCTAAATTCTATGACTTGATGAGTTCAATCACTGGTGCCTCGGGAGGGCAACCAAGACGAAATGGAAACCAGTGTCCCATTCCGCACGAAGTATACAACTGACTGTTGTCAATTTCGTAGTGACCCCAGAGGTACTTCTCCGGAAGATGTCTCTCGAGTAGTGATCGTCCAAGGAAACCGATCTGACCTCCGTGCGTGTGACCGGCAAGAGTGAGATCGACACTCTGTCGAGCGGCAAAGGGGAATGCATCGGGGCGGTGACTCATCAGGATTGTGAAACAGTCGGGCGGGTTATTGCTCAGTGAAAGAGCTATGCTTGACTGGAAAAACTCCGTGGAAACGCTGTGCATAGCTATGGGGTCATTGATACCGGCTACGAACACAGACGAGTTCCCGGTGGCTAGGAACACACCCTCATCAACCAATAGGGCGACCGGTGATTTCGAAAATAGCCTGCGCACCTCGGTGATTCCGCGAAAATGCTCGTGGTTTCCAACGGTGGCATAGGCACCAAGGCGGGGACGAAGCCCGGCTATCAATTCGAGTGCGTCCGGTAGCAGAGTCAGGTCATCAGCTATGTCACCGGTGATCAATATGAGATCGGGAGAGAGCGTCTCGGCTCTCAGCAGTGTCTGTTCAAGATCTTCCAGCGTGACGTAGTGCGCCAGGTGCAGGTCTGAGAGGTGTAGGATTCTTAGTCCTTGCAGACCGGGTTCGAGACCTTCGTATGCGAATTGCTTTTTACTTACCTTAGCAGTCGCGAAAGCGCGTCCGATACCGCCAAGACCTGTGACAACGGTAGCGAGAGGAACTGCAGCCGCGGCACCTTTGAAAAACAATCTTCGCGTTCGATCAGTCGGTAAGTCTTCCACACCGGATTTTCGCCTGGCAAAAGAATCTACAAGACGTCCGGCTCCGCGAATGGCTCCTGAAATCGGCAGTGAGAACATCAAGCAGATCTCAAGAATAAGTGATATGGCGCTGATGGCCCCGGCGATTACGCCGAGCTCTCTCAGACCATGGTACTCGCATAAGACCAACAGGATGAAAAACGCAACGCCGACTGCAGGCAGAGACCAGGCCGCCCGACGTATCCATTTCTTCTCCCACCAGACTCGATTGAGTTGGCGCAGCAACAGTAGCTGGGCCAGCCCGAATGACAAGATCACCGCCGACACGAATGGCAGGAAGAATAATAATCGTGGCACTATCGGATTCCTGAGTGAAGGTTGTTTGAGGCAGCAATCATGTTTTTACCACCAGCACGAAAGAGTGGCGCTGAGAGTCCGAATCGTACACGCTGTTCATATTGGTTTCCATCAAGCTGTTGTACGCTGGGACGTGTTGGACGTTTCGTCATTGAGACTACAATACGGCGATTATTTACGCCAGACAGACGGTCTAAAAACGACCAGGACGGTGAATATCTCAAGGCGCCCCAGAAGCATGGACAGTACAAGTATCCACTTACCGGGAATCGGAATCCAGGAGTAGTTCTCGATGGCACCAATTCCTGCCAACCCCGGGCCGATATTCCCGATGGTAGCTATAGAACAGGCAACGGCAGTTGTCAAATCGGGGACGAACAAGGTCATCAGCATAGCAGTAATAACGGTCAGGGCTACGAATAGAATAACGAATGCCACGACATTGATAACACGGCTATCGGGTAATACTTCTCCACCCAGCTTTACAGGTGCAACCAGTTTGGGCTGAGTCATTTTGCGCAGCGATGTCCAGGCCACTTTCAGCACAACCATGATCCGAACCATTTTCATGCCGCCGCCGGTCGAGCCGGCGCAGCCTCCGAAAAACATCAGGAGTACGAGAAATAACTTCAGGAAACTCGGCCACAGGTCAAAGTCAGCAGTAACAAAGCCCGTTGTGGTAATGATTGCCAGGGCCTGAAAAGACGCAATCCTGAAACTCCCGTAGAGGGTTTCTACCTGTTCAGCCTGGCCCTGGTAGTGAGCGTCGAAATCCTCCGTGGTCATAGACTCATGTCGATACTGAGACGACGCTGTCTCAGGAGAATCAAGGCCGCCAAAAAAGAGCACGCAAGTGAACACAACGATTGTTACGGCGATGACTGCATTATAGAAACGAAACTCAGGATTGCTGAGCATGGAGCCGAAATCGCCGCGCAGAGCCCTGAAGTGCAGCAGGAAATTGATTCCGGCGAAGTACATGAAGAGCGTTATGATCCACTCGACGTAATCAGAATGGTAGCCTGCGACTGATGCATTCTCAGTGGAGAATCCCCCGGTGGCCAGGGTTGCGAATGAATGGCAGACGGCTTCAAACAATCCCATTCCACCACCCCAGAGGAGGACGGTCTCGGCAACAGTGAGCAATCCGTAGACACCCCACAGTATGGACACCGTCTGGGCAAGACGAGGTTGCAGGCGGTCCTTGCTCGGACCTGGTACTTCTCCGCGGAACATCTGGTAGGCTGATACGCCCATCGATGGGAATACTACGATGGCCAACGTGATTATGCCCATCCCTCCCAGCCAGTGAGAAAGCGCACGAAGGAGCAGCAACGATCGCGGTACGGCCTCGATATCCGTGAGTATAGTAGCACCTGTTGTGGTGTATCCGGACATGATCTCGAAGTAGGCGTCCGTGAAACTCAGCAGAAAGCTGCCGACACCATTCTGTTCCAGAAAGTACAGAAACAACGGTATACAGCTCCAGAACGTAAGGGAGATCCAGCCGATGGCTACGATTGCGTAACCTTCTTTTGTCCCCTGAAGTTCGCGGCCTTCTCTGGAAGTCAATACGAGGATTGTCCCGAAGAGTCCGCATAGGAACGAAGCGAGCGCGAACCCGATTATTTCCGGTTGGGAAATAGTCTCCGCCAGCGGCATGTGTTGGTAGTCGTAGATACCGATCGCCAGGGGGGCAAGGAGAATTCCGGCAAGCACCTGCATCAGCTTGCCAATTGCATATCCAACTGCGGTGATGCGCATTGGTTATCCCTTGCTGAACAGGCTCCGTGGTCTGATGAGCTTGGCGACACCCTTCACATTCTTGTGGTGAGTGATTACAATGAGATGGTCTCCCGCCTCGACCATTGTCTCACCTTCGGGAAGAATCACACTGTCTTCCCTGATGATCATGCCGACGATAGACCCCTTCTGCAGTTTGCGGCCAACACTCTTGATCTTCAACCCCGCAATTTCGCTTTCCGGCTTGACGTTGAAACGAATGGCCTCAATGTCTATATCCTTGAGTTCGACGACGGCTCCGATATGCCCTCTCGAAACGAATTCGAGTATCTCTCTGGCCGCGGTCTTTCTCGGATTGATCACATGGTCGAGACCAATCGACTTGAAAAGTCGATCATGGCGTGACTCCGGTGAGGTGACTATCACTTCATGGGCGCCCTCCGCCTTGGCCAAAAGGGCTGAGAGCATATTGTAGTCTGTTTCTCCGGAGACAGATACAAAGAAAGATGCCGCATGGACGTTCAGTTCGCGCAGCAGATCGTTATCGGTGCAATCACCGTGAATTACTTCGATACCGTCGAACATGCCGGCAATCTTTTGAGCTTGCTCAAGGTGAGGATCGACAACCACGACCTTGTTGCTGGTGTCTTTCAGTGCCCGGGATAGCTCCATCAGAGCATACGAATCACCCGAGACTATCACCTTACGGTTCTTTTTCTTCTCTATCCCGACAAGCTTGAGGAATGTTTCTATGGATTCCCGTGGGAACAGCGCATAAACAATGTCACCCGCCTCAAAACGCGTCTTGCCGTCCGGGATGATGCCCTTGCCCTTGCGAGCAATGGCTGCAAATAGCACTACTGCAGGAGCAATCTCGGCCCGAACCTCGCTCGTCGTTTTACCTGCTAACACCATATTGTCGCGCACGCGGTAGCCGCGGAGCAGAACCCGCCCATCTTCGAAATTGGCAGACTCAACGGCATGTGGTGTTTCGATATATTGCAGAATGTGGTCGACCATCACCTTTTCGGGGTGTATGACGTCTGTGACACCTGCTTTTTCGATATCAAAGTGCGGGTTGTCCTTCCGGTACTCACGTCCGCGAAGGCGGGCGATCCGCTGCGGTACATTGTGCTGGGAAGCAATGCCGCAGACCAGTATGTTGAGTTCGTTGTTGGGAGTAACGGCAATGATCAGTTCGGTTTCCTCTATGCCTGCATCCCAGAGGATTCTCGGCGAAGATCCGGAACCCTGGAGGATCTGCATATCGTGTTTCTCGCCCAGTTGCTCACACAGGCGCGAGTCCTGCTCCACCATGACCACGTGGTGACCATCACGCAATAGGTACTCGGCCAGCGATGATCCAACTACTCCACCGCCAACTATGATTATCCGCATATCGTATCTATTCCTCTGACTGCCGAAACAACACTTGTCAGCCGTCTACCTTAGATCGGCAACCGAACCAAGTAATTTCATGGGGTACGCGCAAGCAACGTATTTGTTCACGCAACCTTATTCCAAATAACAGCAAAGCCGACGCTGTAATGGCGCCGGCCTTGCTTAAGGTGCTACCAGTCAATGGCTTAGAAGCCGTAGATTTCCCCAAACTTTTTGGTCATGTAATCCAGCAGCGGCTTGTGAGATAGCGGCTGACCGGTCACTTTCTCTCCGAGTTTCCTCGCCCGGTAGCGAGAACCGTGACAGTGTATATTCTTTCGCAACCAGCCCAGAAGCTGTGAGAAATCACCGCGCTGGAACTGCTCCATCAGGTCGGGGATATCCTGCTGAGCTTTGGCGAAGAATTGCGCCGAATACAGATTGCCCAGGGCGTATGTCGGGAAATACCCCATCAGACCGGCTGACCAGTGAACATCCTGCAAACAGCCGTTGGAATCTTTATCGACCTCGATTCCGAAATAGTCTTTGAATCTTCGGTTCCACTCGCCCGGAATGTCAGCCGGCTTGATCTCGCGTTTCAAGATCGCCCTCTCAAGTTCGAACCTGAGCAGGATATGCAGGTTGTAGGTCACTTCGTCAGCCTCTACACGAATATACGACGGCGTGACATAGTTCACTGCGCCGTAGAAGTCGTCCAGTGAAACATCAGCGAGCGCTTCCCGGAATATCCGTTTGGCCTGCGGAAGGAAGTACATCCAGAACTCTTTGGAACGACCCACCTGGTTCTCCCACATACGCGACTGGGACTCGTGAATGCCCAGCGATGTCGCCTCACCGACCGGCATACCGAAATGCTTGTCCTTCTGGATGCCCATCTCGTACAGGGCATGGCCGGCTTCGTGCATGATCCCGAACAGGGCGTCGTTGAGCCGATTCCGATTGTAGCGGGTGGTGATTCGTGTGTCGCCGGGACCGAAACCGGAGCAGAACGGGTGCGTAGTAATATCGAGCCGCCCATTATTGAAATCAAACCCCTGTGCTCCGGCAACCATCTCGCCGAATACTTTCTGAAGTTCCGGGTCGTACTCGCGCTCAATAATTGAGACGTCCGGCTTTTTCGATGTTCCCTGAATCTTTGCCAACAGTTTGACTAGATCCTCGCGGAGAGGCTTAAACACGCCGGCTATTTCTTCGACTGTCGCACCCGGCTCATAGTTATCCAGCAGGGCGTTGTAAGGTTCACCTTCGTAACCGTAGCACTCGGCGGACTGAATAGTCAGGTCGATCACTTTCTCCAGCAAGGGGAGGAAAGCCTTGAAATCATTCTGTTTACGTGCTTCCGCCCACTTTCCCTGGGCAAGCGTAGTGGTCTTGGCCAGCTCTTCGACAAGCGATTTGGGCAGTTTGGTCTCTTTGTCGTACTGATGCCGAAGCTCCCGGATGTTGGCGGCTTCGATTGAGTCTTCGACCTTGACCACGTCGGTGTTTTCAACGGCCGAGATCAGGTCGCCGATTTTGGGATCGGTGAATCTCTCGTGGATCATCCCGGCCAGCATGGATAGCTGCTGTGCCCGAAGGTCCGCTCCGCCGCGCGGCATGTAGGTACGCTCTTCCCATCCGAGAACAGCGGTGACCGACCCCAGCAGGGAGATTTCCTTGCATTGTTTGGTCAGTTCATCATAGGCTTCTTTTGGTGTCATCTGGGGACTCCTTTATGTCATTATTCACTCAATTGCTCTCGTAGGTCAGGTTGCTTGCAACCTGACATCTGTACTGAACCTTCTCTGTTACCCTGAGCCTGCCGAAGGATCGAAGGGTCAAATGGTGTACGTACTCCGGCACCCGCCGGTTGCGGAAGATAGGGGTAAGGGGAGAAGAAGGCAAGTGGGGGGGTAGTCCCACTGTCAAAGAAACGAAATTTGGCCTGACGCCTGGCTGAAATTATTGACTCGTTCAATCAGTTGGCTGAGGTCAGGGTTTTTGCTCTCAGTACATCGAATAGAATTCGCACCCCGCTCCAGGAACCATCGGTCTCCTTCCGGTGTGTTCTCATAATCTTCGTATTCCAGTACGAATAATGGCCGCTGGAGTTCAAGGGCGGCCTTGCCGGTGTCAAAGGTACCGCCTTGAAGCCCGGATTCAGTGAGTATCATCGTCTGAGACAAACCGATGATGGTTCGATTACGTTGCATGGCGTTCTGCACCGTCCACGGCAAGCGAGGTGAGAACTCGGACAAGACCAAGAAGTTGTCATCATTTAGCAAGTCCGAAATCGCGCTTTTGGCGCTGAAGTGCAGAATACCGGTGGCCAGCACAAACGTGGTCACTCCACCGTTGCTCAAAGCCGCATGGTGAGCGGCGAGATCAACTCCGTAAGCATATCCGCTGATTATGTTGAAACCTTCTTGTGCCAGCACCGACGCACACCGGTCGACCAGCGCGCAGCTTTCTTCGGAAGCTTTCCGCGAGCCACAAAATCCGATCGCCTTCTGTTCAAGAAGCGAGAGATTGCCAGCCGCAAACAGGACGGGCGGCGCTGATTGTTCCAGTGAGGAGGCAAGTAACGAAGGGTAGTTTTCTGCCCCGATCGTCAGCAGACGTATTGAGTGCGTGCTGAGTTCGTCAAACAGCAACTCGCCCAGATCGCGAGCGCTTTTCATTGATTCGACAATGTCCGGCTTGAGACCGTAGGCCTCGATAAGTTGAGAATTCGGCGCTTCGACAAAATCCGATACCTGGTAGCCCTCGAATCGGAGACGTTCCAAGAGCTTGCCGAGAGTTCTCGGGCCGATGCCTCTGGCATTCATCAATTGGAGTATGGCCGCTTCGTTGGTCATTTGTTATCGGTGCTACTGGAAGTTTTCACACAGACCAGACCGTATATTGCTGTGGCACCCTGCGATTTCAGGAACCGAGCGTATGACCAGAGAGTGGTTCCCGACTGGTATAGATCATCAATAACGATGACCGACCGGTCCTTGACCGGGTTCGACAGACAAACCCCGTTTCGATCGTAGATATTCTGCCACGTCTCAATCTTCTTCTCGCAAGTTAGGTCTTTGAATTTGGGTTTGTCAATCACAAGTGTTGGATGGATTATAGTCGAAGATATGCTGAGCGAGTTGTCATCGGCCAGTCGGTCCGCCAGCTTGTCAGCCAGGTCACGAGGCAGATCGTACAGCTTGTTCGGTTTGGGTGGGACGTAGCTAAAAAAATGCTCCTGTTGGACGTCCAGTTCGGGCAGTAGGTGTATTGCTCCTGCCATACGATACGCAATACTTCCTATCCCTCCTCTATTGCTACGATACTTGTATTCAAAGACAGCCTTGTAAACAGGCATGCGTAGTGACTTCTTTTCGTGTCCTCGCTTTTGAAATGTGCGGCTCAGGGCTATGCAAGAATTCAGGTTGTCGCCGAAGTGGGTTCTTATCATGCTGCTGGGGCCGACAATCCCAACACCTTCGTAGTTTTTGATGAAGTCTTGTATGCGACGCCTTGCTTCGAGATCCAGATCTCTGAATCTGCAGTACCTGGATTTCCCCGTACTGGAATTCAGCCAGCCGTCACAGGACTGAGCGGCAATATCAGGTTCACGGATATCGAAGATAGCAGCGTAATGTGGTAAAAGACGAAGCGTCCAATTTCCCCTCAGATCAGGATCAAAACGGGACCAACTGAGTTGATTCCATCCCTCGGGCGTCATGTAGTCCATGGTCTGTTAATCCCCAAAACGCGTAGCTCACAAATCGAATCAACTAAGGTCGATTACATACTACTATCTTGCGAATAATCGCTTCTGTCAATCACTTTCTGGTTCAAACCCGTTGCCCGGCGCGTACCACCGGCCTATATTCCTCTCTTAGCGAAAGGAAGTGTGTGGCGAAGATTGTTTCCAAAGACCCCAAGGCGTTGTTGAATCAGGAATTCAAAGTCCTCGATCACGGGTTTGTACGGCTGATCGACTACATGGGCTCCGACGCCGCTATCGTTCAGGCAGCGCGGGTCTCCTACGGCGAAGGCACCACCAGGAAATCACGCGACCGGGAACTGATCCGATACCTGCTCGGGCACTGGCATACGTCGCCGTTCGAGATGGTCGAGTTCAAGTTTCATGTCAAGCTGCCGATTTTTGTCGCCCGGCAGTGGATTCGCCACCGGACCGCCAATGTCAACGAGTACTCAGGCCGCTACTCAGTCATGAAAGAAGAGTTCTACCGGCCGGAACCCCAGCAGCTTCGGACTCAGTCCAAAACCAACCATCAGGCCCGCTCCACCGAAGAACTCCCTGACGACCAGAAAGCAGCGTTCGCCGAACACCAGGAAGAAAGCCAGGCGCATCTGTTTACAGAATACAACCGGTTTATCGAGGCCGGACTGGCGCGCGAACTGGCGCGGATCAACCTGCCGCTGTCACTATATACCGAGTGGTACTGGAAGATTGACCTTCATAACCTGTTGCATTTCCTCCGGTTACGGATGGACAGCCACGCCCAGTACGAAATTCGGGTCTATGCTGACGTGATTGGCCAGATTGTCAAGGCGACCTGCCCGATGAGCTGGGAGGCATTCGAAGATTACCGGCTCAACGCGCTGGGGTTCTCGGCGGTTGAGCTGAAGATTCTTTCGGGGGCCATCGGTGATTTCGCGCCGGACAAAGAGGCTCTAGTGAAAGCCGGTCTGTCGAAACTCGAAGCTGGTGAATTTATTCACAAAATCGAGCGAATCCGGCAGAGTTCGGGCGACGATGACTGATGCAATCGGCAATTTCAGACAAGTTCAAGTAAAACCGGATATTATGAGTCCGGTTCAGGGTGTCTAAGGTACCAAAAAGACCCCGTTAGGCGGGCATTTTCAGCTTGACATAATCTCTATAATAGAGTATTATCAATAGTGATAGGTCAGGACGGTTTGTTCTGCCTGTCACAAACGATATTGGGTAAACATTGGAAGGAGTGTATGGACGATTGTTCAAGTCCCGCAGTCCAGAAATTTGACTTCTGATACTACATAGCACCTATCTCTAAGTCAAAGTGCTCCTTCCGGTTTACCTTATGATTCACATAAGGTCGATTTACAAGTCTTTATTTGGTTGTGAAACATTCACTGCCCATGGTCCCGAAAAAAATGCTCAATGATATAGGTATGGTTGCGTCATGATTAACAAGCGTATAGTTCTGCTCGTTGCCCTGGTACTTCTTGCCAGTGTCGCTTCAACGTCTGCTGACGATAAGTACTACTGGCCGCCGGGTAATAATCCGCCTGGTCCACCACCCAACTATAATATGATTGACTCCTCGTACTTTCAGGGGGTGCCCGAGATGCCGGAGCCGCTGGATGTTAATGTAGGTGGTTACTATATCTACAACGACACGGCTGCCGGAAAATGGTACATTGCCAACCATCTTTTCACCCGCGGTGTATCACTGGAGCAGTTCCACGGTTCTATACTGGTAATCATGGATCAGCCACCAGCTTTGAACGTTAATTTCTGGTCTCAAGGATTCGAACTGTCATGTAACCTGGTTCAGAACGACCGTTGGGGCTGGGTGAAATGGCCGGATTCCATCGCTGAGAATCTGTACGAGATCTGGTGGGATCACACGGTAGATTATGCCAAGCCCAATAATATCGGCGACTATCGCGATACCCTGGGGGTTGTCATTGCAGGCTGTGCGGTCGATTTTAATCTGTGGAGTTCGGGTCCCGGGCATGGTTCGCAGTTTAACGAAGGGACAGTATTCCTCGGCGAGGATATGACTCCACTTGAAGATGTTCCTGGATTCACCGATACATATGCGGGTATCACCGACCAGTACCAGGTAAATGCCCCTACACATGATCCCAACACCAGCCGCTTCACGCAGGTACCTCTTCCCGGCGAGTCATACAACGTCAATGGGCTGATCCCGGATGACGGCAAGTGTACATACAACGAACGGTATTCGGGCAGTTGGGCGTACGAGGGCAATGGTATTCAGTTTTCGACACTGTTCTGTCCTCCCAATAACCCACCCAATTTCACAACCCCAAACGCCACAGAGACAATGACGCTCTGTTTTGGCGAAACCATCTATGACACAATTCAGGTAACAGACCCCAACCCGACTGACATACTCACACTAAGCATACTCTCCGGTCCGGGGACTCTGACATCAACACCGTCGACAACGCCTGTGGTCGGGTACTACGAGTTCTCCCCCGGCAGTAGCGGCATATACACGGTCGAGTTCGAAGTTACCGACGGCAATGGCGGGTCTGACACGCTGACGATAGTCTATGACGTAACAATAAGTACGGCTCCAATTGTGACGCTACCGGATGATATGTCCTTGTTTTTCTGTGACCCTGCGGAGGTCTGTCTTCCAGTGGATATCATTGACGCCGAGTGTGATGTTACATCGGTAACAACCAACTCCGGACAATACTCTGGTACACTCGCGGATTATGATCAGGTTGACCGCATAAACCAGTTGGGCGGTTCTATCACCCAGATTGGAGGCGGGGCTCCGGGAACGATCCTGTACACAGCTTCTGATTTCGTGCCGCCGGTCAATAGTCAGTCCGGTGTAGACGTTACGCTGCCGAACTTCATGTTCTCTGATATGGTCGTTGACTACGGTTCGTTCCCCAACGGTCTTGAGCCAGGTAATTCTGCAGATCATATGCTCAGTTCTCCAACTGATCTTACGTTCACGACTGCTGGTGCCGGTGGTCCTGACGGTGGTGATGGTGACGGTTCAGTAGCCTTTGGTGTTGGTTACACGTGTGTGATGGGCTACAGTCAGGACATTACTTCCTGCAACGGCGCCAATGTTGACTTTGTGGTGTTCACGAACACCAATGGCGGCGGTACTTCGCTGCTCGAATTCAGAAAAGATGGCAATCTTGTTCACTCTATTACGCGGACATTGCCAGGAGGGTCAGCATCGTCTGGTATGGGTGGTGTGACGTTTGATCTGCCTGACGGCATCACGTTTAACGAAGTTGAAATAACTTGTCAGAGCGGATCACTTGAGATAGATGCTCTTGCAGCCAGAACGGCACCTTCCCCGACAACTGAGGATATCTGCTTTTTGGCCGATACGACCGGTGTCTACGAGATTACAGTCACCGCGACTGACGATTGTGGCAATATCGGGTCCGACGATATCTTTGTCACAGTCACATTAAACAGCCCGCCGGTCGCCGATGCAGGATCAGACCAGAGCTTTTTCGTCTGCGAATTCGACCAGATATGTCTACCGGTTTCGTTCAGTGATCCGGACGACAATCTTGATTATACAGAACTTACGCTTGGTCCCGGTGCCCTTAACGGGGGCATGATCTGTTTCACGCCGACTATGGAAGGCGCGTTCACTTTCATTATCCACGCCGTTGATGAGTGTAGTCTGGATGACTACGACACGGTAGTGGTTACGATTGACAAGAATGAACCGCCGGTAGCCAACGATCCTTCGCAAGTAACGGTCTTCCAGTGTGAACCGGAAGAGTTGTGCTATGCTTTCAGTGCTATTGATCCGAACGGCGGAACGCTCACATGGGCTCATTACGCCGGAGTGGGCGCGATCACTCCCGAAGGCCTGTTCTGTTTCACGCCGACGATCAGTGGCTCTTACGGAGGGTCCGTAATCGTAACAGACTCCTGTGGTGCCGCTGACACTTCCTCAATTGTTTATAACGTCACGATCAATTCTGCACCGGTTCTGACTGACCCGGCAAGCCCCGTCGCTGTTACCCAGTGTACAGCCGAAGAGATCTGTTTCCAGTTCCAGGCTAATGACACCGATGGTGGTACGCTTGTCTGGGCACAACTGAGTGGTGACGGAAACCTTACTGCTGGGGGCCTGTGGTGTTTTACACCGGTAGCAAGCGGGACATACAGCGCCGAGGTGTCCATAACCGACTCCTGCGGCCTGGCTGATACCACTAATCTTAGCTACGACGTAATCGTCAATGAACCACCGACAGTAGCTTTCGGCGAGGATCAGGCAGTTGACCTGTGCGAGCCTGAGGAAATCTGTGTTGACTATGTGGTCAGTGATCCTCAGGGTATGGCAAATCTCGTGGAAGCCATGATCTCAGGTTCCGGCGCGATCGACACCGCGGCGAATCAGATCTGTTTCACGCCCAGTGTTGACGGAAGCTATGAGTTTATTGTCCAGGTAACAGATTCGTGCGGAGCTATTGACAGAGACACCGTGGTAGTCAACGTCACGTTTGGTGAGTATGCCTCGATCGACTGCCCGACCGGACCGATCAGCGTTTCGCTCTGCGAGGCTGACTCCGTCTGTCAACAGATTGACATCACTCCCGCTTCGGCAACTGTAAGCGTTTCCGACGGTGTTTATGAGAATGGTGAACTCTGTTTCTATGCTGATGCTTCCGGTAGCTACGTAATTAGAATCATCGCTCAAGCTACCTGTAGCGCCGACACGTGCGATGTAACATTCGATGTGGAAATCGGTCAGGGGGCTCAGATAGATTGTCCCGATCCGCAAAGCCTGTTCTTGTGTGAAAGCCAGCCAGTCTGTATACCGGTCGGTGTTGTGGGCAGCGGTGCGACCGTTACGGTCAGTCCGATAGGTACTTACGACGCCGGAAATGTCTGTTTTCTTGCTGATACTTCCGGCCATTATGTAATAGAAGTTATTGCGGCCACGCCATGCGGCACTGATACGTGCGAGGTTGTGGCGGATATCGCGATGAACAGCAACCCCGTCGCAGTTGATCCGGCCACGCCGGTTGACACATTCCTTTGCAACCAGGATCAGATCTGTTACCAGTTTGCAGCGAACGACGTTGATGGCGGCACGCTCGCCTGGGCTCGACTTTCCGGTGACGGCACTGTTACGACCGATGGTCTATGGTGTTTTGACGCCAATTCCGACGGAACATACAGCGCTACAGTTACGGTTGCGGATGAATGCGGGGCTGCGGACACTACCTCGTTGACCTACACTGTCGAAGTCAACCAGGAACCTGTATTTGCATTTGGCAATGACACGACAGTTTTCCGTTGTGAGTCAAGCCAGATCTGCCTGCCGTTTACGCTGTAC
>Ga0164310_10001342_pt1 | contig 13824 bp, 2 predicted proteins | sample GuaBasSedimGuay1_FD_121795 | JGI IMG/M metagenome (GOLD analysis project Ga0164310, IMG submission 121795) | Subseafloor sediment microbial communities from Guaymas Basin, Gulf of California, Mexico - Guay1, Core 4569-9, 0-3 cm | ecosystem: Environmental > Aquatic > Marine > Hydrothermal vents >... | reverse complement strand
TAGCTCCGCGAGGGGTTGCCTTGGACATCTGACCGCCGGTGTTAGAGTAAACCTCTGTATCGAGCACCAGAGCATTCACATTGCGGCCGGAAGCTAAAACATGATCCAATCCGCCATAGCCAATATCGTATGCCCAACCATCACCTCCAACCAGCCATACGCTCTTTTTGACCAGAACATCAGCTATGGTGAGAAGTTTTTTGGCCTCCGGCTTATTTAGTCTGGATAGTTTTTCTTTGAGAATTTTCACCCGTTCTCGTTGTTCTTCAATTCCCATTTCGCTGGATTGATCAGCATTGAGCAGAGCCTGAACCAGCTCATCCCCGATATCAGCTGAAAGTTGTTGTAAAAGTTCACGGGCGTATTCAAGTTGTTTGTCCAATGCCAAACGCATGCCCATCCCGAACTCTGCGTTATCCTCGAAAAGCGAGTTAGACCAGGTCGGCCCACGTCCCTCTCGGTTAAAAGTCCATGGAGTTGTGGGAAGGTTGCCGCCATAAATCGAAGAACATCCGGTGGCATTGGCAATCATTGCCCGATCTCCAAATAATTGACTCAATAATTTAAGGTAAGGTGTCTCACCACAGCCAGCGCAAGCGCCTGAAAACTCAAATAGCGGTTGGAGAAACTGAATGTTAATCGCTAATTTCAGATTAAGTTGTTTCCGATCAACTTCAGGTAGTTGCAAGAAGAACTTCCAGTTTTCAGCTTCCTGTTTACGAATTGGAGGTTGTGGTACCATGTTGATAGCTTTACGTTCAGGGTCTTTTTTGTTTTTAGTTGGACACACTTTCACGCATTGACCACATGCTGTACAGTCCTCAGGAGACACCTGAATTGTAAAATACATACCTTTAAACTTTGAAGCGCGAGCAGGAGCAGATTTGAAAGTTGCTGGAGCATTGTTTAACAGTTTGGGATCGTATACCTTGGAACGGATTACAGCATGGGGGCAGATTAAAACACATTTTCCGCATTGGATGCAAGTGTCAGGATCCCACTCGGGAATCTCCAAAGCAATATTGCGTTTTTCCCATTGCGTTGTGCCACTGGGAAACGTTCCATCAGGTGCAAAAGCACTGACCGGAATATCATCCCCTCGGCCAGCAATTATTTCACCAGTCACTTTCTGAACAAATTCAGGAGCTTCCGGCGGTACCGGGGGCTGGACATCAAAAGTGCTGGTTACTTCCTTAGGAACCTTAACCTCATGCAGATGTTCCATTGCACTATCCACAGCATCAAAGTTCTTTTTTACAACAGATTCTCCATATCTACCATAAGTTTTCTGGATGAAACGCTTGATAGACTCGAGGGCTTCCTCTTGAGGTATTACATTGCTAAGAGCAAAAAAACAGGTTTGCATGATGGTATTGATACGGACCCCCAAACCGACTTTTTTAGCCATCTGGTAGGCGTCGATCACGAAAAAGCGCAATTTCTTGTTGATAATTTGTTCCTGTACTCTGCGAGGTAGATGATCCCAAACTTCATCTGGTCCGTAGGGACTATTTAACAAGAAAATAGCACCTGGCTCAGCAACCTTTAGCACGTCCAAACGTTCCAGGAAAAAGAATTGGTGGCAAGCTACGAAATTTGCTTTGTTAACCAAATAGGTAGAGTGAATCGGCTCTTGACCAAATCTTAGGTGGGAGATGGTCAGTGAGCCAGCTTTCCTTGAATCGTAGACAAAATAGCCCTGTGCGTAGTAATCTGTTTCTTCTCCGATGATCTTGATGGAATTTTTGTTAGCACTTACTGTACCATCGGAACCCAGGCCGTAGAAAACACTACGTGTTCTATTAGGTGGTTCTGTAGTGAAATTAGGGTTGTATTCCAGGCTGGTGTGAGTAACATCATCATTTATGCCAACGGTAAAGTGGTTTTTGGGGTTCTTTTTAGTCATTTCGTCGAAAATGCCCTTTATCATTGCCGGAGTGAACTCCTTAGATGATAATCCATAACGCCCACCAATGACACGCGGTGGAGATTGAAAAGGAGCACTACCATTAGTCATTGCTTCGTTCAACGCTGTGACTACATCTATATATAAAGGTTCGCCAGCGCTACCTGGTTCTTTGGTTCTGTCTAACGCCGCGATCGTTTTAACGGTTTTTGGTAATGCTTTCAGAAAATGTTTTACAGAAAAGGGACGATAAAGTCGAACTTTTATTAAACCTACGTTTTCACCCTGTTCAACCAGATATTCTACTGTTTCTTGAGCAGCCTCCGCCCCGGATCCCATTAGTATTATTACTCTCTCTGCGTCTGGTGAGCCTATGTATTGAAATAGTTCATATTGTCTACCGACTATCTGAGCGAATTTGTTCATTGTTTTTTCTACAATATCGGGGCAGGCCAAATAGAACGGATTAATAGTTTCCCGTGCCTGGAAGAAGGTGTCAGGGTTTTGGGCAGTGCCACGGATAAAGGGACGATCGGGTGATAAAGCACGCTCGCGATGTGCCTTTACCAGTTCGTCATCAATCATTGCTCGCATATCTTCTACGGTGAGCTGTTCGATTTTCATTATCTCATGAGATGTACGGAATCCGTCGAAAAAATGGAGGAATGGAACACGCGATTCCAGAGTAGCCGCTTGAGCGATAAGAGCAAAATCCATAGCTTCCTGGACAGAATTGGAAGCCAGGAGTGCGAAACCCGTGGAGCGAGTGGCCATCACATCGCTATGATCACAGAATATAGAGAGTGCATGGGTAGCCACAGTACGAGCCGACACATGAAATACGGTTGACGTAAGCTCGCCAGCGATTTTGAACATATTGGGAATCATTAGAAGTAATCCTTGAGAGGCAGTGAAAGTTGTTGTCAAAGCACCACCCTGGAGAGAGCCATGCACAGCGCCCGAAGCGCCGCCTTCACTTTGCATCTCAGTCACTTGAGGTACTGTGTTCCAAATATTCGGTTTGCCCTCCGCTGACCATTGGTCGGCATGCTCCCCCATTGGCGACGAGGGCGTAATCGGATATATGGCAATGACCTCATTAACATGATAAGCAGAATAAGCTGCTGCCTCGTTACCGTCGATTGTTACCATTGCTCGGTTCATTTATTCCTCCTTCTGTATGATTGTTAATGTTGTGAATCTTATCCGGCTTCAAATCAACTAAATATAAATAAATTTTTTATTAGATTCAAGGACTAATTATTGAACCCACAACTTCAGCAAAAATCTATTGGTGTTAATGTTTCAACTAATCTATTGTAATTACAACAGATAAGTCATTTGGACTAAGAATATGTTAAATTTTTCTTGACAGTTTTACAATCTTTTCATAGTTTTAAATAAACTTGGTTGAATCTCAGATTTTTTTTCTTAAGTAGGCGCGATCGGGGTTAGAAACGTTGTCATTAGTCAGTAAGCTTTTTGTTCAAGGAAAAGGCAATGGAAAAACCATGGCTAAAACATTATGAAGAGGGAGTTCCTCATACTTTGGAATACCCGCAGAAGATTCTTTCTGTTTTGTTGCAAGAAGTTGCCGAAAAGCATGGGGAAAAACCAGCCATTTTTTTCTTTGGTCGCATTCTTACTTTTGATCAACTTAATTGCCTGATTGATCGCTTTGCAGCGATTTTGCACCATTTAGGGATTGGTAAGGGGGATCGAGTGGCTATTGTTTTACCGAATCTACCTCAATATCCGATTGTACATTATGCCATTATGCGTCTGGGGGCGGTTATTGTTCCGGTTAATCCCCTCTATGTTGAGCGGGAACTGAAGTATCAACTTAACGATAGTGGAGCCAAGGCGGCGATTGTATTAAACTTAGTCTATCCGCGGCTGAAGGCCATCCGGGCGGAAACCAGCTTGGAAAATATTATTGTCACCAGCGTTAAAGACTATTTGCCGCCTCTTTTAAAACTGTTGTATCGATTTAAAGAGAGGAAAAAAGGGACAGTAGCAAGAGTGAAAAAAGAACCCGGAGTACATTTTTTCATGGAACTTATGAAGCAAAAGCTGCCTTCAGCTCCGGAAGTTAAGGTTTCAGTTAACGATGTGGCGATGTTTCTTTATACCGGTGGAACTACAGGGGTTTCCAAAGGAACAGTTCTTACTCATGAGAATTTGGTAGCCAATGCTTTTCAGACGCGCAGTTGGGTTTCGGATATTCGTGATGGGGAAGAAGTGATTCTTTCGGCTCTGCCTTTTTTCCATAGTTACGGCATGACTACTTGCATGCACCTATCGTTAGTTTGTCATTCAAAAGCATTATTAGTACCTCGCTTTGACACCCGACAAGTACTCAAGCTTGTTCAAAAGCATCGAGTTACTATCTTTCCTGGTGTACCAACTATGTACATTGCAATTAATAACTATCCAGATGTTAACAAGTATGATCTAAGTTCAATTCGTGCTTGCATCAGTGGCGGGGCAGCTTTGCCGGTTGAGGTACAGCGCCAATTTGAACGGTTAACAGGCGGACGTTTAGTGGAAGGCTATGGCCTTTCAGAAGCCTCACCTGTAACGCATGCTAATCCTCTCTATGGGTTACGTAAGGAAGGCTCTATTGGGGTGCCTTTTCCCAGTACCGAAGCTAAGATAGTCGATTTGGAGACATGTGAAGATTTGCCAGTAGGAGAGATAGGGGAGCTTGCTGTCAGAGGGCCTCAGGTAATGCAAAAGTATTGGAATAGGCCAGAGGAAACCCAGCAGACCTTGCGCGATGGCTGGCTTCTTACCGGCGATGTAGCCAGAATGGATGAAGACGGGTATTTTTACATCGTGGATCGCAAAAAGGAGCTTATTATTACCAGTGGGTTCAACGTCTATCCCCGCGAAATCGAAGAGGTGCTGTTTCAGCATCCAAAAGTAGCAGAAGCTGCAGTAATTGGGGTTCCAGATGCGCACCGTGGGGAAGTGATCAAAGCATATGTGGTAGTGAAGGAGGGCAAAACAGCCACAACCGAAGAAATCATCAGTTTCTGTCAGGGCAAGCTGGCGCGTTTTAAAATACCCAAGATAGTAGAATTTCGTTCAGAATTACCTAAAAGCATGATTGGCAAAGTGCTGCGACGGGTATTGATAGAAGAAGAAAAAGAGGCCAGCAAGGTAAAACTCTAATTCTCAACGAAGTTACGCCAAAATTTTTTTTATCCAAAAATCCAGGATCCAGCTAAAGCCAATTCAAGCTCATTTAATCATACCCTTGACTAACTTAAGCTCTTACCATAGTTTTTGCCTGGTAGTGGAATAATTGTTGCAATTTAGAAAGAATAGATAATTTTTCTCACATTTTTTGCCTCATATGTAGTCAATTGATTTATTTCTGTCTCATGGTGAGACATAAATAAGAAATGTAATAAAAGCATTTCTTTTTGTGAAACTTTGGACAGATGGGAACAAAGATTTTGGCTTTGGTTTCAAAAATAGGAGGGAAGAGGATGTGGTTCAAAAGGTATTTGGCTATTGTTTTGCTGGCTTTTATTTCTTTTGCTACGCTGGAGGGCTACGCAGATGGTAAAAAGCCATATTCTATTAATTGCAAGATCAACATCACTATCAACCCGGCTCGGCGATTACGAGTAAACATCGGCGAAACCAGACAAGTAACTGTGGATGTTACGGTTGAAGCCACTTATTTGGATAGTGTGGGGATTTTGGCCGAAGGTTACCCTGATTTTGCTCAATGGAATGATTACATTGTTAAAGCATCCGCTGGCGATAGTTATCACATTCAAAATGTGATGACAGTCACTCCCCCGAGTGGAGTTGAAAGAATACATGAATTTCGTTTCATTGCTTATGTTAAGCGAACGAAAGGATATAAGTTGGTGTACAGGGATACTGTGGATTATCGTATCCAAGTTTACCCTATGGTGTTGCCGGAACCTCTTTTTACCCAGGGGACAACTAACACAATTTTCTGGGTGCCAGGTAGTGATGAGCTGATGTATGATCAAAAAGTCCTGGCTTTTGATCCCCAAAATCCTGGCAATGCGTGGCAAGCTCCAGGATTTGGCAAATGGCTGGCTGGTGAAACCAGGGTTAGCATTTTCGAGAACCTTTGCGATGGATGTAGGTACGGCTACTATGTTGAGGCGTATTTGTCCAGTGGACAAAAGGTTTATTCCGATACGGTTTACTCCACCCAGGATGCCAGCCCTCCTGCTGCAGTGAGCGACACCTGGGCGTTTCCAGATTCTGGTGGAAGTGTAGTGCTACAATGGTCAAGTGTTGTGGATACTGTAAGTTCTGTGCGTTGTTACTACATCTATCGCCGGCACGAAGGAGAGAGTTTTACGCTTTTAGATTCGGTAGAGTATCAGGGAGAGACCAATCCAATTGTTTACAGATACCAGGATTGGTCCAAACCTAACGAAGGAGAAAAATATTTTTACAAAGTTCGAGCGGTAGATGTTGTGAGCAATATCGGTGAGGGTATTGAGGTGGGGCCGGTTATCCCTGATGCGAGCCCACCATTGAAACCAATTTTTAATTGGAAAATTAATTTAGGATATGATTATTTCGATTCGGCTTCGGGAAAATTTTTCGTCAAAGGTGCAAAAAATTCGGTTTGGATATTGGACCCCCGACGTGGCGAGGCTGGGCTGAAAGCAGCTGACTCTGTTCGCTTTCAGGCTGCACGGGAAGAGGCAAAATTCTTTGATGACAAATGGCAACCAGGTGTGCAGTTTTTTACGAGTGAATGGTTGCCTATTCAAAAATTTGCTCTGGATTCCATCCACTACACGTTCGATTTTAGCAACGGTGGCACAAACGAGCCAAATTTTATTAATGGCCATACTTATCTCTATCGGGTTCAGACTAAAGACCTGGTGGGAAACTTAAGCCCGTGGTCTCGAATAGATAACCAGGGGAATGAAGTTAAGACAATTCCTGATTTATTTCCTGCCGAAGATGTGCCAAATCTCATGATTGATGTTGTCAAAGGAACTAATGCCACCGATAGTTACATGTTGATTCACTGGGATCCTGTTAATGACCCGGTAAGTGGTTTGAAAGAGTATTTAGTATTTCGAAAAAAAGGTACTGGGGGAACGTATGAAATGGTTGCCACAGTGCCTGCCCAGAATGGGGCATCTCAAATGTCTTACCAGGATAGTTTTGCCAGTATTGATACCAGTACCACTATTTATTATCGCATTGGTTCCCGGGATCATGTTGGCAATTGCCGTGATTTTGATGATTGCGCATGGGAAGTGGGGGCACGATGTCTGTTGGGCCCGAAGGTTAAACTACAAGCTACAACAAAACTTATTAATGGTAGTTTGTTTACAACTCAAACTAAGGTGATTTTGGATTGGTCTGGATATGATTTAGCTAACGTTATTGGATTTGTTGCCTTGGTTAACGATAGTCAAATGCAGGTAGGTGCCTCCACCACGCAAATACAGGTTGATATCCATGAGGGGCTAAATCGATTAGCAGTGAAGGCACTGTTTGATGACGGACGAGAAAGTTTGTGGTCAGATACTCTACAGGTTTGGCGCGATACCACTCCTCCCCCGTCAGTCTCCTGGGTGAAAGTAGAGAACGACTCCGGCTATCAGGGTAATATGCATGTTCACTGGTCACCTTCCTCCGATCCGGCAGGTGTTTTTTACAGAATCTATCGTCAGCAATTGGGAGCTGGCGGACCAGTTCTCTGGGCCACTACATCTGATACTTTTTGGACTGACTACTATGAGGCAGCATCCTTGAGAGTTTATCAGACCTACAAGTATATTGTTTATCCTGCAGACTCTCTGGGAAACTTTCAGATGACAGGTACCTGGGACTCTAACTACTGCAATAAGCCACCAATTATTACCCACTTATCTTACGATCAGGAATACAGCAAATTGTCTATTAACTGGCACACTCCGCCATATCCGGATTCAAGTGCCGTTGCATTGCGGAACTTACGCTTTGATGTTAAATGTTTCCAAGACAGTTTGCCGGTAGATTTTATAGCAAGTTCTTACTACAAGTCGCAGTCGGTAGTGGGCGATACTGCTATGTGGTTTAATGTGGAACCCAATCATGATTATTATTGCGTACTTCGAGGAGTAGAACTGCGGTCTGGACGCTATGACTCGACCAATTGGGCAAAGCCTAAATTGGTTGAAGCAAAGTTGGTCACTGATATTCCCGGGGTTACTAATCTTTATCTCCAACCTCAACCCACCGATACGACCGGAATTTTCATCTCATGGGAAAGCTATTGGCAGAATAGTTATTGGACAGCCCATGAGAAAAAGATAGTAGATTTCTTTCGGATTATTCGCACAAGTGACACCGATACTCTGGTTCGGGATTTTACCCCATCTTCAGCCGTCTTCACTTCGGCACAATTTATGGATAGAGAAGATTTAGTACCTCTTGCTAAATATACTTATCAGGTTATTCCATTTGAAGTAACGCAGAATGAACCACCTGATTCTTTGTTCCCTGAAACCAACGTAGTTGCAACCGTCATAAACGATACTGATCGTGTTTTTATTCCTCAAATAGATAAGAGCCAATTTTCATTTCATCCCCAAAAAGGAAAGTACTATTTCAGAAGTGAACAACACTCCATTCGGGTAGAATGGCGATGGTTGGACAATCAGGGGGTAGTGTTCGATACTTCGACTCATAATACTCGTGGTGCTCAAATAGTACAGGTTGAAGCAGCTAACAATTCTGATTTTCTTTCAGAGCCCTCTACTGGCAAATATGCCAAGGTCAAAAATATCATCCTGGATCCCTCTACTTGGGACGAAGATACCGGATTTTATCATACTTATTTTCGCGAACTGAATTCGCCCCAAAAGTTCAATATCTATGATGGAGACACGCTGTTTCTAAGAATCAAAGGATTGGATCGCTGGGGGCACGATCCGAAATACCCATCATCAGTTAAATGGGATGGAGTTGTCAGTGTAATATTAGATGATACGCCACCGCCCCCGATTTCCCTTACAGCAAGTTCACGGGCAGTTACTTCTCCAGATTCAAACAAAGTAGACTTGATTCTCTCCTGGAATTTGGCGATTGATCTTATCAGTGGGGTAAAAAATTATAAAATTTTTCTTGATAGTTTGAAAAATGGTAATTATATTAATGTTGATTCTTTAGTCTTTATCCCGGCAACAGTCAAAGACACTTCTTTTACCAATATTACTATTTCCAAATCGGTGGCAGCTGAGTGGCAAGTTCGTATAGTTGCCGAGGATTGGGCAGGAAATCAACAGCGCCAAAACAGCCCAGCTTGTTTTAAGGTACTCCCTGCCCCCAAACTATTGGCGATTAAGATGAATAGCGACAGCACAATCACTGCCGTATGGTCTAAAGTAGCCAATAGTGATCACTATTACATTGAATATGTTGATAGTTTGCAATTTTTGGGGAACCCCGCTCTGCGAATTAGTCCCGAAAATCATCGCATTACTACCGATACTTCCTACACCTGGCCTAAAGATTATTTTGGAAATAAGCGTTATTATTTTCACGTTGCAGCGATCTCACCCACCCATCACGAAAGTGGATGGTCTAACGTAGATTCACTCAAAGGACTGTTTCCTGGACATGGAGGTGTAATTTCAGAAGTTGAGGACAATTTACAAGTTCCTTCTACGTTCCAGTTATGCCAAAATTATCCCAATCCGTTTCCTGTACGCCTGTCTGATCAACGAATAGGAAGTGTGGAGACCATCATTGAATATCACTTACCGTCAACTCATAGGGTAACGATTAGGATTTTTAATACCTTGGGTCAGGTAGTTAGAACATTAGTTGATGAGCAGAAGGAGGCTGGTATTTATTTGGTTCGCTGGGATGGCCGGAATGAATCAGGTCAAGATGTTGCTTCGGGCGTTTATTTCTACGTGATGAACGCCGGAAACTACCGAGCAATCAAGAAAGCTTTATTACTTAGATAGTGATATTTTTTAAAATTATGTGACCAAGATTAAAAGCAGCCTGAGGTCGAATGCTTTGAGGAGATTAAGAATCTCTAAGAAGGGAATGCGGTAAATGAAGGTTAAATATGTTAGCTCCACGATAGGAATAGTAGTAGTACTGCTGAGTTTGGGACGAATATGGTCGGTAGCATGGGCACAGAAGGGACAAATTGAAGGGCACGAACCGCTTAACGTATCCCAGACTGCAAATTCATCTGGTTCTCTACGCTTATTTCCTGAACCCCAGGTGACGCAGGGAGACTCCAATATTGTCATTTGTAGCAATGGTACTGGTCTTAAGATTTTTCAAATCTCTACTGACCAGAGTAATTGGGAGTCGCGCCCTGGCACTTTTTCTAACTTTTGGAGTTTTGGAGGATTGTTACACGGCAGCAAGTATTTTTACCGTGTAATCACTACTACCGACACTTCTAACGTGGTTGTCTCTACGCAGGACACTCTGGCACCAGAGATTCAAACTTACTCATTATCAGACTCTACTACCGATGCAATTATTCCCATCCGTTTTAAAACCTGGGATCCAATATGCGGCAGTGTGCAGAAAGTGATCCTGTACTATCGAAGTGATCCCACCAGCGTTTGGGTGCCCTATGATTCTCTCCTTATTGATCCCCAAAGAGTAGCTATCGCTCCGGATCAAGCTGTAGAAGACAGCGTTATGTTTGATATTAGTTTGACCAGTGCAGGGGATGGTTACTATGAGTTTTACCTTAGCGGGGTAGATACCGCCTGGGCAGCCGATAATACCGGCATTGTGGGTAATCTGAAGATTCCATTAGTCGGTACTGAGAAGCAAACCTTCACCTATTTTGATACTCAAAAACCGGGTTCAAAAATTTTCTCCCATTTTTTGCTACCTTATTACAACCAATCTCAAGTTCCGATTGGTGTCCCTTTCTCGGCTGCTGATTCTGCCAACGGTGCCCGTGGTTATTGGAGTGGACTTAAAAAAGTAACCGCCTTTTTCAACTATAAAGTGAATCCTGTCGGTCCCTATCTTTCGCAAGATGTTCAATTTGCAGCTTATTCTTTCACCACCAAACTACTCTCTGTGGATAGTACCTTTAATTTTACTCCTGCTCAAGATGGTATTTATGAATTCTATACCCTTGCCAAAGATAATTTTGGCAACCAGGAAGACAAACCTCAACTACCCTATCCTACGATAATATTTGATACCGAAGTTCCCCAAATAAATCAGATAGTACTGCAAGACCAAACATCCCTAACTGATACCATTTATGCCGCTCAGCCTGGCTGGACGAATAGTAGTTCTATTTTTGTTTATGCTCTGGGAATGGAAGATTTGCTCAAAGACAATTTCCGTAGTGGTGTAGATAGCCTTTTAATGGCTCAAAATGTTGACTTCACTTTGAACACACAACGTTATAAGGTCTCTTCTTCAGAGGCCGTTATCAACTATGTTCTGGATAGCATGCCGGGAGAAAAACAAGTTTTTGCTAAGGTTTTTGATTATGCTAAAAATGAAAGTCAGGCTGTTTCTAATACCATCGTTTTTGATCCCATAGCGCCATCTTTTCATGAATTTGACATTACCACTACCTACACTACACAGACAGAAATTTCTCTCAATGTGCAGGCAACAGATACGGTAGCGCAGGTTGGTGAGTTGTACAAATTACGCATATCAGAGGACCCAACTTTTCCTTCCGACAAGACTATTTATTGGCAATTACCAGCCCAAAACCAGTACGCTGAAACTTTACCATTCACTATAACTTTCACCCCCGGGAAACATTGGGTGTATGGGCAAGTTAGAGATAAAGCCGGCAATTGGAGTGAAGTGTGGTCAGATTCAGTCTTTGTAACTGCTCCGGTTCAATTAAACCGTCTGACTCTGCAGGATTTGACTGATCCAAGCGATACACTCAACTGTGCAGATCCTGGCTGGTCTGATAGCTTAACAGTTACAGCACGGATCAACTATACTGGGGTGTTAAAAAAGATCATATTGTCGGAGACCTCATCCTTTGCTCCCTCACAGAAGGAATACACCGAATGGGAGTCTGAAGGAGACTCTGTGGCAGTTGTGGTGTACGACCATTTCCAGAAGGTAGGACATGACACATTGTGGTGTCAATTGATCGGTCCCAACCTGACTGATTCCAGCGCAGTGAAATTCGCTACAATCCGAGTTGATACTACAAGGCCATGGCTTCAGGATTTTGAAGTATTTCACACTTTTGATGATCCTGAAACAAGTTACACATACACTGATACTTCGCTGGTCCAGGTGACAACTTTGGTGTCTGTAGATTTTATTTCGGGGATGAAATTTTGGGAACCAGGACTAACCCAGATGTTTTACCCACGATTTAGTCCTGATACTACTTATGTAATTCGCAGCCCAGGTGAAGGCGAAAAGTTGGTATTTTGTGCTGTGCGCGATTCGGCTGGCAATTGGAGCAATCCCCTTTCGAACAGCATCAGTGTGGACAAAACGGATCCTGTATTTACCCAATTTGATATCGTTACAGCAATGACAACCCAACCTGAAATTTCTATTGCTGTAGAAGTGGCAGATGCAGTAGGGAAATTGTTCAAGTTTCAATTGTCAGAAGATCCAACATTTCCGCCAGACAAATCGGTTTTCTATTATCTGCCAGATCAAAATGAATATTCTGGGGTTTTGTCTTTTACGCTGGAGCCCTTTACTACCGGACAGTATCGCATATATGGTAGGGTTTGGGATCAAGCAGGTAACGGAAGTGCCGTGTTGGTTGATTCAGTAGAAGTAACCCTACCTGTGCAATTGCACAGTTTAGCAATTCTGGATTTGACTGATCCTTCCGATGTTTTTAATGTTGCTGATCCCGGCTGGAGCGATAGTTTAGTGGTAAAAGTGCAAATTGGCTATCATGGCGTTTTGAAAAAAGTGATTCTTTCAGAAAGATCAGACTTTAACCCACCGCGTCAGGAATATTCCCAATGGGCAACAGAAGGAGATTCCATAGCGATTGTCGAATACACTTTTCAGAACGTTGGTCAAGATACTATTTGGTGCCAACTATTAGGGCCTAACTTAACCGATTCCAGCGCCGTTTTGTTTGCTACTATTCAGGTGGATACAACCGCTCCCCAACTGCAAGATTTTGTAATGTATCATATTATTGATGATCCAGAAACTACTTATGCTTACACAAATGATCTCACAGTGTACGTCAGACCCCATGTTTCCGGAGATTTTCTGGCAAAAATGAAACTTTGGGAACCAGATTTAGCTCCTGTCCTTTATTCTTATTTTACTCCGGATACTACTTATTCTATTCGTACCCCGGGGGAAGGACAGAAGCAGGTTTTCTGTGCTGTACGCGACTCGGCTGGTAATTGGAGTAACTTTCGTCAGGCTCAAATTTACTATGATGTTACTTTACCCATTCTCCAATCTTTTCAGCTTTCGGATCTCTCGACACCAGGCCCGAGCGATTCGGTGCTTACGGACACCTCATTGGTAGAGGTGACATTGCAAGCCAATGATGCAGGGCCGGGGAGATTATATAAATTTATTCTGGCTCAGAATGCCAGTTTGACCGCAAATCGGAGAATTTACTATTGGGACTCCGATGATGTTCAGGTTGAAGACAATATTATCACCCTGGCTTATGATGTCAATCTTGCCTTGATGCAGGATGAGCGTATCGAGGTATGGTGTCGAGCAGTAGACAATGCTGGAAATATTTCACTGGAACTTGCCCAGGATGATATCTTTTACGCAGGTCCAATCCAGTTGCAGGTAACTCTTTACGATTTGAACGATACCACAGACACCCGCTTTAGTCCTACGGATCAGGTTGGAGTCCGTATTCAACGAATTGCGGGGTTTGTGGAAAATGTGGCCATTACAGATGATCCATCAGCTCCCAAGGAGTTTTTTTC
>Ga0164310_10001341_pt1 | contig 13831 bp, 11 predicted proteins | sample GuaBasSedimGuay1_FD_121795 | JGI IMG/M metagenome (GOLD analysis project Ga0164310, IMG submission 121795) | Subseafloor sediment microbial communities from Guaymas Basin, Gulf of California, Mexico - Guay1, Core 4569-9, 0-3 cm | ecosystem: Environmental > Aquatic > Marine > Hydrothermal vents... | reverse complement strand
TTTACAGGAGATGTTTATAATATTTATCAAGATGTCTGTGAGCAGACTAAGAATGAGGTTCTGACGCAGAGGAGGGTTTCTGATATTTTGGCGGAGTTTGATATGTTGGGGATTATTAATGCAAGAGTCATAAGTAAAGGGAGGCAGGGACGAACTCGAGAAATTAAATTGATGCTTTCTCCTAACATAAAGGAGAAGGCCGATGAAATTCTCAAGAAGTCTCTTGATTTGTAGTGGATAAAGAAGTCCTTGATGAGATTAGGAAGAAGGGCTTATTATTGGAGAGGGAGGTTTTTGAGGTTTTGGATAGTTTTAATGATGCAAAGACGGCGAAGAATTTTTTGGAGCAGCTCGAGAAGATTTCTGGGCAGAAGTTTATTACGAAAGGGGCGTTGACTAAGAATGTCGAGTATGTTAAGGAGTTTGTTAGCCAGTTGCCTGGAGAGAACAAGAATTTAGTTGAGAAGGTTTTTGTCAATTTAGGAGTTAGTTTTGAGGTTAGGAGCGAGAAGGAGGTCGTTGATAAAGATGGGCCTGGTGAGTCGCCTGTTCGACCCCAATTAAACTATAAGATTTTTTATTCGGAAACGGCGGCTGATAAGAAGTTAGAGGTTAAGGATTTTACAGGCCATTTTAGGGCGAGGTATCAACAGTTACAAGGGATGTTGATGCAGAGGGGGGAGATACAGAAGAATTTGGTTTCAATAAACAAGATTTCGTCGGAGAGGGCTAGTTTGAGCATTATTGGGATTGTTAAGGAAAAAAGGATTACGAAGAACAAAAACATGATGATTACGTTTGAGGATTTGACTGGGGAAATTAGGGCGCTTGTTAAGGTGGACAACGAGGAGATTTTTAATAAGGCTGATGACTTGCAGTTGGATGACATTGTTGGCGTGAAGGCGTCTGGGAACCGGGATTTTTTGTTTATCCACGATATATTTTATCCAGATGCGATGATTTTTGAGAAGATTAGGTTCGATGAAGATATCAGTGTTGCATTTGTTTCTGATACGCACTGTGGCAGTGATAGACATTTGACGAAGAGTTTCATGAAGTTTATTGATTGGATTGCGAGCGAGGACGAAGCGGCTAAGAAAATAAAATATGTGTTTTTTGTAGGGGATAGTGTTGACGGAATTGGTGTTTTTCCAGGCCAGGAAGAGGTTTTGAATTTGAAGTCTATGGGGGATCAGTACGAGCTGCTTGCTTCTTATTTTAAGAAAGTTCCTAAGGATAAAACTATTTTTATGTGCCCTGGGCAGCACGATGCTACAAGGGTTGCAGAGCCGCAGCCAATAATCAGTAGGAAATATGCACCGCAACTTTATGAAATAGAGAATTTGGTCTTGGTTACGAACCCCACAATGGTTAAGTTGTTGGAAGGGGAAAAGGAGTTTAAGGTTTTGATGTATCACGGGGCGAGTATTCATAATTTTATTAATGAGATAAAGGATTTGAGATTGATGAAGGCGCATAAGTGTCCTGCGAAAGCGATTGAACAGATGTTGAAAAGGAGACATTTGGCACCGACGCACGGCTCTCCAACGGGAATTTATATTCCGAACGCAGAAGCTGACCCATTAGTTATTTCGGAAGTGCCGGATGTTTTATGCACGGGAGAGGTTCATAGGCTTGACATTTCTAGTTATAATGGTGTTTTGATAATAACTGGGAGTTGTTGGCAGGCACAGACGCCATTCGAGGAGAAGGTGGGGAATGAGCCCGACCCTTGTAAGGTGCCTGTTTTGAATTTAAAGACTAGAGAGCTTAAAATATTTGATTTTAGAGATGAGAGCGAGTGTGATGAGAGGGGTGGTTGGAAGGGAGGGGAGTTATGAAGTTGAGATTGAACGCTAATGCGATTGTAACAAATAATAACGGTGAGTTTTTATTTGTTGAATTGAAGTCTGGGCCGTTTAAAGGGGGCCTTTGTATTCCTGGAGGCGGCGTTGAACCGGGAGAGTTAAGTTTTGATACAATAAAGAGAGAGGTTTTTGAGGAAACAGGTATTGAGATTGATGAATTTAGCCCGTTTGGGTTTTGTGAATTGATCCATAAGGGTTTTGATTCGCATAGAGTTGTTATGTTGATGGAAGGAACTGGAGGTGGAGAGCCTAGAGAAACAGAAGAAGGAGTAGGAAAATGGTTAAGTTTTGAGGAAGCGGAGAGCCATTTGATTCCATTTGCTAAAGAGGCTATCAAAATCTGGAGAGATGGGAAAGGACATTTCAAACTAATTGAGGAATGTGAAGAATGAGTGCAATAAATAAACATTTTAGTGGGATTGAGAAGCAAGTTGGAGAGTGTTATGATATTGCAAATAAGGCTAGGGCTGTTGGGGTTGACCCTGTTTCGGAGGTCGAGACTCCGATTGCTAGGTCCTTGGCTGAGAAGACTGTTGGGGTGATTAGTGTTTTGTATCCGCAGGTGCAGGATAAAAGGATAATTAGTAGGATTTTGGAGCTGGAGAAAGATTATGGGCAGTTAGATCCAGGGGTGGCTTTTCAAATTGCAGAAGAAGTAGCCAGGGAAAAGTTTTGCAAGTTTAAGGATCTTTTAGAGGCGATGGATGCAGGGATTAGGGTTGGATTTGCATATGTGACTTTAGGGGTTGTTTCATCACCGATTGAGGGATTTACAGGAATAAAGGTAGGCAAGACGAGAGATGGGAAAGAATATTTGAAGGCGTATTTTTCTGGGCCGATAAGAAGCGCAGGGACGACTGCAGGGTGCGTTACTTTAATGTTGATTGATTATCTGAGGGAAACGTTTGGTTTTGCTAAGTTTGATCCTGATGAAAATGAGGTTAAGAGGTATATAACTGAAAATTATGATTACCATGAACGTGTGAATAACTTGCAGTACTTGCCGAGTGAAGCAGAGATTGAGTTTTTGGCTAAGAGATTACCTATTCAGATTGCCGGGGAACCAACAGAGAGTAGAGAGGTGTCTAATTATAAAGATCTCGATAGGGTGGAGACTAATTTTATTCGTGGTGGGATGTGTTTGATTTTTTCAGAGGGTTTGGCTCAGAAAGCGCAAAAAGGAGTTAGACTGTTGAAGCAGGGAGTTAAAGGGCGTGGTTTTAAGGCAACGGGATGGGATTATCTCGATGAGTTTATTGAGAAGTTTAAAATGAAGAAAAAAGGTGGGGGGAAGAGCGATGGGAAGCCGGTTTATATCAAAGATTTGGTTGCTGGAAGGCCTGTTTTTACTCATCCTTCAAGATCTGGAGGATTTAGATTTAGATATGGTCGGTCTAGGTCTGGAGGTTTTTCTGCTGCGCTTGTACACCCGGCAACTATGACTATCTCGAATGATTTTATTTCTTCTGGTACTCAGTTGAAGATTGAGAAACCAACAAAGGGCTGTGCAGTAACAGTTTGTGACGAGATAGATGGGCCAATTATTAAGCTAAAGAATGGAAGTGTTAAGAAAATTCAAGACCCTGAGGAAGCCAAAGCATTGTATAAGGATGTAGAAGAAATAATTTATTTAGGGGATTTGTTATTTCCATTTGGTGATGTTCTTAATAGAAATTATGACTTGCTGAAATCTGGTTATGTTGAAGAGTGGTGGGCGTTGGAACTTGAGAAAGCAGAGGGGAGGGTTGCTGATAAATTTAAGGTTGGTTTTGATGAGGCGGTTAAGCTCTCTGAGAAGTTTAAAGTTCCGTTTCACCCGAATTTTATTTATTATTGGACACAGATAAATAAGGAAGATTTTTTGGGATTGTTTGATTGGATTGGACATGGTGAACTAGCGGATGGGAAACTTGTTTTAGGTTGGACGAGTAGTGATCAGGAGAGATTCGTTAAGGGAAAAAGGGCGCTGGAACTGATTGGGTGTGAACACGAGGTAACTCTTGAGAATGTAGTTATTGAAGGGAATGCGAGAGACAGTTTGTTGTTTAATTTAGGCTTTGAAGTTTTTAATTTGGATCAGAAGGGGTTTGAGTTGCAGTTTGAGAGTTTGATGAAGAAAATTAAGGATGTGGAAGGTGAGAGCGTTTTGGAGATAGTTAATTCTTTGTGTAGGGTAAAAATTAAAGATAAGGCTGGGACTTTTATTGGCGCTAGGATGGGGAGGCCGGAGAAGGCAAAGTTAAGGAAGTTGACAGGGAGTCCGCACGTTTTGTTTCCGGTTGGGGATGAAGGAGGAAGATTAAGGAGTTTTCAGGCGGCGTTGGATGTTGGGACTGTTAAGGGAGACTTTCCTAATTTTTATTGTAAAAAGTGTGAGAAAGAGAGCGTTTATGGGAAGTGTGACGGTTGCGGGGAAATGTGCGTCAAGAGGAAGGGCGAGAGGGGATTCGAGTTTGAGCAAAAGAGGATTGACATAAGGCATTATTTTGAGCAGGCAAAGAAGATTTCTGGGGTGAGTTTGGATGAGATTCCGATTGTTAAGGGTGTTAGGGGGACGAGTAATGCGGACCATAGTATGGAGTTTTTGGCGAAGGGGCTTTTGAGGGCCAAGCATAATTTACAGGTGAATAAGGATGGGACTATAAGATATGATATGACAGAGATGGCGTTTACGCATTTTAAGGCTAAGGAAGTTGGGACATCGGTTGAGAAATTAAGGGAATTAGGTTATGAAAAGGACGTACGCGGGAAGGAGTTGGAGAATGATGAGCAGATTTTGGAGTTGTTTCCGCATGATGTGGTTTTGCCCGCTTGTCCGATTACTATGGATGAGAAAGCAGATGATGTTTTTTTGAAGATTGCGCAGTTTGTGGATGATGAGTTGGAGAAGATTTATAATTTGCCTAAATTTTATAATGTTAGAACCCGAGAGGATGTAGTTGGACAGTTGGTTGTTTGTATTGCGCCGCATATTTGTACGGCTACGGTTGGCAGAATTATTGGTTTTTCTAAAATCCAGGCATTGCTTGCCTCACCATATATGCATGCTGCGATGAGGAGAGATTGCGATGGGGATGAGGCCGCCGCGATGTTACTTATGGACTTACTTTTGAATTTTTCTAAGAAGTTTTTGCCGGCACACAGGGGTGGAACGCAGGATTCGCCACTAGTTTTGAACACCAAGATAAATGCAGGAGAGGTTGACGATCAGATTTTGGATGTTGTTCTTGGGAAATACCCGTTGGAGTTATATGAATTGTCTGAACAGGGAAAACATAGCTCGGAGGTTAAGATTGAGACGGTTAAGGAGAGGCTTGCGAAAGGGTTGGATCCGTTTGTAGGTATTAAGTATACTCATGAGTGTGACGATTTCAATGCAGGGGTGATTAATTCTTCGTATAAGACTTTGCCGACTATGCAGGAGAAGGTTCATGAGATGATGGACCTTTGTAAGAAGATTAGGGCTGTGGACACGCAGGATGCTGCTCGACTGGTGATAGAAAGGCATTTTATAAGGGATACGAGGGGTAATTTGAGGAAGTTTTCTATGCAGGGCTTTAGGTGTGTGAGTTGCAATGAGAAGTATAGGAGGCCGCCCCTGGCTGGGAAGTGCACGAAGTGTGGGGGGAAGATTCTGTTTACGATTTCAGAGGGTAGTATCATAAAGTATATGCAGCCGGCTTTGGATTTGGCTAGGAAGTTTGGAGCTTCAAGGTATCTTTTAGAAAGTTTGGAGCTGACGGAGATGTATATTCAAAGTATTTTTGGAAGGGAAAAAGAAAAGCAGGAAGCCTTGGAGAAGTGGTTTTAACGTTTCTTTTTAGGGTCTTTTTTTCCAAAGATATCTGGTTTGAGTAGGAAGATTACTATCATTGCTGCTAGGATGTATAGGATGACTCTGTAGAGTTCTAGTAGGGCTGTTGCATTGATTCCAAGGAATTCTAGTGCGGTTAGAATGAATGCTATGATGATGACTGTTTCGATTATTAATCCGACTTCCTCTTTTTTCTCCAAGCCCAGGTGTCTTATTTTATCTGCAGCTAGTTTACCTCCAAAGACGCCTATGGCAATAATAATTGCTGCAATGGCTAGATGAGGGATTTCTTTTAAGATGTAACTCACGATGTCAGATAAGATGCTGAGCTCTAGCATTTCCAATGCATAGTTTAGAGGTAGAATGATGATTGCCCATTGCATAATTTCAGTGAGGATCCTATTTATTTTGTTAGTTGTTTCGTAGGATTTGATGTCTTTTTTAAATACTGGTTTTAATATGCCGCGGTCTATTATTTTTCGTATGATATGTTTGAGTATAAAGCCAACTAGGATTCCTAAAACAATGATTAGGAGGGCTTTACTCAAGAGGAGTACGTTTTCGTTTGTGAAGTTTGGGTCCATTTTAGATAGCCTTAAAAACTAAGGTTATTCCTAATATGTAATGTTTGAGGCCTTTTTAAAGTTTTTTTCGACGATTTTTGGACACCATAGGTTTAAGGTAGCCATGGTTAGTTATTACTATCCGTACAAGCAACCATCTTCTAGCGGGGTCGGAATACACGCGTATAATCTTGTTACTCATCTTGCTAAGGCTGGGGCAGAGGTGCACGTTTTTGCTTCTGGCGAGAAGAAAGATAGTGTTGAAAGGATAAGGCTTGGAGAAGGGTTGATTGTGATTCATTTTTTGGCGAGTAGTTCGCCCTTTGAGGCCTCAGACCCGGTTGTTATGAAAAGGGTGAGGTATGATATTTTCGAGACCAAGGTTCTGAGGGAAGCGGTTTTGGAACATTCTAGGAGGGACTTTGATGTAGTTCACACACACGGTTGGCTCACTGGATCAGCTTTTAGGTTGAAATATTTCTATAAATTGCCCTGGGTGCATACAGTGCATTCGTTGGAAAGGAATAGGCTTAATTCCATGACTGAAGAAGAGAAGAAACTTTTCAGAATTACTTCATGGGTTGAGGATACTATCGTTGAGGCGGATAAACTTATTGCTGTTTCTGAGAGTGTAGCTAAGGAGGTGAAGAAGGCGTTTAAGGGAGTTGGGAAGAAGGTTGAAGTTATCCCGAACGGAGTGGATTTAAGGTTGTTCAAGCCTGCTTCTGGGAAAAGCCCTAGAACTGTTTTGTCTGTCACGAGGTTTAGTAAGGAGAAAGGTGTGGAGATTCTTCCAGAGGTCATAAAGGGCATTTTGAAGAGAGATAATTTGGGCAAGTTCATTCTTGTTGCGCCTAGAACGCCTTTGCCTGATCTACAAGATGTTCAGAAAGAATTGGATTCAATTAAAGAGGAATATCCTAAGAGGTTTATTTGGCATGATAGATCGATGATGCCTACGGAGCTCGCAGGGATCTATCGCGAAGCAGGCGTTTATTTGCAGCCATCTTATTATGAGACCTTTGGGCTTTGTGTTTTGGAAGGAATGGCTTCAGGGAATGCTGTTGTTGCTACGGATGTCGGAGGAATCCCTGAGGTTGTTGGGAAGGCAGGCATTCTTACGAAGCCGAAGGCTTTGAATTTGTCTAGAAAAGTGCTTGGTTTGTTTAAGAATCCCGCGATGAGGCGAAAGTATCGTAATTTGGCGATTAAGCGCTCTAAACAGTTTGATTGGCCTATCGTGGCTGAGCAGACTTTTGATTTGTATAAGAAAGTTGTTGAAGGGGAATGATTAAGATTTTGAAGGAGGTTTTGGAAAAGGGGTTTTAGGGATTGAAAATACCTTTTCTTCCAATGTGGTCTATAAGTTTTCCAAAGTCACTGTCTTTTGAGAACCAACCCGGAGTGCTTGGGCAATTTTCACTTAAGAATAGGTTAAAAGCAGCGTAACAATTTGATTCACATGGGGTGTCCCAGTCCCACCCATCGGACCCTACCCCAGTCCCTGGATAATAGAGATTACAGCAGTCTAAACACATACTCAATCTATGTTCTGCTGATTCGCTACATCTATCTGGAGAAGGGGGTCTAGTGTCAAACTCGCAAGCTGGCGCAGCCAATGAAACTGCTCCTCTCTCAACTACAAATGGTGTTAGGGCGAGAAGTATGATTGCTATGGTAAATATAATGATTGTTCTTTTAGTCATTGTCTCTTCTATTAGTTTATTAATCAGATTTTGTTTATATATTTTTGGATTTTGGATTTGGGGAAGGTTTTTAATAGGGGAAATTTAAAGTAATAATATGCCTCTATAGCTCAGCTGGTCAGAGCGACTGTCTTGTAAACAGTAGGTCGGGGGTTCGAATCCCTCTGGAGGCTTACTCACCTGCGGCGAGTAGGTTTCTTCAGATTGGATTTTTCACCCCATGTATCCTTACTCTGTTCGGACACGAGGGTTCGAATCCCTCTGGAGGCTTGGCAAAGCCAAGCCTACGAACGTGAACACTTTGTGATTTTCACGCCCGCGAGGCTCTTGGTGTTTTAGAAAGGGCCGTCTAAATCTCCTTCGACTCTTCGGACTTCTGTGAGGCGGCCATCTGGAGTTCCCATTCCTCGTTTTGAGAAACCGTGAAGGGTGCCTGCGCTTTCAGAATAAGTATATACTTCTCTGGCGTATCCTTGGATTTCTCCGTCCGATGTTTGGAGGTCATAGGTTATAGATACTTTATCTCCTTCATCCCTTACTCTAACTGCGCTGACTACAGATTCTAGTGTTAGGCCTACAATGTCGAGGTCTTCGTTGTACATCTGTGTTGTAAGTGTACCTTGTTGGCCGACTTCTACTTTTCTATAAGGATCTGCGCCCATTGGGTGGCCCGAGCTATTGAATCTTCTTCCTGCTGCGCCAGAGTCAATTTCTTCTTGATAAATTAACCCGCCCCCTAATCTAACTTCTGTTGTGCTGTGCAGACCTGTTCCAAGCCAGCTTCCTTCTGGAATATTGGAAAAACGAGGGATTTGGTCTTCTCGATCGTCAGTATTATCACACGCATTTCCTACACCGTCATCATCTAAGTCTTCTTGATCCGGGTTAAATGTTGTTGGGCAGTTGTCCTGATAGAATGGAATGCCATCTTGATCTTGATCTTCCGGGACTAGTGAGGTGAGGTCGCCAGAGGTAGGGACGGGGAAGTAGCTGCAGCCTGTGCAGGCCAGGGACAGGGTTCCGGTTAATATCTTTCTTATTAGTTTGGGCATAGTTTTAGGTAGTGTTTGGAAAATATAAGGTTATTGTTCGTCAACAAATGTGGCCTTTTCGCCCTGAACTAAGATGCTAGCGATCTCTGAGTTTAGATTTGCTAAGTCTCCTGATTTGAAAGGACCGATTGTTTGGCCTTCGTGGTCTATGAATGGTTCTATGTCTTGTTTGAACAAGACCATTTTGTTCTCTTCTTCATTTTTTGTGCCTTTATTGTTAAGTATTCTTGATACTTCTTTGTCTCCTTGCTCAAAAGTTTTTACTAGTTTCTCGAAGACATCTTTTTCAATGGGAAGCATGTTTTCATAATCTCTTTTCATTAGGCCGGTTTCTGTTGCAACGAAAACGAGATTGAGAATTTTCTTTTTTCTTTTTAGCATTAATTCTCTAAATATTGAGATTGCGTTTTCTAGCTGTTTCTTTGATTTTGCTATTGAGTCTGCGAATAGGTCTGTGTTTTTGGACTCAGAGGGTTTGTTTTCAGAGAGATATTCTTTGAATTCTTCGATGAATTTTCTTGGCAATGGTTGTAATTGGTCAGAGTATTTTTCTTTTCTTAGGATTTCGTAGAGTTCGTTGTATCCTATCATAGAATTACCTCATTAATGGCATTTATAAAAATAGTTGTTTGGGAAAAGGGTTATATATCTTCGTTTGTGTTTCAGCGTATGAAAAGGGGTTTTAGGATTTATCTTTTTAGGCATGGGCAGACGACGTATAATCGAGACAAGAGGTTTACTGGGTGGAACAATGCGAGGTTGACCGAAGAAGGGAAAAGGCATGCGAGGTTGATTGCTGGGAAATTGAAGAACAAGAAGTTTCAGGTTGCGATTCGGACTCGGTTGTCGCGTTCGAAAGATACCTTAAAGCCTGTTTTGAAATGGCATCCTGAATGTGTTAATGTTATTGAGGATAATAGGATGATTGAGAGGAATTATGGTGATTTGAACGGGACGTTGCATGAGACTTTTATTGAGCGGGTTGGAACTAGGTTGTTGAAGTTGGATGTTGAGGGAGATGCTCTGGAGAATTTACATCCTGCGGAGAGAGATAGACTTGAGGAATTTTTAGGAGAAGAAGAGTATGATTTGATTCATAGAGGGTATAAGATCCCGCCACCCGGTGGGGAGAGTTTTGAGATGGTTGAGAAGAGAGTCGCTGAGTTTATCAAGGATTTGAAGAAAATGATGAAGAAGGATAAGGTTAATGTTGCGATTTCAGGGCATGGGAATTCGATAAGATTATTCAGGAAGATAATGGAGAATGCTTCTATTAAGGAAACTGTTTCTTGGTTTATTCCTTACGATAAGGTTTTTGAGTATACTATAAATTAAATTACTTGTTGGGGAAATTGGACGCAACTATCTGTGGCTGGGCCTTCTTGATAATAAAATAAAAAGGAAAATAAAAAATAAATTGTCTTTTTACTTAGAGGTTATTGAAACTTCAACGTTTTCTTCGTCAAACAGACCTACCTTGAGGGTCTGTTTCTCTGATATCTTAAATTCTTGGTGAGCTCTAACTGTTTTTGTTACGGTTTCTCCGTTTGGTTTGATTACATCGATTACAGCTTCTTTCTTATCGTTCCAGAACTTAGGAAGTCCGAAGAAAGTCCTTTGTTTCCTGACTTTCTTAACGTTGACGTATGTTCCAGCTTCGTCTTCGACTGTTTCATCAACACTATTAACACTGATAACATCTCCTTCACTCACTTCTGTTATTGTGCCTTCAACAGTTTCTTCTACAGGAATTTCAATTATTCCAGATTTTCTCTTTCCAATTGCAGTTAAATCCCATACTTGTATTGCATCGCCATCAATTGTACTCAAGTCTCCAGTTAACAGCAAGAAGTTATCAAACTTCTTAATGTTTCCTTCAAAATGTCCTGCTCGAGCATTCTGTTTAGGGGAAAATATAGAAAATTCTACATTTTCATTAGATACAGTTCCTTCAAGTTTAAAGTTTCTCTGTCCGATTTTCATTCTACCGGTTAGGTCTCCGCCATCGTTTAAGATGTTAAAACCAACAATCCTTCCTTCTGATTCATCATAGTTAACAATGAATCCTTCTCCGTGGAAGAAAGAGGGAGTTGGGTGTGGGTATGTTCCATCATCGTCCAAAACCAAAATTCCCTTAGCTCTTGCCTTAGCGTCCTTCCCTTCAGCAGACACTGTAAAGAATCTTAAGTGTCCTGAGCTTACAGGGAGTTCACCAGTAGACCAAACCTTAACAGGCACAGTCGTACTTTCTCCAGCTGATAGAAAAATAGTTTCTGTTCTAAAGTCCCCCTTAACACCTTTTCCATCAAATACAAGTTCATACTTGTACTCTCTCTGGTCAGGTTGAGCACAGTTTACGTTGGATGTACATAGAACAGCTACTTGAGGGTGAATATCTTTTATAGTCACATCATAAACAGCAGTCCCGTCTTTTGCGTATTGTTTTTCAGGATCAAGTTTTACCTTAACATACGTTGGTACAGGTGTGCTTCCGCCACCTCCTCCGCCACTCATAGTACACATTGAGTCAGGTATTGAAAAGCCAAATCCCATTTGTTCGCCCTGAAAGGCTAGAGACATTTCTCCGATCTTGTTTGGACCGGCTGAGGAAATTCTGAATTCAACGTCTCCTGCAACCTTGCCACTGCCAGGTTGGTTTATATGGATATCTAGCTTTTTGCCAGACATATGGTAACCACTGCCAGAACCTCCTGAAACAGATTCAACAACTTCGATTTTAACATCATCAGTTGCAATCTTTCCGGTAGAATCTCTTACTTTTGCAGTCACTATAAATGTCTCATCGATGTGAGGGTAAGAGTCCCATTTGTACTTACAGGATTTGAAGTATCTGTCTGTTGGAATAGCTCCGCCACCAGAACCTCCACCGCCTGAACTAGGAGGTGTTATTACTCCAGGTTCTATCCAAGTTTCTTCTTCTACAGTTTGATCGTTTGAATTTCCACCACTTGAAGTAGTTGAATCATCAGATAAATAAACGGTCCTATCACTAGTCTGAACATCAGATAAATCCATAGCCCTATCGCTAGTATAAACACTCTGAGCAAAAACACCGGCAGCCAATAAAGCAACTAAGCTTAAAGCTACAATAGTTAATACTAATTTATTCATTTTTTATATACCTCCTTTCAGTTGGTTTATATTTTCAATTTTCATGGTTGTGGCTAGAAAAAAATGTATATATAATTGTAGTTGGAACCAAGTGGAACCTTTTTTACCGAGGTTACTTCAACCGCACAACCTTATTCTTACCTTCACCTTCTCTGAGAATTAGTTTCTTTTTTTCGAGATTTACTAGATAGCGTGAGAAACTTGCTTTTGGAAATCCGAGAATTTTTCTTATTTCTTTTTGCCGTATTGGTTTTTTCATGAGGAGTTCAATGATTTTCTGTTCGTTGTCGTTGATTAGGGGAAAGACATGGTCGAGGTGTTCTTTTCTTTTTCTTGACTGCTTGAATACGAGAAAGATTATTATGATTAATATTAAGACTAGTGGCCAGAAAATCCAGCCATAGCTTGTGGTGTCTTTTAATTTGTATGATGCAGAGAATGTTAAATCTCCCGAGTCAATTAGGGATATGATCTTGTTTTCAATGTCAATTGCGCTGTCAACGCCATTGATTGATGTAATTGTGTCTAGGTTTTTTGGGAGGTGCACATCCAAGAGGATTGTATCATACTCTTCAAAATTTAATTCAAATGTCCAAATTCCCCCGCTTTTGCTTGTTAGCATGTCCGTCGTTCCTCTCATTATTTCGTTGTCGAAACTCACGCCCTCTAGTTCTAGCGGGATGTCGCTCTCGACGTTAAATCTCACCGCTCCGTTGTCATAAATATAGATATCTCCAGCGATGTAAGATGCTGATACGGTGTTTAACAGGAGTACAGAAAGTGCTAAGAAAAGTAATGTTTTTCGCATTTTCATAGAATTTGCAATTAACAGAGGTTTATAAATTTGGCTTTTGGTTCGAATGAATTGGAAGTTTTATATACTGGGGATTTTTAGAAGTTTTATGTTCGGAAAACTAAAAGAGAAATTAACGGGATGGTTTAAGAAGAAGCCGGAGGAAGAGAAGCCGAAGAAGGAGAAGAAAAAGGCCGAGAAAAAGAAGACCAAGAAGAAGGTAGTTGTGAAAAGGGAAGAGGGAGAGATAGAAAAGAAAGTTAAGAAGATTAAGAAGGAGAAGAAGGCAGAGGCTGAGAAAAAGAAGGTCGAGAAAGAGGAAGTAATTGAGAAAAAGCCTGTTGAGGAAGACCTGAGGGAGAAGGTCGATGAGATTAAGGAAGAGGTGCCTGTTGAGTTTAAACCGGGCACGCAGAAGTATGAGCCTGATTTGGAAAAGATTGAAGAGAGGGCGGAGGAGTTGGAGGATGAATTAGAGGATGAGGAAGAGAAGGTTGAAGAAAAAGAAGAGCCTCTCGAGAAAGATGAGGTCGAGGGAGAGATAAAAGAGAAAAAGGGTTTTTTTGGGTTTCTGGCTAAGAAGTTGACGACGTCTGAGTTGAAGGAAGGGGATTTTGATGGGGCTTTTGAGGAGCTTGAGATGACTTTGTTGGAGAATAATGTTGCCCTTGGTGTTGTTGATAAGATCAAGGAAAGTTTGAAGGGAGACTTAGTTGGTAAGAAGTTTGGGAAGAAAGAGGTCGAGGGGAAGATTCTTGGATCTTTGAAGAGTGCAATTGATAAATTATTGATCGAGCCGCCGGACTTGATTGAGATGATAAAGAAGAAGGAAGGGAAAGATCCCTTTGTTGTTTTGTTTTTTGGAATTAACGGAAGCGGTAAGACAACTTCGATTGCTAAGTT
>Ga0164310_10001338_pt1 | contig 13838 bp, 7 predicted proteins | sample GuaBasSedimGuay1_FD_121795 | JGI IMG/M metagenome (GOLD analysis project Ga0164310, IMG submission 121795) | Subseafloor sediment microbial communities from Guaymas Basin, Gulf of California, Mexico - Guay1, Core 4569-9, 0-3 cm | ecosystem: Environmental > Aquatic > Marine > Hydrothermal vents >... | reverse complement strand
TCATTAAACAGCGTTACGATTGTTACTTTTTTATTTAAGGCAAGATTTAAGTGGTTTAATGACTTACCGTTTTTGATAAAATGAATTGAAAAAAAATCAATAAGCGGTTAGAAAGCTAATTATTCGGTTCATATTAAATTTTAGCGGATTTTTATATCTATTGACATTTTTCATAAAAAACGTTAAGTCCTCGTAGTAAATATTTATTGCTTGAAAACTTGACATAAAACCAGGCGAGTGTTAATTTGACTAAGTGTTTAAAATTTAACAATTATTAACATCGTAGTTAAATCCTCGGGTAGCATTTTAAATTAAAGAATTTTTCATCATAATTCATCTTTCATTATATAAAAAGGAGAGTAATATGCTCAATAAAATTACGGCATTATTTTTTGTCTTCTTCCTATTTGGTTTTGTAGCACTTCAAGCTCAAACCGATAGAGTAAACCAGATAAAACCTGACTTGGTTATTTCTGGTGAAGAGACACCCGATATGAGCGGGGTTGAAATAATAGAGGTTTCTGGAAACCAGGTATTTGGACCTGTTCAAACAAGCCTACTTACCTGGGATGTGCATAATATAACAGACAGGAAAACCGGTTACGATCTTCAATCTAATGGTTCTACACAGCAAGTATGGGTGGATCTGAATAACCCTAGTTTCATGCATTCGGTTTTTACAAACTCGCAGGAAACAGCAGCTTGGGCAGATAGAACTTGTTTGTACTTTGGCAGTACCGATGCTGGTGTTAACTGGTTTGAGTTAGGACCTGTTCCAAATACTACAAGATGCGGATTCCCTGCAATTTATGGTAATTCTACCGGTTCTGCAGTTATAACAAATCATAACGCTGTTTTTACCACAACAAAAGCAACTGTAATGATTGATAATTCTCCATTCGAGTACAACTTCAGTAATCATGATGGAGGAACACTGGAAAGTGGAGACCCAATATGGCCAAGACATACAGTTACTTTGGATGATAAAGTAATTATGGCTGCTTCTCAAAATGGTCCTGATAGCTTTTTTGTAAATGTATTGGACCCAGCAGTTCCATCTTTTATGGGTTACATTGGCATAGATGGCGAGCAAGCAGAGCAATATGCTTTCGCTGTTTCAGATGCTGGTAAAATCGGTTTAGCTTATAACGGTCAGGATACACCTGCTGATAATAGCGGCGATGTATTTTATATCGAATCAACTGATGCTGGTATGACCTGGTCAGCTGCATTAAAAGTCTGGGAAAGAGATCACAGTTCGGATACTACAATGGGCGCTATAAGGGGTGTTGCTGTTAATTTCTTTGGTGAAGAACCTGTTGTTGCCTGGGAAACCTGCCAGCAAATATTTTCAGGTGGTAACTTCTTCCCCGGTCTTCCAAGTAATATTATGTTATGGGGACCACATTTAAATGGCGGTACAGCAGTTATACTTGCTGATAGTAACAATGTACCTTATGCTCCTATACTTGGTACTAACGATGTAATGGTTCCTATTTGTCGTCCGGTTCTTGGTCGTTCTCAAATGCACGACTACCTGTTTATGGCATTTACCGTTGCCAATGAAGAAATTTTCCCAAGTCCTGACACAACTTCATATACCGACGGATATTTTATGTATAGTATGGACGGCGGTACTGTATGGAGTGCTCCTGAGAAATTTACACCGGATGCACCATTGTTAGACTGGAGATATCCTAGTATTGTTTCTGTTAGTCCTACTGCAGCAATAGATGATGATGTTATTACAGTGCATATTGTAATTCAGGGAGATTCAATTCCTGGAAGTACAGTTAATACTGCAGGAATGCCTGTTGCTGTTTCAGCACAATATTATCATTTCTCAACTGAAATAGTGGTTCCTACTTCAAGTGTAGAGCCGGGAATCGTTAACGAATTTACTTTAGAGCAAAATTATCCTAATCCATTCAACCCAAGTACTCAAATTAATTATACACTTGCTGAAAGAAGCAATGTAACAATTAAAGTGTACGATGTGTTAGGAAATGAAATTGCTACATTGATAAATACAACCCTGGAAGCCGGTGCATACGATGTTAACTTCGATGCATCACAACTTTCCTCAGGATTGTATATTTATACACTTAATGCAGGTAACTTTACATCATCGAAAAAAATGATGCTATTAAAATAAAATTATAGTCTAATTGGTACGGGTGGGTTATCCAATTATTACATTGGTTAATTCGCCCGTTTTTTTTAGTACTTAGTTTATTGATAGATTATTGAAACTTGCAGAATATTTTTTAAGAAATGGATTTAGAAATAAATAATGTGGAGAAGAGATGAAAAAATTCTTTACAATAACTTTAGCGGTACTTGCATTATTTAGTTTAGCATCTATTGTTTATGCCCAGACGGGAGTGGGTAAAATAAGCGGAAAAATTATTGATGCTGATACGCAGGAACCACTAATTGGGGCTAATATTATAATTTTAAATACTAACCTTGGTGCCGCAACCGATATTGAAGGTAACTACTTCATTCTGAATATTACTCCCGGTACTTATAGTTTAAGAGCTAGCTATGTTGGCTATGCATCTAAAACGATTCAGGAGGTTAGGATTGTTGCTAATATTACGTATGAATTAAACATTGAGCTTTCAACAGATTTTACTTTACCTGAAATTGTTGTGGAAGACAAAGCTCTATTTGAGCAGAAATCTACTAACACGGTTAAAGTAATAGACTCCGACCAAATTGCCCGGCTACCTGTGAGAGGAGTATCTAACCTTGCTTCGCTTCAATCTGGTGTTGTAATTGCCGAAGGCAGCGGTGGGCAGGATGGAAATGCTGAAATAAATGTAAGGGGCGGCAGGGGCAGTGAAATCCTGTACATTGTTGATGGTGTTCCTCAGAACAACCTGTATAATAGGGGTAATGTTTCGCAGGTTAGTAATATTGCAATTGATCAGATATCCTTCCAGGTTGGTGGTTTCGAAGCCAAGTATGGTCAATCACAGGCAGGAATTGTGAGCGTTACTACCAAATCAGGACAACCTCATTATAGCGTGTTTTTGGATGTTTTATCATCACAATGGCCTGGTACAGATGACTATGGATATAATTTATATTCCGGTTCATTAAGCGGACCCATTATTCCAGGTATTCCTGAGCACACAATTTTCCTATCTGGAGAAAGTGGATTTTTTGGTGATGCAGATCCACCGGCAGTTCCCCTGGAATTTCACTCAACACAGGATGGAACATTACTCAGCGAACCAATTGTAATGACCACACTACCAAATAACAGTTCTGAGATCTGGCGACTGCAGGGAAAAATTAATTCTCGTTTTAGTGGATGGAATGTGCAAATTAGTGGATTAGCAAATAATAGAATTTATGCAAATTCAAAAACTGGTACTGCTGAAAGACAGTATAAAAGCGCTTCTCAATTCATAGAAAAAGTTGATCAATCAAACTATTCTTTCAGTGGAAGAGTTTCTCAAACGGTAAGTAATAGTACTTTTTGGAATTTGAATCTTGGATACAAGTTGTTTCAATACCAGAGATTTAATCCTTTCCTTAAAGGCGCTGAAAACCAGATACTTTATGGTGATAGTACCTGGTGGGCAGATGAATCTGGAATGGGTGTTAATTTACTGGGTGACGGCAGGAGAACTCAAAATGTTGATGTGAATGGTGTTTACAGACCGTATGGATATTCACTTGGTTTGTTCCAGCAAAGAGAGGATGAAGCAATTACTGCGGATTTTGATCTGACCTCACAATTAGATAATCATTTGATTGAATTTGGTGGAGGTATTGCACAGCATACTGTTAGAGGTTATGGCAATTTTGCATATATAGTTGCGGGTACGGATGAAGATGACCCTATGAATGTTCGGTTCGCACAAAACCAACCGTTCGTATTTGGTTATAGTGTTGATGGTACCCAAAAAACAACTACTAGTGATCCCTCCTCATTAGAATGGTTCAGTCATCCTAAGATAGATTCACATCCATCTATGGCGGAATTTTTAAGACCAAGGAAACCAATCATTGCATATTTTTATTTGCAGGATAGGTTTGAGTTAGAAGACATTGTACTTAATCTTGGCTTACGAATAGATTATTTCGATATTAAATCTCACGAATTGAGGGATCCTGCACTACCCTATGCAGGAGGTTTGGATGCAAATAAATTTGATATTGATGACTTCAAAATAAAAGATGTTGAACTTGAATTTTCACCAAGAATTGGAATTGGATTCCCGGTTACAGAAACAACCGTGTTCCATGCTCAGTATGGAAGGTTTATTCAAGTTCCCGAACTAAACGATATGTATGGTGGTCCTTTTAGCTGGAATAACTATCTAACTATGGAACCCCAGAATGGTTTTAACGGTGGGTTAATTAGTGAAGAAACCACCCAGTATGAGATTGCCTTAAGGCAATATCTTGGTTCCACTTCTGCTATACAAATTACAGCATTTTACAAAAACACCAAGGGATTGGTAAATGTTCAAAACAGCCAGTTCCAAAGAGTTGAAGAAGGTGAACTTCTAAATTCTATCTACCCGGTAAATGCAGATTTTGGTACAGTTAAAGGATTTTTATTCTCCTTCGATGTAACCAAAATGAGTTACTTCAGTGCATCATTACAGTATACATTCCAGATAGCTGAAGGAACCGGCTCATCTACTAATTCCAGCCAAACTGCTGTATTTAGAAACAATGATAGAATAGCACCTACGGTAATTGCTCCGCTGGCTTTTGATCAGCGGCATACAGGTGTTGCTATTATCGATTTTTATGTACCTGAAGGTGAGCTTGGATTCTGGGAGCTGTTTAATCTGAATGCTATATTCTCGTTTAATAGTGGAAGACCTTTTACTCCGGTTGATCAGTGGAATATATTAGGAGACAATGGCCTGGTTGCCGATAATACCGGTTATATAAACTCTGCTTTTGGTCCCTCTAATTTCAGGATTGATTTGAAAGTTGAAAAAGGATTTGCGATTGGCACCTTTTACCTGACACCTTATGTTTGGATTGAAAATCTTCTTGACTCAGATAATTCAGTTGTAGTATGGAGATCCACTGGAGATCCTTATTCAACTGGCTGGTTAAATGACCCTGATGCTCAAGGAACTATTCAAGCGCAAGGCGAAGGCTATGTTCAAGATTATCAAACTCTGGAAAAAAGACCGAGAAACTTTGGTATTCCAAGATTGATCAAGCTTGGACTAAAAATGAATTTTGATAGAATTACATTTTAATTCTAAATAGATTTTATTTACAAACAGGACGATTGAAAATGAAAAGGAAAATAAAATTTAATTATAAATTACTACTGCTATTTATGGTAGTAGTACTATTATCTCTCGGTTTTCTGGGGGATGATAAAAAAGGTGTAAGTCCTCCAAAACCGATTTACAAGGGAACTTCAACTCTGGAATCGGGGAAAAATGGAGATGCTTATGCAATGGAAATTAACAATATCTATCTTCCATTGAATCGAAAAGGAATTATTGCCGATGTGAACATCCCGCCTCCTGAAGGTAATGGATCCGGTGGTCAGTTTGCCGGTGGTACATTTCTCTTTTCTTCAGGGTTTTTCTTAAGTGGAAACTCTAATGGACAACCCTGGGCGAATGCGGTCGCATCTGCTACTTTGGTAGAAGATTACATACAGGGAACGGTTGAAGGCGGACGGGATGATCCTAATGCTGTTATGTATGTGCTTAACTCTCAGGATGAACCCTTCGGACAAAGCTGGCAGGACTGGATTGACGCAGTTGCACTTGGTGCGGATTATTATGACGGTGACGGCAACGGCGAATATAGTCCAGTAGATAGGAATGGAAACGGGAAGTGGGAGCCTGATGAAGATAGACCGGATTTAATCGGCGATGAAACAGTCTGGTGTGTATACAGTGATGGAATTGTTGCTGCACTAAGGAGATGGAACACAGTCTCTCCAAAAGGAATCGAAATCCGCCAAACAGTTTTTGGATTCGCTTCTGCAGGTGCAATCGGAAATTTAGTATTCGTTCGCTTCAGGTTTAAGTATGTGGGATTGGATCCCTCTGATCCTGAACAGTTGGATGAAGTTTATTTTGGAGTTTGGGCAGATCCCGATGTTGGCGATCATACCGATGATGTTGTTGGTGTTGATGTGCCGCGAAATGCCGGTTACACTTATAACAATACAGCGGATGATGTTTATGGAAATCAAGTACCATGTTTTATGATAGACTTTTTCTCTGGTCCTAGGGCATACATTCCGGGTGAAACCTTTATTGATAACGACGGTGATGGTGAATATACCGATGGAGTTGATACTCCTCTTGATACTGCAACATCAGTTCGAGGACAGGTAATGGGAATAACTGAATTCCCGGGCGCTAGAAATTTACCCATCTCTTCTTTTGTTGAATATATTAACGGCGACCCGAATCTGAATGACCCCAGTAATAAAGAGGAAGCAAGAAACTATATGCTTGGTCTAACAAGGGTTGGTGATGTTCCGGATCCTTGTGATTTTTCTTACGGAAACGGTCCGTTTGATGGATGCGAAACTACAGACCCAAGATTCTGGTTCTCTGGTGACCCTGTTGAGGGTACTGGCTGGCTTAATGTGATGAATGTTGACCAGAGGCAAATGACAAACACAGGTCCTTTTATTTTGAAAAGGGATGAAGAAAATGAAATTGTTGTTGCCTATGTTGTTGGAAGAGGGACAACACCTCTTGATGGTATTACAAAAGCAAGAGAAATTGATGACGGTGCACAGAATATATTTGATCTAAACTTCCTTGCACCTTCACCACCGCCTCCGCCGCAGATAACTTTAACGGCAGGAGATGATTTTATTGATATTATCTGGGAAACTAAAGACCAGATGGAGTATCAAAACTTATCTCCTACCTGGAATATGATGTTTGAAGGTTACCAGCTTTGGGCATTTAAAACAGATATCAACCAGGATATTGTAAATAATCAGCAGAACTCTTTGATGATGGCTATATATGACAAGAGTAATTTTATAGAAAATGTATATAAAGAAAATGGTGAAACAGGTGGAATCGAGCTTCTTTATGATATGTCTCCACCTGAGAATCAACTTGATTCAGCTCTTTATGTAGATGAAGAAACAGGTAGAATACGATATAGAATATTCAATGATCCGTTCGACCCATCTATTCCTGTTATAAAAGGTACACCATACTATTTTGCTGTTTCCAGTTACGCTCTCAATTACAATTCACTTGTATCAAGAAGCGGTGCTGGTGTAGCATGGGCAGATACGGGAGATTATTATTTATCTGCTGAGGCATTTGCCCAGGAAGCTGAAAATATTCGTACAATTAGTACTATTGTTGTAGGAGAGCAGCTTTATACTCCTCCTGTATTAGTACAACCGGCCAACCAGGTTACCGGTGCCTCTACTGGCGAAGTTGGTTACGATGTGCTGGAAAATTCAGCATTGCAAAACGCTGAGTATGAAGTAGAATTCTTTACAAATACTGAGTCGGAAGATTATGCAATGTTTTGGAAGATGAGGAACATTTCCACAGGAACTCTCCTTGTTGACTCTTCAGAAACATACACGCTTGGTGAAACATCTGTTAGCCAGGTGATTACCGAAGGATTTATAACCCGTGTAGAGGATATCACAACAACAATTGGTCAATTTGACTATCAGCCGGAAAGTTCAGTTTGGTACGAGCCAACGAATACTGAATTGGATACTGTATTTTCAACAGGTGTATATTATGTTGGTACCGATATCCCACAAGGACGCGCTATTAATACATTTGGTACTGGTTCTTCTGTCAATCAGAGTGAATATATTTCTGCAGATAGACTACGCAAGGTTGAGTTGAGATTTGGTGCACCGAATTCCGGTAAGGCTTATAGGTACATTAACAATTACATCGGATTTCCGCAGAGAGCAAATAATTATACTTTTGCATCTGCTATAACTGGTGCTGATACCGTTGTTGCAGGTGGGAATTTCCCTATAGGCAACTGGGATGTAGCCAACGACAGACCTTTCGGGTTTGTCGATGTACCATTTACTGCCTGGGTTGTTGATGAAAGATATGATGAAGAATATCAATTAGCAGTTGGTTTTGTTGAGAAAAGGACTACGGAACTAAACCCGCAAGGTAATCCTGATGGAATTTGGGACCCTGCGGATTCATTGAAAGGTTCCGGTGAAGTAATAATAATATTCGATTCTCCATACGACCCTGAAGGCGGGCACATGGAACTTTCAGGCGGAGATTTCGAAACACCGGGCGGTACAGAAACTGTCTGGTCTGTATTGTTAAAACTAAACTTTGGTTTCGACGAAATACCTGCGGATGCAGTTGGAATTACTGATGAACAAAGAGCAATTTTCAATTCATCCTGGTTCAATGCAATGTATGTAGTTGGGCTCCAAAGAGAAAATGAAAACGCATTTTTTACTGAAGGTGATGTATATACAATTAATCTTGATGTTTATCCTTACACTGAAGCTGATTTGTACAGATTCTCTATTAACGGTAATACAATAACTTCAGACGATGAACGCGAACTTTGGGAAAATGTTAATGTTTATCCAAATCCGTTATACGGTTTTAACACATTAACTAGTCATGTTACTTCTACACCGGATGAGCCGATTATAACGTTCACTAATCTTCCGGAAGAAGTTACAGTAAAAATATATGCTCTTTCAGGTACTTTGCTTAGAACGCTTACAACGGAAGATAAAAGTTCGCCCACATCTCCGTTTATAAGGTGGGACCTTCAAAATGACTCTGGATTAAGAGTGGCATCAGGAATGTATCTTGCGATAGTTTCTAATCCAAATTTTGGTGATAAAGTATTGAAGTTTGCGATTATTATGCCGCAGAAACAAATTCAGAGATTTTAATGATATACAAATAGGCAAGTATAACCTAATATATACTTGCCTGCTATTTTAATTTAAAATAGTGGAGATTAAAAAATGAAAAAAATATTACTAATAATATTAACCTTACTTATTGCAACCTCAGTTTTTGCTGGTGATGTTGCAAGAAAAGGTACAACTGGTGCTGAACAGCTTCTAATTCCTGTTGGTGCCAGGGGTATAGCTACCGGAGGGTCCTTCCTTGCAAATATTAGCGGTTTGGAATCAATCTATTACAACCCTGCAGGGTTGGATGTTATTCCCAGGACCGAGGCGATGTTCAGCTATGTAAATTATTTGGCTGATATAAATATTTCCTATTTTGCGGTTGGAACTTCTCTGGGTGATTTTGGCTCATTGGGTTTTGATCTGAAGAGCCTTGATTTTGGAAATATTCCTGTAACCACAGTTGAATTCCCGGATGGGACAGGAAGTACTTATTCGCCAACTTTTTTAACACTTGGTTTAACTTATTCGAAAGTACTTACTGATAGAATTTCTATAGGTACTAACTTTAAGTTAATTACTGAAAGAATTCAGAATTCCAGTGCCTCTGGTTTTGCTATGGATGCCGGTGTTCAATATCGCTTTACTGAGTCTCTTATGATTGGTGTTGCTGTAAAGAATATCGGAACGAATATGGAATATTCTGGACAGGATTTAACAACAAGAACTCAAATTCCCGGCACTGTTCCTGGTGCCACATCGGGAAGTTATGAAGTTGTTACAGAATCCTTCCAGATTCCAAGTAACTTTCAAGCAAGTATTACATATGCAGTTGATTTTAATGAACAGAATAATCTTCTGCTCGCTAGTTCTTATACTGCCAATAATGCTCTTGAGGATATTGCCAACTTCGGATTGGAATATGGATTTATGCAAACCTTTTTTGTAAGAGGCGGTTATAATATGCTTATGGAAAACACGGCAGATTATATTTATGGCTTTACATTTGGTGCCGGTATTGATTACAAAATTGGTGGAGATGTTGGATTTATGTTCGATTATGCTTACAGGGATGTGAAAGACTTTCCCGGATCAAATCATATTTTCACCATCAAGTTAGCTTTTCAATAAGCAGCTGATTTATTTGTATAAGCGTCTATTGATTTTTCAATAGACGCTTTTTTATTTTTAGTTGCAAAAATTTGACATTTTTATGAAACTAATAATACTATTTTTCTGCTCTCTTTTTATCTTCCCTATCTTCAGCCAGAATAAAGTAGATTTTGAATTTGACTATGCCCAGTTTGGTTATGATACCACATCTAATTTTGTAGAATTCTATTATTCCTTTAACCAGGCATCTTTAACAGTTGTACATACTGATACCGCTGACTATATCCAGGGGATTTTACATATATCAATAACCGATTCTGCAACCGGAGAGCTTGTTGTTAATAACAGTTGGTTAGTACCCGGTATCATCAGGGATTCCAGCGATCTTAATAAAAGTCTTGTTGGAGCTATTGGCTTTGTTATTGATGAAGGTGTTTATTACTGTAAACTGAGTGGTGCTGATGTGCAAGATTCGTTAAAGACAAGAGCAATAGATGGTTATTTGAGGATAAATCCGTTTTTTAAACTTACTGCTTCAATGAGTGATTTACAGTTAGCATCCAATATTATTCCGCAAAGTACTAACGAATCATCAATCTTTTATAAAAACACTTACGAAGTAACACCAATGCCCACTGCAATATTTGGTGAAAACCAACCGGTTTTGTTTTATTATACAGAGCTGTATAATCTTTCAGATGAGTCGGGCAGCAATAATCTTAGACTGGATCAATTAGTTTTTAACAGCAGGCAGCAGTTAGTTATAAATAAAAGTAAACAAATTGACAGGAAGGTAGATTCGCGTGTAGAGGTTGGCGCTGTGCATGCTTTTAAACTTCCTACAGATACTTACATTTTGGTATGCACTTTAATTGACAGCGTTGCAAACCTGGGTGTATCATCTTCAAAAAAATTCTTCGTGTATAACCCTGATGTTGTATATGTAGATACATTTACTATACAAACCACAAGCGTTTTAAGCTCTGCATTTGGTGTGATGTCTGAAGAAGAATTGGATGACTTGTTTAATAAATCAAACTATATTGCTTCCGAATCTGAAAAAGATCAATATGAACTTCTAACAACTGAAGGTGGAAAAAGAGAATTTATGTTTAACTTTTGGGAGGGACGAGAAAACGATCCCTTACAGGAATATAAACAAGTCTATCTTGATTATATTTCCAGAGTTAATGAGAGTAATGCAAGGTATACAGCAATGGGTAAGAAAGGTTGGCAAACTGACAGGGGCAGGGTATTTTTAATTTATGGAGACCCGAGTGAAATTGAGCGGTTTCCGAATCAACCTGAAACCAGACCGTATGAAATCTGGAGTTATCACCATATAGAAGGCGGAGTTTACTTTGTATTTGGTGATATAACAGGGTTTAACGATTACCAATTGATCCATTCTACAAAGCGTGGTGAACTTCGTGACGAGACCTGGGAAAGACGGATAACAGTTAGATAAATTTCTGTTTGAACTTTTAACAATTTGATTATTCAGCCCTGCTTACAGGGCTTTTTATTCCCTTTACCTTCTTATAATAATTTCATTTAAATATTTTATCATTCTTTACTTATCTTTGTAAATTCTTAAGAGATAATTGAAATGAAAAACCGACTTGAATATTTTTTATTTTTGCTGTTCAGTTTAACCTTTAGGTTATTAGGATTGAACACCTCGCGTAAACTCTCCGGTTTTCTTACATTTATTTTTTATTATCTTATTCCAATCAGGAAGAAAACGGTACTCGAAAATTTGACAAACGCCTTCTCTGAATACGATGAGAAGAAAATCCAAAACATTGCATACAATGCTTACAACAGTTTTTTAACTGCGTTTATTGAAATCCTTTACTTAGCGAAAATCAGCAAGCAGGAATTGGAAGCTGCAGTTAATTGTCCAAATAAAGACCTGATAGAAACAAAATTTAGAGAAGAAAAGGGAGTAATCCTGCTATCTGCTCATTTTGGAAACTGGGAATATGTTGCTGCTTCTGTGGCATTACAGCTTAATCTTCCTTTCTCGGTGGTAGTTAAACCTCAACGAAATCCTTATGTTTCAGATTGGATGAACAATGTTAGAACCAGGTGGAATAATGATATTGTTTCACTCGGTTTATCGATCAGAAAAATATACCAGACCTTGAAAGAAAAGAAAATTGTTGCCATGGTTGCAGATCAAAGAGGTCCGCAAGAGAGCATTAAAGTAGAATTTTTCGGAAGAAAAGTTTCAGTCTATGTGGGTCCGGTTGTGCTGGCATTAAAAACCGGTGCACCAATACTTTACGGAATTCCTGTAAGACAAAAAGATAATAGTTACAAGATAGTAATGCACGAAATAAGCAAAGATAATTTGCCCGAAAACGATGAAGAAAAAATTATTGAGCTAAGCCAGCGTCATACTACATATCTCGAATCGTTCATAAGGAAACACCCTGAACAATGGCTCTGGATGCATAAGAGATGGAAGCATTGAATCATCATATAGAGAAAATATTAGTTATACAAACTGCGTTTCCCGGCGATGCAATTCTTACTCTCCCGGTGATTCAGCAGTTAAAAAATAGAAACGAAAATGCTTTAATTGATGTTATTTGTATTCCCTCTACAAAAATTATATTTGAAGCTTCGCCTCATATTAACTCAGTCATTGAACTTGAAAAAAAGGGTAAACATAAATCTTTATTTGCGTTATACAAATTTTCTAAACAGCTTAGAAAGAATAATTATGATGCAGTTTATTCGCCTCACCGTTCGCTAAGAAGTGCTTTGCTAACCCTGGGACTAAATGTAAAAGAAACTTATGGTTTTGATAACAGCACTCTTAAGTTTGCATACCGATATACCGTTAAATATAATTTATCCGATCATGAAGTTAAAAGAAATCTTTCACTAATTGGTGAAAATTATTCTGATGAGGGATGGAAAATTCTGCCCGAAATTTCTGTACCCGGAGAGATTAGAAATAAAATAGATGTATTTATAAAAAATGAAATTAAAACAAAAAATATTATTGCTATTGCTCCTGGTTCTGTCTGGCAAACTAAAGTATATCCTGCTGAACATTATAAAGAGATAATAAACTTTTTAACAGAAGATGGTTACACCACAATTCTGATTGGGGGTGAAACTGACAAAGATCTATGTGAACAAATTAAAAACAGTTTTGGCGATAAAGTATTAAATCTTGCCGGTAAGTTTTCTTTTATAGAAACTACAGAATTACTAAGGAATGTAAAATTATTAATTTCCAACGACAGTGCTCCAACACATTTAGGTATGTGTGCGGATATTCCTGTATTAACAATTTATTGTTCCACAGTTCCCGGTTTTGGTTTTTATCCATACAATGAACAAAGTGAGTTCATTAGTTTTAATAATCTTGACTGCAAACCTTGTGGAATTCATGGTTACCGGCAATGCCCAACAGAAACATTTGATTGTGGGTATAAGCTTAAACCGGCTACGGTAATAGAAAAAATTAAAAAGTTATTAGCTGCCAATGATTAACAGCATTTTAGTAAATATAAATGATGATCCTGCTGAAGCTGTTAAGTTAGCTACCGAATTGTATTCACAAGGAGAAGTTTTTATTTATCCAACCGATACAATTTACGGCGTTGGTGCCAACCCGTTTATTAAAACAGCAATTGATAAAATTAACAAATTAAAAAGCAGAACTGAAAAAAAGCAATTCATTCTTTTAATAAATGATGTAGAGACTTTACTAAACTATGTTGAATTGGAAAATACATTACACCTGGATTTCCTGAACAAAATCTGGCCGGCACCTGTTTCTGTAATTTTAAAATTGAATAGTAAAACCAGTAGGAAATTAAATGGAAAAACTGCTGCATTTAGAATA
>Ga0164310_10001336_pt1 | contig 13847 bp, 12 predicted proteins | sample GuaBasSedimGuay1_FD_121795 | JGI IMG/M metagenome (GOLD analysis project Ga0164310, IMG submission 121795) | Subseafloor sediment microbial communities from Guaymas Basin, Gulf of California, Mexico - Guay1, Core 4569-9, 0-3 cm | ecosystem: Environmental > Aquatic > Marine > Hydrothermal vents... | reverse complement strand
CTTGAATTTTCCTATCCCTACAACCAAGGCATACTTGTTTCTGACCGGACCGGGTGGAGTGTCACCTCTGATTTCAGGCTTGATAACACCCGCTCTCTTAAAGAGTTCGGAGAGCTTTCTTTCCCACTCCTTTACTTCTATGTTTTCTGGGGTCACGGGTGAGACCCATTTTATCCCCACTACAGTCTGGGCAAGGGAGAAGCCAAGATCAACCTCTCTTTCATTTTTATATCTCCCCTTTAGTTCTACCCTCCCGTATCTATCAAGTTCTACATAGCCTTCTGCGATATGGTTCCGGACAAAAAGATTTTTTATCTTTGAGATATGAGAGGCCTTGACCGGAGATGCTTGAGAGCGCATCCCAGTATGTAATGGAGTTTGAGCACACGCATATAAAAAAATGGTAAGTGATAGAAGAGATACCCATAGAAACCATTTACTGGTTGATCTCAACAATATTTACCTATTCCTTGGATTGCTCTGACACCCGACCATTCTCACTATTATCAAGGCCCCTTCTTGAAATATTTGGACCTGTGCGGTTAGATGTCGCCTTTAGTAACACGAAAAATGCTGATAGCAGGAGGCTATATTTCACCCTGTTTAATGATGGCAGGCCCTTGGGCCAGCCTCTGTCTAACGAATAATTCCCTTTGGATCTGATCCTGCTTTCCATTAGAGGACACAATGAATTTTATTAGATAGCGACCGTCCGGCACCTTTTCAGGGATATCAAATTGACCATCAGCACCCCTGCGGCCAGGGGCTACGGTGATATTTCGATCCACCCTTCCCAGCTCAACAAATTCCCCTTTTGTTTCATCATAAAATTCAAGGACTCTGGTCTCTGTAACATCCTGGTCTTTAGTCCCTTCCGGAGCCATTACATAATATTTTCCGTTAAAGGCAACCGTTCCTCCCTGTGCGACTTCCGATGGACTGAGAGAGAAATCTTCTATCTTGACCACATATCCCTGCGATGGGTCATAGTGAATATCCTGTACGGTCTCATTATAACCTGTCACAGGCTCACTGTTCAGAGTGGAGTAATAGGAAAGACAATGGCCCCAGGCGTATGCAAAGCCCAGTGCCCCACCTGCCACCGCACCTACTGTGGCCCCCTTCCTGCCTTTAATAAGCCCTCCCAGTACGGCGCCCCCGGCAGCTCCGCCAGCAGTATAGAGAGCCATACATTTTATTCGAGCAGATCTTCGCTCTTCAGGTGTCCTGAGTGTGTTTGGATCTGGTAATACAGCCGCACATGATGAAAGAAAAAATAGGTAAATCAAAGAAAAAAGAGGTAATTTCATACTTGCATGTTTCATGATTTTCTTGCCTTTATTCATGCTTAAGCATTACCTCCAGAGTAAGGATTCCTCCTTCTTCAAGGTTGGAAGCAGGCGTAACGCCATAATTGATACCTTCAGAAGATTCGAGGATGATATCTTTACCGCCTTTTACTTGTTGCGGCGAGATAACCGCATATTTTGTCTCAAGACCGTCTTCAAGAACTATGTCCTTGGATCCTGCGAGAGAAGCCATCACTCTAGTTGGAGAATCAGCCTCAGGTGTATTAGATAGCATAATGAGGACTTTCTCTGTACCAGGGTCTCCCACAAAACGAAGATTAGTATCACGCGGAATATTTAAAAGGTTAGAGGCCTCGACATAATCTTTGAAAAGGACATGAGTAGCACCGGAAGAGCCTATGTTGTAAATAGAAAGATAACCGGGCTGATTGGTCATTACCAACATCCTTATTCGATCGCCGGTCTTAAAGACATGGGATTTTGACACAACATCGAACTGTCCGCCTTCACCAAGAAGTATTATTTTATAAGAAATACCAACGTACTTCTCTTTTTTGGGGATATCGGGTTTTGTAGCAACCACTGCCTTCCTGACAGTTACAGGTTTTGTCGTGACTGCTGGTTTTGTAGCAACTACTGTTTTCTTTGGAGCCGGAGCCGCTGTTGCAGTCATAGATGTCTCTGCAGACAGCTCCTGTTTCTCAGTTGCCGAAATCTGTACGGCAGGCCCTTCTCCGCTGTCGAATATAGCCTTAGCCCCCTGCGGCGCTTTGGCACATGCCAACGGAAAAAATAAAATTAAGATCGCAACAAGAATAAACGAAGTGTCATTAAGTTTTTTTCTAAACATAATTTTCCTCCTGAAAAATAGCTTTTCTTCAAAGGCCTTTTATTTCCATGTGTTAACCTTGTGTTCTTTGTGCCTTTGTGGCTACCTTGGACTTCTTTTCAGCCTGATCCGTTCCAGACGTCTCACATTCCTCTTGCATTTTACCTCAAAATTAGCCCTGTCGGATCTCATGTCTTGCGGAGACAGGATATGTATAGCCTGCCATCCTTTGTAATTGCCATACAATCGCCAGGTATTTCCTACTGGTTTTGATCCTTCAGACTCAAAGGTCAGTGTCTGTATCTTATGTTCAAAACCATCGCTACGGATAAATCTATATTTTACGACACCCTTCCCGTTTGCTGTAATGTTTCCCACAAATCTGATGGTTTTCGGGCATTTACCTGTATATATAACTGGATCTGCCTTAATAGACACCTCTGTAACATCAAAAGGCTGCCCACAGGACTTGAAGTAAATAATTATTACTACCAGTACCGCGACAATCACTGCACCTATTAGTGCGAATAACTTTAGCCGTTTATTATCAGGAGAAGGTGACGGAGTCGGAGTTGGAATAGGTTCTGGTTTCGACACACTTGAAACTAACTTTATATCCAGCGGGATATCTTCATTTGCGATCTCATACGTTACCTCATGAGGTTCAAAATTATCTTTTTCCACCCGGCACCTAAGGTCCTTTCCCACATATTGATCCAGATCATACTCGAGCTCAAATTTACCCTCTTTGTCCGAGTAGAATGTTGCCAGTTCTACTTGCCCTATATGTAGTTCGACTTTAGCTTTTGCTAATGGTTTATCCTTGGCAGCATCCGTTACCGTCCCGTAAATTTTCATATCTTTGGCCCTCTTATGTTAAGATATTCATCTTAACCAAATCAGTAATCTTCAATACAGCCTATAAACCCGATAAACTACATTTGCGGCCCTTTCCGAAATGTTTTTAAAAAAAAGCCTGTATTCAACAGCAGTTCGACTGAAGATAGACTCTATACGCCAGAGTATTCGTCCCTCCTCAACGGGATATGCGCTTACCATATAAAAGCGATGAGCACTTTCACCTGTTATTCTCTCTATCAGGACATTTGTGTCTTCCTCTAATGGCATGGGGTCCATGCTTGGTACAACAGCTATTTCCCCTTCTTTTACCATATCCCCAAGATCTTCCAGCTTTACAGGTCTCGTTGTTGCTCCTGCCTTTTTGATGTATCTAATATCTATTTCATTATTACCAGGATTTTCAGCCTGCTCTGGATTCCTCACTCTGGTAGCTTCTCTGGAAAGACGAATACGAGCAAGCTCAATAACATAATGGTTATCCGGCTCGTCCTTTGTAATTTTCAGTTTTGGCCATTCTTTTATAAATGCATGACCAGAATATTCCGGATTGGCTACATTGGTTCTTAGATCTATTTCTTCTTCATCATAGCTGATAACGACGTAGACAGTTGAAGGCGGATTAAACTCTTGTGGATTAATTGGAATCTTATCAGGCCTTGGCAGATAAAGATCACGGCCTTCGCCATCTATGGCATAGCCAGACCCTATGTAAAGAGAAGTACCCTCTTCGGTCGCATTTACTTTTAAATTATCCAAACAACCATAAACTACGCCCGGAGTATGAAGAAATCTGTTATGGATTTTCCGTTTTTCTAAATGATATTCCTGGGAAGCTTTCCAATCCTCCGCCTGAGTAAAAAAACCCTTAAAGAAATTGATTCGTTTAAATTCCATTTTTCCCCTCTTGATCGATAAAGCATATGCCAATCGTCGACTGCACTCCAATGACCATCCGGCTCAGGGAAGGAACTTTCTCCGGCTGACGCTCAGGTGTTTCGAGGCCAAGGTAGCAACTGGTGTGAGCAGGTCTTGCCAAATCCAGCACGTATCTGATTTTTTTTAGTTTTCTTATGAATCCATTTTGAGAAATATATTCTGCCGGATTCCAGATACCAGTCAGGCACCCTTTTTCAGGTGCCTCGCCCATGAATCGCGTCTCTATCCAGAGCACAGAAGATTCTGCTTCCCTTTGATCTGACTCAGAAGGTAGCCAGATCACGGTAAAGGATTGAAGGAGATCGGGTCTGTCCATGATAAAGGTATCAAGACCTATCGAAGAGACCTTTCCTATTTCCATCCCCTGGGGCCAGGCCCATTCTCTTATATGTACATCAACGTCATAGAATACTCCGAGAATATATTGCAGCCCGCTGACTGTTCCACGGTGTTGATGCAGAAAGGCGGCATTCTTGATCAGGTATCTCTTTTTCCTGTCCTCCATCTTGCACTGTTGATCGCTCTCATCTGTCTTCTCAACAGGCCACCACTGCTTGTCAAACTTCAAGGCGACCCAGGACGCAAGCCACGTCAGGAAGTCCTCTTCCTTCTCATCAAATCCTGATGGTGCGGTTTCCACGTCAAAATACGAGGGCACATTGTCAATGATTGTCTCGATCCGGGCAAACGTAGAGTCAAAGATCGCCATGAGAGCCCTGCACGGACCTTCAGCCTCGGCTGCCTGCTTTTGATAGATGGCCGGCACATATGTCAGGATATCAGGCCTGTTGTCAGCGGCGTTCTTTTCCATTGTCTCAGACTTGCTTAATCTGTATCTCCCTGAAATAAGGAAATGCTCTGCTCCCTATCTTGATCTTCTCAACCCATTGGTCCGTATTCCACCTTTTCATCCTTATCTTTTCCACGTAGTCAACCCCTTCCACCATCTCCAGAAGACCATACAGCTCAGAGACATGGATGGTTCTGCCCATTGGCCATCCTTGACCTTTTGGTCCACCCCGCAGGGGATGAATGAAATCCTTCAGCTCGCCTTCAATAAGCCCCTTCATTTCAGGGAACCGCCCTGCATGCAGTGACATCAAGACCACATGCACGTCTATGACTATACCCTCATACTCGGGCCCTTCTACCTTCAGTTTCGTGGTAATCAAGCGCCGCTCGTCAAGGTATTGAGCTATCTTCCGGATCAGCCCATAGGCCGGTCGCGGTTTCTCCGTATCTCTTCTGGGCAGGATAATGACCTTTATCTCACTATTATCAGTAAAACATTTAGCCACTGCCACCTCTGAAGAGGCCTCTTTGGCCAACTGCTCGAAGTCTTCTTTAGTGACCGCCCTGTGGCGATGCTTTATCATCCAGGGCCCCCTGATTTTGGCCTCTTCGATCGTTTCCGGGTCAGCTCCTCCCTCTGCCGGCTCAATATTCTCTACGGCTTCTACATAGGGATAGGCGCTCTCCAGAACCGTGATCGAGTTTCTACCGACGTTCCCCTTTGTACCCCCACCCACGTAGTATACTTCTGCCTTAACATTGTCGCTCCCAATGGGCGGCACCATTCCTCTTTTGCCATCCCCGAACGTAACCGATCCCTTATAGAGATCCACGCAAAAATGCCGATCGCCCGGTCCTGACTTGAAGAAGTTCATAACCTCTTTCCACCGTACCCATAAAGAGATCACCTTGCCTGTTGCGTCGACATCTTCGATCACATCATCGCTCCCAAACTGTTCCTTCAGGCTCGTGATCTCCTCAGGAGAAGGGTCCTCGGCCTCTCTGACAATGATACTGGGACCCGGCAGGATTGGTGCGTGGTTGAATGAAAATTTCTGAAATGGCTCCTGGTTGCTGGAGCCCAACACTTCGTCTCTGATACCAGTCGCCCCCACTACCTCAACGGCATTCAGGTACACACCCATCAGCTCAGGGCATTCTCCGTAGGCCCCGGTCTCCCATCTCACCCTGAGCCAGTAGCCCTCTGCTCGAAACATCTCCGTCTTGTGCCAATCCGCCGGACTTACGAATTCCAGGGCCCCCTTTCGAGAAAATGCCCGGGTCCCGTCCCGGAGAACGCGCAGCGGTTTCCAGCCACCACGGCTCCAATACTCAGAAGCCATTCTCGCCGAGGCTGATTCTGCCTGTTGTGCTAGCTGAAAGTATATCCGGTGTGCGGAGTTGGACGGTAACGTGTCAAACGCCAGGTACAATGCCGGACCTTGTTCCGGACTTATGAAAAACGGTTCTATAGGTTCGCCGGCCGCAACAACTGGTGTTAGATCCTGACAGGAAAAATAGTTCTCCGCAAAATAGCTTTGCCAGTCCTCAGGTTGCTCGGCAAAATTGATCAAGAGACCGCTGATAATAGGGGGGCTGATCTCCTCTGCCCCGTAATTTCCCCGGGCCAGACGCGCCCGGATGTACCAGCCCGGCTCCCCTAGTATCGTAAACTCTGCCACATCGTGTGGACAATGAAAACTCACCGTACCGCTTTGCGTCAAAGCCTCTGTCTGGTCCGCAAAGGCATGCTCACTCCAGATTATGCCGTTGGGACCGGTGATCCCAAGGAGTTCCCAATTGCCGGATTCGCCATAGTATTCCCAAAAGACTTCCAGACCGCTCAGGAACTTCTGACCTAAGGGCATGTACCTTTCTGACATGGTGATCGCAAGCGAAATACGCGCGTCTTTTCGCGAAAACACCCAACTTCCAAGATAAAAGATATTCCCCGGTTGGGGCTCTTTCCCAAAAGGACAAAACTCCCGGCCAAACTCAACAGGCTGGTATGGAATCGTCTCGGTGCTTACATATGCCTTCTCAGGCATCAAGCCATATCCCTGCTTGAGCTCAACGCCCCGTTTCAGTGCTGCAATTCCGGGCAGGATCTCCGGGTCTGCGCCTATAAGCCGTGCACGGAGCCAGTACGAGCGAATACCATTTATATCCCTTTCTGCCATATTGGAAAGGGAACCAAGGACGATCTCGCCGCTTTTCATGAATCCGCGCGTCCCATCCCGGATAGGAATCAAGGGCTCCCATGCGCTGCCGTCCCAGCATTCCCATTCCACATGAACGCCCCTGGACAGTTCTGTCGCCATCCCGACTGATATGCGCAGGAGGCTCTCTTTACCAAGACGGCCAAGCCTGGCATCTCCTAAATACAGGATATGCGGCACGTGCGTCTCTCCACAGAAGATCTTTACTGGGTGGATTCCTTCCTTCATCCACTGGCTGGTATGGTCTGTAAAATCTTCCCTGTATTTTGAACAGATTCGAATAATATGGGCACTTGTGAGATTCAGAGGGTCGCAGGTCTCAAATTTGATTGACTCGCCGTTTTCTGCCTTGGTCGATAAGCGTGTTCCGGCAGGGATCCGGGGTAAGGCCTCCTCATGTGCTCCACTGGCCACTCTGAAAACTACCCAGGACCTCGACGGCTGTGCCGGCTTGAGCCTCACTCCAATGAGTTCCAGAAACTTGATATAGTTTTTTTCAGGAACTCGATTAAGGCGGTAAAGGATTGTCTCCGTCATCCACGCCATGAGCTCAATCAGGGTAATGCCAGGATCACTCGGATTAAAATCAGTCCACTGAGGACAAAGTGTGGGAATCTTTTGGATGGCTTCCTTTACGAGGTCCTCAAAGGTACGATCATCCAGCTTTGGTACCGGCAAAGTCAATTCAACCTCCTGGTTTCAGATAAAAGGGAAAGACCAGATTGAATTCAGTATTGGTTGCACGAATCCTGTAATCAATCCGGATCATAAGAAGGCCTTCGCTGATGCGCTCCGTCGAGGTATCAACGTCCAGCACTTCAATTCTTGGTTCCCACGTGATCAGGGCCTCTTTGACCGAAGACCTGATTAACGTCAGGGTCGACGTATCAATAGTGGAAAAGACAAAGTCATGAATGCCGCAGCCGAACTCGGGCCGCATGACACGTTCGCCTTTTGCTGTCCCAAGGATAATCCGAATGGACTCCTTGACTTTTTCCTCATACAGTGACACGGCTACGCCGCCCCGCTCATTGATCCTGCAGGGAAACTTCCATCCTACACCCAGCGTTTCTTTCGCCATTAGTACTTTATTCATCCGAATCAAAGCCGCTTGCACAGTATTTCAATTTATTTTTACCAGCGCCCCATTAATAGTGAGGGTTGCACCTGCTTTTATCGTCATCATCGCCCCAGCCTCAATCTCAATTATTTGCGCCTTGATCTTGAGCTTTAAGGCACTCTCAATGGTAATGCTGTTTTGCACGGAATCGATCTTAATAACATTGCTGCCGGTCTTGTCTCGAATTTCGATCTTTTCCTGCCCCAAACTGTCGTCCAGCACTATCTTGTGACCGGCCTTTGTATGAACTTCCAGCTTTTCTTTTTTTCCTTCATGATCATCATTAAAGATGATCTCGTGGCCACTCCGGGATCTGATCTTCCGTATGTTGTTCTTGCCGTCCCGGTTGGTTTCCGGTGGCTTGTCCTCGCTATTCCACAGGGCACCAATCACATAGGGGTAGTTAATATCTCCATGCTCAAAGGCGACAAGTACCTCATCCTCGACCTCCGGCAGGAAGACAGCGCCACGCTCCTTTCCTGCCATAAAGCTTGCTACCTTGACCCAGTCAATCTCACTCTCCTCTGAGAGCCAGGGGAAACTTACCTTTACACGGCCAAGGCCTTCGGGATCCTTATTGTTCGTGACAATCCCAATGGCTACCCCATTTATTCTCTTGGTCCTTTCACGTTCCTCTTCTTCATCCGTAAGAAGGTCTACCAGATTCACAGCGCATTTCTCCTGACTTCAAAGAGAGACCGGTACCCATTCTGATCGATACGATGGGTAATCTTTTTTATGTAATACTTCCCGGAGAACCAATCACCAAGCCCGTCAAGGGAAAGGCACACCCGGAGTTGGAGTTCAGGAATACCTATGGTCTCAGCTGAGCCCGTGATAAAATTATTACTGGCCTTATCCAGCTCTTTCTGTGCCTCTCTCTGCGCCTCAGCCACAGTGCGCACCGGCTTATTTGTGAAGACTTTTACCACGTCCCCATAGATCTCCCTGGCAATCTGACTGGCCAGACGCTTTCCTTCCTCCTGCTTCTGCTCCTCGCCTGCCCGGGCCCGGCCCTCAATGAGCTTCTTCCCACTCCTGTCCCAGGCCCTTACTACCACTTCAGTATAGGGCTCTGTCGTATTGAGCGCCGGCCGAAAGTTTATTAGCTCCTTCCCCCAAGTCAACGTCATAAGTGATTTTGCGTCCTGTTTCGCCTTGACAAAGTTCAGTCGACGTTCGGCAAGAAAAAACTCATATCCTTTATTTGCAGCAGTCAGGTCCTCTAAAAACTGCAGATAGCTCTTTCCACCCTTTTTCGTTTTCCTGGGAGCTACCTCTTCCGTTGCATCAACAATGGCTTCCAGGTGGGCCATTTCTGCAATTTCCTCGACAATTGCACTGTCCGTCTTATCCCTGAAGACCTTCGGGCCGCTGGGAGTCGTCAGAAATGTGTACGGGTTGTCAGCGCCGTCCACAGTGAACGTGGGCGCGGTGCCCTTTATGAAATCAGCGGTGATCTTCTGGATCTTTCCTTCCAGCATCTTGATCATATTGTTTGTATATCCCATGTGTATAGACACACTGTTTCCATATTTGAAAAGATCGTGGCCGAGCCATTTGAAGGCGCCACCTTTGAATTCATCCTGAACTACAAAACGAAATGAATTAGGTTTATTGAGTTCTTTTACTATCTCTACGTTTTGGATTGTATGTGACACCTCGGCCGCGAGTTCAGCGCTATTGATCTCGATCTTGAAGCGCGGGGCATAGAACTCGATATTTGCTGCATCAACCGGCACCTTGCGTCTCCGATCCCTTCTCCAGAGGTGGTATTATAATCTGTTTCCCTGGTTCCAGCCGCCTCGGGTCATCAATGTTATTGGCCTCTGCAAGGACCTTCCAGTATCGGGATTCTCCATAGGCCCTGTAGGCAATGAACCAGAGGCTGTCCCCTTCTTTTAGCGTGTGTATTCTCCTCCTGTCTGGCGACGAGCGTGGAGTTGTCTTAATTTGGATCTCAACTGGAACATACTCTTTCCATGTCAGGGTAACACGGGCTCTAACCGGAGTACCATCATCCAGAAATAAGACATATCGTTTCCTCAGGTCTTGCAAGACTCCCACAAACTCCAGGAGTCCCCATACAATCTTACAGGGCGGTGGCGCGTGGATCTCACCATCAATGGAAAGAAAGGTCTCCAGCTTTGAGATGTATTGCTTGTGGACATCTTCCTTGCTGTTATATGTGTAAGTGTCTAACAGAAGCTCAATAGACAAGGTCCTTGTGTCGCCCCGGCTATACTGAATAATCGGTGACTCCAGCCCTGGGATTGCTGCCATAGAATAAACATTACTTTTGTCGATTGAGTATTCAGTCGGATTGAAGCACACCTCTAGTTTCGTCTGCTTATCTTTCGGATCAAATTTTACGTTCTTACCGTCATGTTTACCGCGAATAATAAAGAGTTTGTTGCCCTTATCGTTCATCCTGCTACCGTCCCCGCAACTCCAGCTCCCTTTTGACCCTCTCTACAATAATTCCGTATACCCTGTTGGCCAGATTGTGCACGTCCACCTCTGGAACCGGCAGCGTACCGGACATCTCCGGCCCTTTTACCCGCAATGATCCCTGGACTGGTGCAGTGCCCGCTTCCTCTTTGGTATGCTGTTTCATGCTGGATGACGCCACTGGGAGCTGCAAAGGCACACGTTTCATCTCCAGACCCCTGTCCCGGGATCGTGACACCGGCATCCATTGAAAACCGTGGCCTTCTCGCGGGAAAAACCTGCTATGCCGCCCATCTCCTCCGGGTTTCTGCCCCATGACGCGACGTACGTAATGGCTGTTAATCAACTCAATATTTCTCAACATCCGCTGTGAGGTCGTCTTCGTGTGCAGCTTATGAAGGATTTCTGTTTTGCGTATCCCGGCTGGACTCTGATAAGTATTATGGATATAAGTAGTGGCGTAGCTTTTGGGCTGGCTGTCTGCATCTCTACCCATCCCTATCCGATGCGCAGCAAACGCGTTATCTCCCCTTGGAATTACATCTTTTGTTTCTTTTTTGGGTTGTACATCTGGAGGCAGTTGCGCAGTTGAGGGAATATTCTTCTGTGGCGTGATCGGTCTGACAAATAGTCTTCCAGATCTTGTCAGGATCTTGTGGAGTCCGTGCATCACAGGTATTACAGGCCAACTGCTGCCAGGGCCATGGCGAGGAAACAGGACGCTCATTCCTGCACCTGATGGTTTGCCAAAGGAAACAGGTCTTGACTCAGGAGCAAATGCGTCCCCTGATTCTCCTGCCACGTCGGTGCGGATGTAATTGTTCACTTCCCCTCTGGCAATCGGCAGCCTTTTTTCGAGTTTCAAAGCATAATCCGGTGCAAATATCCATTTTGGTGCAATCTGCCCGCGGTTGAAACCCTGCAAAAGTCTGTCGATTGCCAGGGAGTGTGAACGGTTAGTGCGGATTCGCCCCGGGCGGACATCCAGGATAGGTGTGCCAGACCTTGCTGCGTCAACTTCCACGTGATCCGCACGGACTCGGAAAGGAAACGTACGAACTCCCGCCCTGCTTGGTCTAAATCGATGCCGTGTCTCGAAGGACGAACCAAGGACATGAACGGTCTTCCCGGAATCCTGGCTTTTGTAGCTCACAGGTCTCAGCGTCTGCGTCGATTTTCCAGATAGCATTGACCCGGTCGAGCTTATGCTACTGGCAAAACGCATGACCGGCCTGACAACTGTTGTTGTGTATCCTGTTATATCGTACTGAGACTCCTTCACCCATGATGCCACAGGCCAACTGCTGCCTGGACCATGACGAAGAAACAGGACGTTCATTCCCGCACCTAATGGTTTGCCAAAGGAAACAGGTCTTAATCCAGGAACATTAGTAGTCTTTGTATAGTATTCTACTGCTGCCTCAACTCCCAACCTATTCTCCTGGACACGGAAAGGAGCCGTACTAACTCTTGTCCTGCTTCTTTTAAAACGCTGCTGAATCTCGGAAGACGAGCTCGGGATATGAACAATCTCATGGGTAGCCCTGTGATGGCTCACGGGTCTTAGCACGCGCATCGAATCCCTGACCGCAGTGACGTTGCACATCCAGTTACTCTGAGACCCTATCACCCCGCTGGTTTTGGCAGCATACGGTACTGCTGGAAACCGGATTGCCGCTTCTTGTCTGTGCAAACTGTTTGATAAATCCATCCGAAAGGCCGGGTATAAAGCCAGGTTACTTCCACTCAAAAGAGAAATCGCTGTACTGTCCGGGCCCGCCAAGGAGGCGGAAGATGCTCTCACAACAGGCCCCAAAATACCCAATTTTGACATACGTAATGAGGCATACGTAGTAAAATTTCCGGGCTTATCGGACGTAAATTTTCGGTGAACCTGGGCAGGGTCCGGGTGTATGGGCCTGAAAGGCCGCCATTGGGAAGCCGGGCTGTCACCATACTCAGTTCCTGGACCTAGCAGACGTTCGATCCATACACGGGCTGTAGGAATCTTAAAGCGACTTGGCGGCCCTTGAAGACCCATACACTTAGAGGACCCTTTTGAGTACGCGACGTGGTCAACCGGATATTTCTCCCCGGACCGCAAAAGGTCTGGCCTGCCAATCCGGGAAATTGAGAGAAAAATCCGGCTGTTGATAGCGATGGAAAAGTTATAGGACCGGTGGATGTTCCGGGTCAGATGGCCGGCCCTCCCAAACAAAGCAAGGTAGAATAATGATCCCCTCGCCAGGCCAGTGGTGCGATGATACTTCTTCAAGAGATCGCTGGCGAACCCCTGTGGAATCCGCCCAAGGGGTTTCTTCCTCCCCCTCAGCCTGCCAAGGACCTGATATTCGCTGGGGTTCCGGATTACCCCTATGATGCCCGCCTTTGGGCTTATTCCCACTTCCTATGTCCCCTTTTCGCTCCTGATGCCAGCATGGACCAGTTCGAGCGATTCTATGGCTACATTATTACCGGTAGCATTCAGATCAGGCCCGGTCCACTTCACCGGATAGGCGTCTACACAGCGCCAACCCCATCTTTCATTCTTTTCTGTGTCGAGAAGGACAATGTTAATGGTCTTTCGTGTTTCCTTTGTGATAGCACCATCGACTATCTGCTTCTGCCACTTCCACAAGACATCAGAATCCGTGATTCCTCTTTTTAAGACAAGCCTGGGGTATTTTGCCGCTTTAATCAGATGGTGGACATGGTCATTGACGCCCCCTTCCTGATATTCCTCTGTATCAATCTCCACCTGGAGGCCCGAAATTTCGCTAAAGCCGCCAACGATGAGCCCGTCGATCTCCACCAGGAATCGGAAGCTCAGATAGGGATCTTTTCCCCGGTCCCCTGCTGCCATTTCACCTCTTTCCCTGTTCCATTACTTTTTTGTTGATTCTGCTGACCTCCTCACACCACCTCCTCCTTTCTGAGTGAGGCATGTTGATGATCTCGTCATGTCCCCAGTGAAAATAGTAGGCGATGAAAGCTACCTCCTCGTACAGTTGGTCGAGGGGGTAGCCTACGATTCCCCCGGGCTGAAGCTCACCTCCACCTGCTCACCACAATGAGGACACTTCGTTTTGAGTGTCAGCTCCTCTCCACCGTTGATTCTCCTGTAAAGCTCCTGGAGATATGCAAGATCCTCCACAAAAAGGCCCTCGATGACCCTGGGGTTTACATCTTCAAGGGTCCCAAGCTGGACAATCACGCGCGACAGGAGAATAACCGTCAAGTAGGTCGGGTTATTCTGGACCCTCGGGTCCTTGAGTGGCAGAATTTCGTCCGCGGCTGTCGCAAGGCGCATCGTTCCCTTATTATGGAGT
>Ga0164310_10001335_pt1 | contig 13854 bp, 11 predicted proteins | sample GuaBasSedimGuay1_FD_121795 | JGI IMG/M metagenome (GOLD analysis project Ga0164310, IMG submission 121795) | Subseafloor sediment microbial communities from Guaymas Basin, Gulf of California, Mexico - Guay1, Core 4569-9, 0-3 cm | ecosystem: Environmental > Aquatic > Marine > Hydrothermal vents... | reverse complement strand
CCTTATGTATCCTCTTCATACTATTACTACCTCTTTTAGGATATATTTGCCTATATGTGGTTTTAGTGCTTTTTTAGATACCAAGTCGACTTTAATCCCTATTAAATTGCTCAAATATTCTTCTAATTCAAGAAACTTAAAAAATCCTATGGGTTTCTCGAATTCTACTAAAATATCAAGATCGCTTTCTTCTTTAGCTTCGCCCCTTAGATAAGAACCAAATATACCGATCTCCTTCTTTCCATATTTTTCTTTTAGCTCTTTTTCGTTTTTTTTAAGGATTTTTTTTATTTCATCCAGTGATTTTCTCATTTTCCTACCTAACTATTTTTTCTGTCCTTAGTTTTAAATCTTTTCAAAGCGACGGCGGGCATTTCACTTAACTAACTATGTACAGCATAATTGTCGCATAACAAAAATATTGTAGCTCTTTGTAACTTATTTAAAAACTGAGAGCTAACCGTTGATTTTCTATCAAACTATTACTAAATATCTCACCCCCTGAATCCAACCTGCGTAAGCTTCTTCAGTTCGCAAACTGTAGTGTCGGCTGCGAAGGGGAGAACAGACCTGTTCGACAGGGGAACGGCGGCTAACATTAGACATAATCCTCCTCTTTGGATTATGAATATTTATTGAAATGGTGAGATATTGTATTTAATTTCAATGTAGAACATCTGAGTCAAAATGTCAAGGAAAAATCAAGATTATACTACGATAATTTTCAATTAAAATCATCATAAATAATATGCTGTACCCTTCGTGAAGGATTACATTAAATCATTGCTATTTGAGCAGTTCCTGTTCCTACGATTAGCCCAAGACATTAAAAAGCTCTTGCTTTTTATTGGGAAATCAGTTATTTTTTGGTCTGTTAAGTCTGGTTCTGTTGTAAAAGTTATCTAACCTCCTCCAGGTTTAAGATCCAAATGTCTTCTACTGGTTAAAACATTGTGGGAATTAAAACCTGCGGGAAGTTTGTGCACGAAAGGGACACCGAGGATTTTACCATGAGGCAATCGTATCGCATCGGTATCTTAATGGCAGTCTTGCTAATAGTCCATGGCCTGTGCGGATGGCCTCAAGAAGGAAAACAAAATTTCTCTCGAAAGGAGCTGATCGTCAAATTTAACCCCCAAGCACTACCCGGTCTAAAGCAAACGATGGGGCGACTGGAAATCGGAGAAAAGACGTTGGATTCACTACTGGCAAATGTGAAAATCACACAACTATTTTTTGTTAAGTCGGCAAGGAGAAAATTACAGAAACCTGTACCAGCAGGGCTCGGTTCCATTTATCATCTTTATTTAAGGCACGAAGCCGATTTTGAGGTACTGTTGCAAACTCTCTCTCAGCATCCTGCAGTGGAGTATGTTACCCCCAATCATATTTTTCAGGTGGAGTGGAAACCCAACGATCCAGAATATCCCCACCAGTGGGGGCTACAGAAAATTCAGATGGAGAAGGTCTGGGACTATCTGCGCAGTCACCCTGATTTGTCGCGGCAGATACTTATTGCTCTTATTGATACCGGAGTAGATTATGAACATGAAGATTTGCAGGGTAGTCTATGGGTCAATCCTGGAGAGGATCTGAATCACAATGGTCAGGTAGACTCTACTGACTTCAACGGTGTTGATGATGATGGTAATGGTTTTGTTGATGATATCCGTGGCTGGGATTTTGTCGATGCACCCAACTATCCTGATAATGGCGACTATCAGTATCCTGACAACGATTCCGCGGATGAACATGGTCATGGTACGGCTATGGCAGGAATTCTGGCGGCAGTTACTGACAATGGCATTGGCGTTGCGGGAATTGTCGGCGGTGGTTCTGTGATGAATTTGCGAGCTGGGACAAGTCGGGGTTTATTGGAGGAAGACGACGTAGCCGAGGCGGTGGTGTACGCGGTGCAAAATGGTGCCCGCATCATCAATATGAGCTTTGGCGATGTGGCCATCACTCCGTTATTGCGCGACGTTATCCGTTTTGCCTATCGTCAGGGTGTCCTGTGTGTTGCCTCTGCTGGGAACAACAGCAGTTCTTCATATCACTATCCTTCAGGTCTGGACGAAACCATATCGGTGGGCGCCAGCAATTCATTTCACCAGTTGGCCAGTTTTTCCAATTATGGTAACTCCTTGGATATAGTTGCACCGGGAGTTAAGATTCTCACCACGCTGATGGGCAATCGTTATGGGAATGTGAGTGGCACCTCGGCAGCAACGCCTTTTGTCTGTGCCACGGCTGCATTGGTCTGGGCCAAAAATCCAAACCTGGAGCTGGAAAGTGTTAAGCATATCTTGATGAGTTCTGCTGATGATTTAGGCACTCCAGGTTGGGATGAAATCTTTGGTGCAGGACATCTCAATGCCTGGCAGGCTCTGCAGGTGCCAAACGCAACTGTGGCACAAATCCTTCAGCCAAAAACCGACCAGGGGTTTACAGAAGGAACCATTCCCATTATTGGTACTGCTGCCGGACCTTTGATGCAAAGCTACCAGTTGGAATATGGTCTGGGTGATCTTCCTAATGAGTGGCAGACGATTTCTACCATACAAAACCGCCAGGTCATTCGTGATACGCTATCTTTTTGGAAAATTCCCAGTGCTCGGGACACAAGTTACACGTTGCGTTTGCTGGCGTACAATCGAGATGGCTCCCTGGTAGAAGACCGCATACGTTTATTCGTTGATCGAACACCTCCGCAGGTGTCGAATTTCAAGATTACCCGGATGCTGAATGGTGATCACTATGCTGGGCTTCTCACGTTTACCACCGATGATCCTGCGTTGATGCGGCTGTATTTTCGCCCTCAGGGTTCGCAGCAATCTTATTCTCTTGAAGTGAGCAAATTTTTTACTACTCATCATGGTTTTGTTTTCAACCTTCAACCAGAAGTGGATGCCATCGAGTATTTCATCGAACTGGAAAATTGCGCCGGGTTGAAGACTTACTATGGCAGTGAGACTGAAAGTTGGATGTATTCTTTCTCAAACACTTTTTATTCTCAAATTCAAGTTGAACAAGTCGATTGGGACTTGCCGCCGGGCTATCTTTTGAACAAAGTCACGGATTTTAATCTCGATGGTAATCAAGAAATCGTCATGAATGAATACTCGTCAGGGGGAATATTTGGACGGTTGAGCATCTGGGAGTGGAAGGGTGGTAAATTTCAAAGCGCAATGCAGAGCGATGCGGTGGCTATTCCCCGTGATGTTGGGGAGGTCAATGGTGATGGAGCCAGTGACATACTTGCTGGAGCCGGCCCCGCCTCGCTCATTTTTGCCGGAGCCGTAAACGATTTTCCCCGTCAGATTTGTTGGTATGATACCAGTGACCTGTGGGCCAGTCGCTTAGTGGACTTCAACGGTGATGGCCTCGATGACCTGCTGGCGCGCAAGCACAACACCTTTTGTATTTACAAAAACCTGGGGAACCTTTATTTTGAATTTGTTGATTCTTTGCCCAATCCTACTTCCGGCACTAACGGTACCGGCGTGCCCCATGCCGAAGTGGCCGATTTTGACGGTGATGGACTCTTGGAAATTCTCATGGGCGACTACGATGGCGATATTTATCTCTACAAAGTTACCCAGAACCTTCAGACTCAATTTGTCTGGAGCGATAGCTTACCCTTGATAGACAGCATTGATTTTTTGACTTCAGGCGACTACGATGGTGATGGACGTAAAGAGTTCGTCGCCGGCTGCCATTCCGGTCCGGATATTGATTTGGAGCACCAATTTGACGATCGTTATTGGCTGATAAGGTTGTACAAAATGGATGGCGATGAGCCTCGGCCAATTGCCGAAGAGCGCTTTTATGGTTTCTCTCCGCCGGAATATTTTGATAGCGGCCTGGCATCTGGAGATGTTGATAGTAACGGTGACGATGAACTTTTGGTTTGTTTTCCTCCTTATTTTTATGTGATGGATTTTAATACTACAGAAAATCATTGGCAGCCTGTTTGGCACTACACCCCGGCCCAGAGCAACAGCGTAGTCGTGGGCGATTATGATCATGATGGAAGAAATGAGTTCTATTTTAATACCGGCGAAAAGATCATTGGTTTTCAGATGCCATCCGGAGTCCAACGGCCGCCAATTCCCCAGCATCTCGAGGCGATACCATTGGATACCCAACGGGTGCAACTTTCCTGGCTGCCGGTAGCCGGAGCTGAGACCTATCGCCTCTATCGTGCAGTCGGTAACAATCCCTTAGATTTGTTAACTTCTACCGCTGCTACTATGTTTTTGGATACTACTGTTGTTAATGACGTTACCTACCGTTATGCTGTTACGGTGGTAGATTCACAACTGGAAATTGCAGAAAGTTTGCCTTCTGCCGAAGTTTGGGCACGACCACATCCGCCACCAATTGTGCTGAGTGCCAAGTACAAATACCCCAATCAGATTTTGGTTGAATTTTCGGCTCCGATGAATGCCACAATTGCCAATCCCGGGAACTATCACCTGTCGCCACAACTCGGCTTGCCACAAACTGCTGCTGTAGTGCGATCAAACACTTCCGTTTTATTAACCTGGGCGGTGGAGAAAATTCCCGAAGGCACCTATCATTTGGAGGTTGATGGTGTTGCTGACCAGGAGCAAACTCCTATCGATTCTCAACACAATTTCGCTGACCTCTCGGTAGAGTGGCCTGAAGCCGCTCCCTATTTGGCTCAGGTAGAATTTATTCGGCCAAGATACTTTCGACTGCACTTCAGCGAAGCGATGGATTCAACCACAGTGACAAATCCTGCTAATTACCGCATCGAACCAGATATGACTATTCACCGTATCATTTTTGACCCTGCTGATCGTCGCATTGTGGAAATTGAAGTGGATACCCCGAGGCCGATTGGTGCGTTGGGCGTGCCCTACCATATTTTTGTCTCTAATGTGTACAGTGAGCTCGGCGTTCCCATTCGGTCCTGTGAAGGTAATCATGTCACTTTTGTTTTCCATCAACCAAATCTGACACAGGTATTCGTTTATCCTAATCCCTACACCCCGGACAAAGGCGAAGGATTTGTTACCTTTGCCAATTTGACCGTTACCGCTACCATCGAGATTTTCAATCTTTCTGGAGTTCACGTTCAGACAATAGAAGAAACTGATGGTGATGGGGGCGTACGGTGGAATTTGTGCGATAAAGATGGCAACCCTGTACCAGCGGGAGTTTACATCTATCGAGTGAAAAATCATTCTGAGATCACCACCGGCAAATTGGCGGTGTTGAGATGAAACGTTCATCTTACAAAGTACCAGTGATCGGAGTGACTGGTATTATTGGCAGCGGTAAATCTACTGTTAGTAGCATTTTTGCTAAACTTGGAGCTAAGGTATTCGATGCTGATCAGGTGGCCAAAGAAATAACCGATACTGATCAGAAAGTGCTCGCGGCTATCCGTGCTGATTTTGGAGAGGCAGTTTTTACGTCATCCGGAAAACTTGATCGCCAGAAACTAGCCGCAAGAGTTTTCAGCGACCCGGGCGCGCTGCAGGCATTGAACCAGATAGTTCATCCTAAAGTGATTCAACGGCTGCGAGAGTTTATTGCGCAGGCACAAACTGATCCCTCAACCAAATTGGTTGTTGTCGATATACCTTTGTTGTATGAAATTGGTTTGGAGAGTGAGGTAGACGCGGTAGTTGTTGTGGAGGCACCTGAGGAAGTTTGTATTCAACGTGCACATCATGCTCGCGGTTGGAGTACCGACGAAATCCGCCAGCGCCTGCGCAACCAGCTTCCACAGCAAGAAAAGGTAAAACGTGCCGATTTTGTCATTTCAAATGATGGCACCATAGAAGCTTTAGCTCAGAAGTGTAAGATTGTATTTGACAAAATCTTAAAGGGTTTCCCAAAGAGGTAAGAAACTATGAGGTGGTATCAGTTTTCTCGTCATTTTAAAAGCATATTTTTTGCTGTTGCTGTTCTCATCATTTTGGTTTTATTGATCTACACCCAACAATTGGTGGAACAGTTGCGCGATGAGGCTCGCCATATCCTGGAGTTTTATGCCAGAATGTATGCCCGTGCTGCCTCATCAGAAAATAGCGCTGATGTTGGTTTTATTTTTGATGAAATCATCAAGCGCACCAATTTTCCTTTGATTTACACCGATAGCGCACACAATCCCCATTATTGGAAGGGCATTCACGTGCCGCCTGATGACCGCAGTAAGGAGGCTTTGCAACAGGTTAGAAAGATTATGCAGCGCATGCAAAAGATTGCAAAACCTATTCCTATTACCTATCATGAGATAACCTTAGGCTATCTTTACTACGGTGACTCGGCTACCATTACTCAATTGCGCTGGCTGCCGTACATTGAAATTGGGGTAATAAGTTTATTCATTTTTATTGGTTTTGTGGGATTTAGCAACATTAAAAAAAGTGAACAACGTTACCTCTGGATAGGAATGGCTAAAGAGACGGCGCATCAATTGGGTACTCCACTTTCGTCCATAAACGGATGGTTAGAGTTATTGCAAGAGAAAAGCAGCAGGAGGGTCGAGCTACAAAAAATCCTTGCCGAAATGAGGCATGATCTTGCTCGACTGCACAAGGTAGCAGCGCGGTTTTCACAGATTGGCTCCACTGCTGATCTTAAAAATCAGGATGTCAATGCGGTGATTCGTGAGGTGGTTGCTTATTTCCACAAGCGTCTGCCACAAATGGGAGGTAAAAAAATTGAAATTGTGGAACATTATGGTGAAATTCCTTCTGTACCGCTCAATGTAGAGCTGTTCGGTTGGGTGCTGGAAAATTTAATCAAAAATTCCCTTGATGCAATTGAAAAAGAGAGCGGAGTCATTGAAATTCGTACTGGCCCTCTAAACCATCGACGTTATTCAGTTTTCATTGACATTCGTGACACCGGCAAAGGTATTGCGTATAGAAATAAAAATGATATTTTCAAACCCGGGTACAGCACTAAAAAGCGAGGTTGGGGGCTTGGTTTGAATTTGGCCAAACGCATTGTGGAAGAATATCATCATGGCAAACTATTGGTTAAAGAAACTAAACCTGGTGAGGGAACAACTATGCGGGTTGTATTGTAGAAAGATGAGGTCTTTATTTTCCTGCCAAAAATCTATTTCTGTCAGGAGGAATCTTTTTAAACTTTAGTAAAAGTCTGACCATATTGTCAAAGAATCTCACCCCGCAGGGGCAGGACAAAGAACGCCAAGAAAAAATATAATGTTACACCTTGCAAGCTTTGCGGTTTTGCGTGATAAAAAATTCGGTATCTGTTTAGCCATATTCTGGATGCCTGATTTTCCAGTTCGGAGACATAGGAGATGTCTCTAGACGGCGATGAGATCGGCCTCTGGAGAGCCCGTCCACTTCAAATCGCTAAACAGTTACAAAATTTGTGTAAGGCGGGGAATGACATTTCGTTCGATACTTATGAAGTGGTACCTCCTATGATCGCTTGCCTCTGATAGTTTACATACCTGTTAATATTTTGGTATGTGGGATTTTTTGTTTATTGATATTTGCTTTTACATTACACACTGTACCAAATGGAGGAGGTAGTAGCAATGTGGGAAACCATTTCCAAAGATCAAATCTTACGCGACATAGTCACATCGGTAGCTATTGTAATTGTGTCTTTTTTGGTTGCCAAGATAGTAGGAGTGTTGATTAGTGCATTTAGGGGCAAAATAATCCAGCGCGCTCCCATCGAGCTGGGTAATCGCATGTTGGAACTATTAGCTCGTTTTGGCCGGCGCCTGATAGTAATCATTGGACTTTATTTAGCCGTTCATCAGCTCAGCCGCATCTTGTCTCCAAGTATTTTCAGGGTAGTTGATGGTGCACTGTATATTGCAGTGGTTTTCATTATTGTTCTTTTTATTATCGATCTGACAAACACTTTGATGAGATGGTATTCTCAGCGTCTGGAAGAGAAGAATCAGGTATTCGTGAGCCGTGAGTTTCTTCCTCTGTTTGATAAAATAGTTAAGATTGCGCTCATATTTATTGCTGCAATTTTTATTTTGAAGCACTTCAATCAGGATGTGGGATCTTTAATAGTCTCGCTGGGCGTAGGTTCATTGGCTATAGCATTAGCGGCACAGTCTACTCTGGCAAATATGATTGCTGGTTTTACCATACTCATTGATCGCCCTTTTCGAGTAGGGGATCGCATCATGCTCGCTAGTGGAGAAATAGGTGATGTTTATGAAATCGGCATGCGCAGTACTAAGGTACTCACCTTTGACAATACCTTGATTATTGTACCCAATGCCGAGATTGCCAAAGAAAAAGTGACCAATTTATCTTACCCTGATCCAAAAATCCGCGTCGTGGTCGAAGTGGGAGTGGCCTATGGGTCTGATGTAGAACTGGTGAAAAAGTTACTGCAGGAGGCAGCGCAGAGTCATCCCAAAGTGTTGGACGACCCGCCTCCGGCTGCTTATCTGATAAATTTTGGTGACTCATCACTCGACTTCCGACTCATTTGCCGCATTGCCAATTTTATGGAGCAGTGGAGAGTGGCTGAGGAACTGCGAGTGAAAATCAATGAAGTATTTGCAAAAAATAATATCGAAATTCCATTTCCACAGCGAGTAGTGCACATGGCGAAGACAGAGTGAACTTGAATCAGATAAACGAGGAGCTCACAAAATGAAAAATAAAAAAGGGGTCTTCTCCAAATTTTTGGAGGTTAGTTTTGTTAGAAAACTGTTAAAACAGTTTCATTGGGTTCTATTTTTTCTTAGCCCACAAGTTAAGTCGCAGAATAATAAGAACTTAAAGGCCTACTAACCGCTTTGGCGGTTTTAAGTTGTAGATTTTTTCCAAGTCTGGAGTTTTGGCTTTGTTTTAATAATTTTGGCGTGGCTTTAATGCTGAATTATGAGAATGGGTTTTGGACCAGTAAAGAGAACTATCGAGCAAAACAAGAACTTGGTTTGTAAAACACGGTTAAATAAAAAGAAATCCTAAAAATGGAACTATACGAACACGTCAGTAGGATAGTTGCACGAAGTAAAGCATTTTACAGTGCTACCGAACCGGGACACTTTTTAATTGGGGTACGTCTGCCGGTAGAAGTTCCGCCTCTTCCACCCCTGTATGAATATGATCAGGAAACCCATTTAGAGCAATGGCTCGATTTACGCCTGGAAAGTAGTCGGCCTGCATGGGAGGCTAAGGCGGATATCGATGACGATATAGCGCCAACCATTTGTCCGGCGTTCGGGATTGCCGAGCATTCTGCCTGGCTGGGCATGAAAGTACGCGCTCAGCAGAATACTAATCTCCCTGTTCCTTTGCTCAACTCTTTAGATGAGGTGGAAAAGTTAACCCTGAGCGACCAGACTCCCTGGTTTCGCTATATGAAGGATGGTTACGACTATCTCCGTTCGAAAAAGGATGGCACCTTCCTTCTTTCAGTTCGCGGAGGAATGACCCCAATGGATCTCGCTGATGCTGTGCGCGGCAATGAAATCTACATAGAAATGCTAACGGAACCAGAGAAAGTACATCGGCTTCTGAAATTTCTAACCGAAGCTGAAGCATGGTACTTCTCTCAGCTTCGAAGCTGGGCTGATGAGGTAGAGGGTGGACACTTTTTTACCTACGCTTTTGGTTGGGCGCCAAATGCGATCGGACATCTTTCCAACGATGCAGCTATGCTCTGCTCGTACCAGGTGTATAAGGAGTTTGGCTACCCCTACGAAGTAGAATTGGTGAAGGATTATGAATGTGTTCTTTATCATATTCACAACGAAAAATTACATTTTGTTCCTCATCTGGTGGAATTGCCCAACCTGGCTCTGTTGGAAATTTCAAACGATCCGATGATGCCTGCTCCCATTGAAGATTTACCCAGGATTTTTGCTCATACAGGCAAAGCTAATCTGCTTCTTCACGCCACCAGTGACCAGGTGCGTGACCATATCGAAGAACTCAAGGTGCGTAACGTCTTTTTTGATGTTTCTTGCCGCGATCGGGCTGATGCAGAGGATATTGTAGCTTTTGTGAGGGAACAATCTAAACCATTGTAACTGGGAAACATATGTTTAACCATTGAAAAGGGAGGATTGACCATGACGTCCAACAATTTGCACATGGGACTTGGTAGCATCATGAAACTCTCGAATGCTAAGACACGCTCCATTACGGCGGAGAACGTCTACGGAGAGAAGGGCAAAGGCGGCATGGCTGAGGTGTCGGATAGCCCCCAACCGGAGGTGGAAAGAATTGGTCAGAAGTGGGATGGACCCAACCAATGTGCCAGAGACCTTGGTCAAAAGTGGAAAGTACGTCCCTGTATTACACTCCCGGCAGGAGAAACAGTGAAAATCATGGACATCGATGGGCCTGGCTGCATCCAGCATATCTGGATTACCGTCGATGCAAAACGTTACCGTGACATTATTCTGCGCATGTACTGGGATGACGAAAAGACACCCAGCGTTGAAACACCAATTGGAGATTTTTTCTGTAATGGCTTCAATACCCGGGTCAATATTCTGGCATTGCCGATCAATGTTAATCCTTCCGGAGGATTTAACTGCTATTTCCCCATGCCTTTCCGGAAGCACGCCAGGATTACTGTCGAGAACCGTGCGCCAGAAGATCAAAGAGGTTTCTTCTATGCCATTAACTACGAATTGGCCGAGGTCGGGGATGATGAGGCCTACTTCCATGCCCAATTCCGCCGTACTAACCCTCTGCCTTACAAAGAGGACTACGTCATTGTCGATGGCATTAAGGGTAAAGGGCATTTTGTTGGCACCTACATGGCCTGGCAACAAAACAACTCCGGCTGGTGGGGTGAGGGTGAGATTAAGTTCTTCATGGATGGAGACACGGAATTTCCCACCATTTGCGGCACTGGCACAGAGGATTATTTCGGCGGAGCCTGGTGCTTTGGCCAGACCTATTCCGCGCCTTTTCTTGGATATCCGCTCGGCAATTGTGAAGGTAAACCGGGTACCAGGCACGGCCTGTACCGCTTCCACATTCTGGATCCGATCCGGTTTGAATCGGACTTGAAGGTGACGATCCAGGCTCTCGGTTGGCGTAGTGAAGGTCGCTACCTGCCGCTGCAGGATGATATTTCTTCGGTGGCCTACTGGTACCAGACCGAGCCACACAATCCCTTTCCGGAACTACCAGATCGGGACTACCTTGAAGTCATCTGAGGCTAATTGTTGAAGGACGGGTGGTCTGAGGGAAACGAGAAGCTGGTTATCTGAATCGATACAAATGTCGGTGTTTTGTTACGCTTCACGCAGACTGGTGAGCTTTATCGGTACCTGGGAAGATTCTGAAGGTTGGGGGTTCACCAAAATTTCAGAAGGCTCGAAACACCCTGAAATCGCCTGTGGGGGGACAGCTACTCATGGAAAATTTGATAACTATTTTACAACCAATAGAAATTCGAGGACATGAAACGTGACAGAAGATCAGACTGAATTTCATGCGGGCTACGTTACTATCGTTGGCCGACCAAATGTGGGGAAATCTACCTTGTTGAATACATTTCTGGGGATGAAGCTGGCTATTATTTCTCCCAAACCACAGACCACCCGCCACAGACTTCTTGGAGTCCTCACTGGCGACAATTATCAGATTGTGTTTCTTGATACTCCTGGATTGCTGCGGCCCAGGTATGAGCTCCAGCAGGCTATGCTCCAGGCTGCAGAAGCAGCCATTGCCGATGCCGACATTCTGTTGTTCATGATTGAAGCGACAGAAACCCCTAATCCTCATGATCTGGAGGCACTTGAAAAACTGATTGCTACTAACAAGCCTATTGTGCTGGTCATCAACAAAATCGATTTGATCGCCAAGAGCAAATTGCTCCCCTTGATTGACACTTATCGTAACCAACATGAGTTTGCCGATATTGTACCTATCTCCGCTCTGCTTGCCGATGGAATATCTATTTTACTGGAGACGTTGGTCAAACTTTTGCCGGTCAGTCCACCTTTTTATCCACCAGATTTTCTTACTGAGCATACCGAACGCTTTCTGGTGGCAGAAATCGTTCGAGAGAAAGTTTTCCAGCTCTACGGTGAGGAGATTCCCTATTCGACATCTGTGCAAATTGATGAGTACCAGGAGCATCCAGAAGGAAAAGATTTTATCCGCGCGACAATTTATGTAGAAAAAGAATCTCAACGCCGTATCCTCATCGGCAAGAAGGGAGCGGCACTGAAACGAGTAGGGGAGTTGGCTCGAGCTGACATCGAAAATCTCGTAAACCATCCCGTCTATCTGGAACTATGGGTAAAAGTACGGGAAAAATGGCGTAAGAAAGCTCGGGATGTACGGGAATTCGGTTATGGACCAACCATCAGAAAGCTGTAATTTCTGCTTGACTTTCTCAGAAAAAGGTGTATAATAAGAAAATTGTATCAGAGATTTCCAGAACAAACAATGTCGTACAACAAGGCTTTCTTTTTGTTTCGACTGTTGACACAGAATTCTGGCTTAAGATGGAATCTTTCACACAAGCACAAAGGAGAATGTGAACAATGTCTTACAACAAGGAAATCCCTATATGGATCAAAGGGCTCAAGAACGATTTGCTTTCTTTCCTGGAAAATGTGAGGTGTGCCGGTCCCTACGGGCGGTTTCGATATGCCGTCGAAGGATGTCTCCTGCCCCACGATCCTATCAGTTCCGTGTACGCCTTCGGTATCCTCAAGACCATCAACACCTACGATGCCCTTGAGGAGAAAAAGAAGCAGCAATGGGCAGATTACCTGCGTTCCTTTCAGGACCAGGAAACGGGCGAGTTCTGGAGCGAAGAAATCGGTGGTCTTTGTCGATCAGAGGAGCACGGCCTCGATCCCAAATATCTCATGAAGCGGATGCTTACCCGTAATATCTCTAACACCCTACAACAGATGGGTTTTGCGCCTCAATATCCGTTGCGCTACCCAGAGGTAGAACCTTTCACCGACAAGGAGAAACTGATCGCTCACCTCGACTCATTCCCCTGGGACAAGAACCCCTGGGGGGCAGGATCGCATGCAGGCACAACGGTTCTCATGCTCTTCAATCGTCTCATGCGTGGAGAGGAGGAGTTCCGTCAACCCTTGCGTTGGGCTATCGAGTATGTGCTGGAAAAACAGGATCCCGAGACCGGTCTATGGGGAGCCCCAACCTGTCCCCTGTACGAACGAATCAATGGAGCCTTCAAAGTTATTGCTAGGCTCATTGGTACCCTCGGGATAGTTCCGAGATATCCCGAAAGGATCATAGACAATGTGTTCAAGCATTACGAGGACCCATCCTACCAGATGACAGGTTGCAACGAGTTCGACAACATCTGGGTTTTTGCAGCCGCCTTGCGGGCCACGGACTATCGGAAGACGGAGATACAGGAGCTTGTATTGAGTCGCCTTCCGTTCATAGAGTCTTTCAAGAAACAGGATGGTGGATTTTCGTTCTTCAAGGACAAGTGCATTACCACCAACGCTCAGGCTCAACTGGTAGATCGTCCCCGTTCTCAGAGTGATATGGTCGGCACGGCAACTTTCGTGAGCTGTCTGCGATCAACTTTTGAGATACTCGGCTGGAACGGGCAATTAGGCTGGAGGGGACTATGGGACGATGCGCCCGAGAAACCCGTGGAATTGTGAATGGTGAGTAGTTACTACGGAGAGCACATCACAGGTTGCATGTCAAGATGACCTGTTCGCAGGCCGTCAGTGAAAGAAAAAATTTATAAGGTCGGGAGATCTGAAATTGAGAGCGCCAAGCAAAGCTTGTAGTTTCTTATCGGTTAAAGTCCGATATGGGTAAAGCCTAACCAGCAGCCCATCACCGAACCTGCACTTGTGGAGGTAACGAAGCGAGTGACGCCAGGTGT
>Ga0164310_10001331_pt1 | contig 13869 bp, 14 predicted proteins | sample GuaBasSedimGuay1_FD_121795 | JGI IMG/M metagenome (GOLD analysis project Ga0164310, IMG submission 121795) | Subseafloor sediment microbial communities from Guaymas Basin, Gulf of California, Mexico - Guay1, Core 4569-9, 0-3 cm | ecosystem: Environmental > Aquatic > Marine > Hydrothermal vents... | reverse complement strand
TCTTGTAAAAGGGATAACATCAAACGGAGTAAAGACAAACGAAGCATCATATTCATTTATAATAGCGCCGCCATTTTGGAAAACCTGGTGGGCTTATGCTTTATATGTTGTAATTATTGGTTTGGGATTATTCAGCGCTCGCAGGTACGAAAAACGAAAATTGAAACTAAAGGAAGCAGAAAGAGTACGAAAAGAAAGATCAGATGCAAGACTTCGTGAGGCTGAACTGCGCGCGAAAATATCAGAAGCAGAAAACGATAGGAAAAGTAAAGAACTTGAAGAAGCCCGACAACTTCAGCTTTCAATGCTTCCGAAAGAATTACCGAACTTACCAAATATTGAAATTGCTGTGTATATGAAAACCGCAACTGAAGTAGGCGGAGATTATTATGATTTTTCATTCTCATCCGATGGATCACTAAATGTAGCGATAGGTGATGCAACAGGACATGGAATGAAAGCAGGAACACTCGTATCGTTAATGAAAGCACTCTTCACTACTGATTCTGTTAAACTTGAATTGAGTGAGTTCTTTTCATCATCAAATCAAGCATTGAAGAAAATGAGAATGGAAAGGGTGATGATGGGATTTGCAATGCTGAATGTAAAAGATAGTAAAGTAAAATTAATTAATGCCGGAATGCCGCCAATCTACTTATATCAAAAGAGTGCCCGTAAAACTGTTGAAATTTCCGATCATTGTATGCCACTTGGTGCTCTTGCAATTACCACGTTTAATAAACAGGAACATAAGTTAGCTTCCGGAGATACGTTGTTAATGATGAGTGATGGATTACCGGAATTGCAAAACAGAGATGAAGAGTTATTTGGGTACGAAAGAGTAACAAATGAATTTTTTAAAGTAGCGGAGCAATCTCCTGAAAAGATAATTAAAAGCCTTAAAAATACCGGAGATGCCTGGGCTAATAATGGAGCTCCTGATGATGATATTACGTTTGTTGTTATCAAAGCTAAATGAAATTGTAGAAATAGGGAGTAAAGTAAATCCACTGTTTCATAGCTTACAGTTCCAATGATGTAGTATGTCTGAATGGCTTCCCCCTTTTTTAGCTAGGGATTGGCAGGAGAGGGTCGAGATTCTCTGACTGATTCCTCCTCATTTGGTCTATTCAATTCTTCATCTTCATCACTACAAACATTTTCCTCTGAATCAATTTCATCAATAAACCAGAATCTTTTATTCTTGAACTCAGGAGGCAAATCGCCAATATGCCATCCCGGGTAAGTGGTTTCCAGAAAATAATATTTTTTTCCTTTTATTGATTTGTAATGTCCGCCTCTTGAAATTGAAACACCAAGCATTGCATGTTTATATTTATAACTCCAGAGCATTGCACAATCAACATTCATCTTTTCTAAAATAACATAAAGCAACAATGCTTTAGAATCACAGTCTCCAAACCTGTAAGCAAGAGTACCAATTGGTGGAAATAGGTCAAGTACACCGCCGGGACGGTCGTATGGAATGTTCTGGATAAAAGTTACAACAAAAATCACGCGGTCTTTGGAGCCGAGATTTTCTTCCTCAAATATTTTATTGAACCCTTCAAAAATCGATTTCATTTGCGGAATTGAGTTGCTGTAAACTCTCCTGTAAACTTCACCCCACACAATTCTTGCTTCAAGCACCGGGTCGGGTGAGCGTGTTCCAAAATCAACACCAAGTTCTCGGTAGCTCATCTCTGATATTTGTTCGATATGATCCATTGCCCGTTTAACATCTTTTTCAAGTAGTCTGAATGATAGATCATATTTTCTTCTGCGAAGATTGTTATCCATAAATCTCCATGAAAAAGAAGAGTTGATAATTTTCTCATTCGTTAAGCTGTCGGTTATAATCTCATATTTACTTTTTCCAGTTTCATCAATCGATAGATTAATCTCCGGCAGCTCAATTGCAAGGAAGATTGCAATTATCATCACGAAGAAAAATAAGAAGAGAAATGCACAACCAAAGAATCCCTTCTTCATGCATCCAGCACGTGACCGTTTATTTTGCTTAAGCATTTGATTTTGCAGCATGAATTTACTGTACTATAAATTACCTATATCGATTAAGGAAACCGGCGGGTAAGGAATAAGTGAATCCAAAATAGTGGTTATTCCCGGCTGGAGTAATAATGCTATCGAGATGATAATAATACCAAGAAGCAAACTTACTGCAATGTTATTGTCTTTTATTTCTGCCAGTTCGTCAAGATCTTTTGTAAGCCACATAAAAAAGTACATTGCAATATAGATGGCTGAAAATGCAACTAATCCTGCGATGATAATATGTAACAGCATTATCAATGCTGTTTGAAGGTATGTAGAGATGACGGCATCGGGATTGCGAAGCGTATTGCCAAAAATGGTTATTGCAGATTCTATAGAGCTGCTTACCACAAGAATTAATGCAATAATTATAGCACTATTAAGGATTGCTACAGCAATGTTGTTATTCTTAAGCTCTTCGGTTTCATTTATTCCTTTTATCATTTTCCGGAATACTCTTGAAGCTGCATAAATAAAAAGTACACCGATAAGCAGCGAAAGTGCTATCTGCACTAATCCGCTTATAAAAAGTATTAAATCCATTTTGCCCTCTTTTATTTATTTTAAGGGAGTTCTTGTAACGATTGAAACTCTTTCTAATAATAAAGTTAACAATATTTGGTTTTACATGTAATTGTATATAGCTTAAATTTTAATTACAGATTTTGCTTCTGTTATTCATTTAAAATAGTACCAATTAATGAAAATTTCTTCTATAAAGTATAGCTTGATTTTCCGGTTCACAATTCTTCTGGCTTTTATAATGATTACCGGCTGTACACCTTCAATTAATGTTAGTTACCAGTCAGGGTTAGAGAACTATGAAGGCGAAAAATACAGAACAGCGATTGCACTTTTTACCAGGGCTTTGTGGGATGATCCGGCAAACCCGGAAATTTATTTTTACCGTGCGGGCGCTAAGTTCCATCTTGAAGATTTGCCCGGCGCTATTGAAGATTATTCAGTAGCAATTACCCTTAATCCAGGTGAGGATAAATATTATATTAACAGGGGAATGGTTTATACTACCCTTACAAATTATGATGATGCAATAAGTGATTTTAATCATGCTATTGAAATTGATTCTCTTAATCCGGAATCCTTCTTTAACAGGGGTTATGTTAGAGAACTGCTTGGAGATTACAACGGTGCAGTTGAAGATTATTCAAATTCAATCTTATGTGATTCTACTGACCCAAGATTTTTTGTTAACAGGGGAAATATAAATAGTATAATTGGAGAGAATGAAAAGGCAATAATGGATTATACTTCAGCTATAAGTTTAAATCCGGAAGATAAGATTGCTTACCAGAACAGGGCAGGTGATTATATAAAACTTGGCAGATTTCCTGAGGCAGTTGCAGATCTTACAAAAGCAATTAAACTGGATCCAACAAGGAGTGATTTTTATTACTCAAGGGCAGAAGCAAAAGTTGGTTTAAATAATTTTCTTGGGGCTGCTGTGGATTATACACACATTATAAAACTTGAGCCCATTGATGCACTTGCATATTATAACCGTGGTATTTGCTATGCAAATATTGAATTAAAAGATAATGCCTGTGCAGATTTTATTAAAGCTGGTGAGTTAGGTCTTTTCGAAGCTTATGAAGTGATTAAAGAATATTGCAACAAAGATGAAGAATAAGTGTTAGAAATTTTTCTAATATTAATTGGTGTCCTGGTCGCAATTGCGGGAATAATTGGCTGTATAATTCCAGCTATACCTGGTCCTCCTCTGAGTTTTATTTCACTTTTGATTTTAGAGTTAGCAATTGAAGATGCTTTCTCAATGGAGTTCTACATTATATGGGGTGTTATAACAATAGTTGTTACAGTACTTGATTACGTGCTTCCCCTCTTCGAGGCTAAGGTTTATAAAGCTAGTGGTTACGGAATTTGGGGTTCGATAATAGGAATGATTGTAGGAACAATCTTCTTCCCGCCTTTTGGAATGATATTAGGTTTGTTGATAGGAGCCGTAGCAGGAGAACTTATTGCAGGTAAAGAAGGATCGGAAGCTCTGAAAATTGGAAGCGTAACTTTTACAACCAGCTTATTGATGATTGTTGTTAAGCTTGCAGCCTCAGGTGTGATGACCTATTATTTTATTTCAAGAGTGGTAGAATATATCTTCTAATTCAAAATAAAAAAAGGGAGCTACACTCCCTTTTAAAAATTGAAACTTTGAATAGTTATTTTAATACAACGCCAATATGTTCTTTCTTAGCCATTAATTCTTCCGGTGTTTCCTCGCGATTAGGATCGGGAATAATTGCATCGCTTGGGCAGGATTCAACACACTGCGGTTCATCATAATATCCAATGCATTCTGTGCATTTATCATAAGCAATATATGTGTGCTCGTCATTTAACGTATCATTCTCTTTGCCATGCAGTTCCCAGCTATCACCTGCATTATAAATTGCATTGTTAGGACATTCAATTTCGCAGGCGTTACAGTCAATGCAATCATCAGTTATTAAGAGTGCCATATTATTTGTAGTTCCAAATGTTTGTTAAATAGTTATATATAATTGACCATATTAAATCGCAAAAATTATGCCCTTAACCTTATCTTTCTAATTTGTGCCTTTTGGCTAATCGGTAGCAGGTTAAGGTTTAAAATAGGTAGTAATTTTTTCTTCCTTCCGATAATTACTATCAGAAATGAGAATAAGGCTCTCAGAATAATGTTGTGTAATGATCTATTTATTTTGAAGAGGAACATTTGTTTCCTTCTGGTCTATGATACTGATGATGTTTCTAAAGCGCGGGATCAATGGGAGATAGTACCCTACAATTTTTACCCTGTATGTTTTGCCAGCTTGAAATAAAGGGTAAAGGTCATTTGCATTGCTTTTGTTATGATAATAATTATTTGCATTAAGGAAGACCTCATTTTCTGAAAAAATAAAGTATCTCTCCCTCTCACCTTTCCATATTTCCTTATTAACAACAACAATGCTTTCTTCAGTTTCTGAAAAGAATGGTTCAAAAAATACAAATCCGAAAACTAGTATTACAAGAATTATTATCACTCCCAGAAACATAGCCAGTTTTGTCATCATACTGCTCGGTGTCATTTTCTCAACTCACTTAATGTTAGTAATATTATCAGTTCCTAAAAAACGCAATTTTGTAACTATATTTGAACTACCACAACCACAGATGTAATCTTTTTTATCTATAAAAATGATGCCAAAACCATATTTCTGGCAAAGTGGAATTTCTGCTCAAAAAATTAGTAGTTTTGAACCGGAAAGTTTAATGTACGAATTATTGTATCATTTTTGCAGAAAAAGGGATGAAAATTACCTATCAATTAATTATTACATTAGTGCTGATATTATCAGCTTTTGTAGGATGTGTTAAGGATAAATCGGAAAAACCAGGTGATAAAATCACCTTTGTAGGGAAATATGACATTCCTGTTCTGGAACCGTCAGGTTTAACGTTAACCAGCAACCAGAATGGATTCTGGACAGTAAGTGATGAAGATAGTTCTCTGTATGAACTTGATAAATATGGAAAGATTATCAAAAGGATAAAAGTTGATGGATTCGATCTTGAAGGTGTAACTGTTATTGATGAAGCCACCCTTGCAATTGTTTTGGAAAGAACTCGCGAAGTAGTTATTCTGGATACTACCGGAACAGAAATAAAAAGAGTAAAAATAAATTTGGGAGGTGAGCTAAATTTAGGGCTGGAAGGCATTACATACAATGAGAACACCAAACATTTTTATATTGTAAGTGAAAAAGATCCTCCGCTTATAATTGAGCTTGATGAGAATCTTAATGAAGTAAGAAGAGATACAATAAAATTTGCAGCGGATGTTTCGGGAATATTTTATGATAAAAACGATAACATATTCTGGATTTTAAGCGATGAAGACCAGATGGTAGTTAAAACTGATATGGAGTTGAATATCATCACTAAGTTTAAAATATCCATACTCCAGCCCGAGGGAATTACAATTAATAATGAGGGAGACAGAATGTATATAATTTCGGATAGAGAAGAAAAATTATCCGTTTATAAAATAAATTAATGATTCTTTAGTTAAAAGTTGGAATCAATTAAACAGCCCTGGTTTTCCCCCGTATCATTTGCCAAATTGTAATCAGAATGATTTGTATATCGAGAGTAAAAGTCCAGTTTTCAATGTACCATAAATCATACTGAATTCTTTTTGCAGTTCTTTTCCGGTTTTCTTCCTCATCCACAACATCACCCCTTAAACCGTGTACCTGTGCCCAACCGGTAATTCCGGGTTTCACATTGTGCCTTAATCGAATTTCATCAACCACTTTACCATACTTTTTATCATATGGAATTGCATGCGGTCTGGGACCTATTGCAGACATATCACCCTTTAGAACATTTAAAAATTGAGGCAACTCATCCAGATTAGATTTCCTTAAGAATTTACCAATTCGTGTAACTCTGGGATCATCTACAATAACCGGCTTAACTGTTAAACTTTCAGATTCCTCTTCAACCTTCATTGTTCTGAATTTATAGCAATTGAAATTTTCGTTCCTGTTTCCAATTCTATCCTGAATAAAAAAGACGGGACCCGGGGAAGTTAGCTTTGAAAGTATAAAAATGATTGGGTAAAGCCAGCTCAAAATAAAAATGATAACTGCTATTGAAAAAAATATATCAAATGATCGCTTAATAATTCGCTTTTGAACTTCTTCCAGTGGTTCGCGACGCAGGGTTATAATTGGGAAATCGCCAAAAGTACTTAACTGGAAGCGGTTGGAAATGTAATGAAAATAATCCGGAATGATGTGAGTTTTTACTGCCTTCCTGTTACATATTTTTATTATTTCATCCAACATGTGGCTAGAATTAGCAGCTAGGGCTATCACAACCTCCTCAACTTTCTCTGACAACAATATTTTTACCAGCCTCTGTTTTGTTTCGTTGGCTTCATCAATCTCTATAATCGAATCCTTACCGCTGATTGATCCTACAAAATTATATCCAAAATCCGGGTTGCCCTCCACCATTGATTTAATATTCTCCGCAATGTTTTCATCTCCAATCACCAGTAAATTCCTTATGTTTTTTCCTCTTTTCCTTAGTGCTTTTAATCCCTTCCGGAATAAAATTACCCGAAAAGAAATAACAGCAATCAGAATCAGTGCGTAATAAACTATAAAATACCTTGTAAAAAGATCTTCTCTTGCAAGGAAGATAAAAACAATAGCAGCAACAACCTGGGTTGTGGTGCTTTTCAGAATATTTACAAACTGTATTGGAAAATTTCTTGAATAAAAATCATCATAAAATCCGGTTGTGTTTGATGACATTATCCAAAGCAGGTTTAAGCCAATTAGCAGGAAGAACATATAATCCCTGTCAACCAGAATTTCCCACGATTGTGCAATAATAGCTGACGCAATGAATGCTGTTGTTAGCATCAGCAAATCGCTTAATAATCTGAAAAGGAAAATGGATCTTTTATTTACTATCATTTTTTATGAATAATCTATATCTATTATTTATTTGGGAAAAAACCCTGAGCTTTTTCACTTACAAAGTTCTTAATATTCTCTTCAAAAACCATTCTGCTGAATTTTTCAGAATGTTTTCTAATCGCTGCAGGGCTAAAGGAACTTTTCTGTTTATCAAATTGCGTAACTGCATCCTTAATTGATTCGGAACTCTGCTCTTCAAATAAAATTCCGGTTATTCCGTTAATTACTGATTCCTTTGAACCACCCTTATTTAAAGCAATTACCGGTGTCCCGCAAGCCATCGCTTCAACCACAATAATTCCAAAATCTTCCTCTGCTGCAAAAACAAATGCCTTCGCTTTTTGCATAAATAATTTTAATGCTTCTCTATCCAGGTGACCAACTATTTCAATATTTGATGCAGCTATAGATTTTATTTTATCTTTTTCTGGTCCGCTCCCAATTACAATAAGCTTTTTATCGGGCATTTGGTTAAAAGCTTTTACAACAAGATCAAGTTTTTTGTAAGGAACCATCCTTGAAGCAGTTAAGTAGTAATCCTCTTTTTTGTTTCCAACTCCAAATTTATCAGTATCAACCGGTGGATAAATAACTTCAGCATTTGTTTTATAAAGTCTTTTTATCTTCTCAGCAATATGATGAGAATTTGCGATGAAGTAATCAACATTCTGTGCTGATTTTAAATCCCACCTTCGTAAATAATTGATAAATAATTTTGCAATACTACCTTTAAACCCATGCAAATAATGCTCTGCCTGATCCCATGCATACCTCATGGGTGAGTGGCAATAGGTAATATGCAGTTGATTATTTTTTTTCTTAAAACCTTTTGCAACTGCATGTGAACTTGAAACAATAATATCGAAACCGGAAAGTTCTAACCTTTCTATTGCTGATGGAAAGAGTGGCAGGTAATATCTATGCTTATTTTTTGCAAAGGGCAGGTTTTGTATAAAAGATGTCTTAACTTTTTTACCTTTTAATATTATCTTTCTTTGTTCATCATTAAGAAAATCAACCAGGGCAAAAATATCAGCTTCCGGCCAGATGTTTGAAAAAGATTCAACTACTCTTTCGGAGCCAGCATAATTAACAAACCATTCGTGTACAATTGCGGTTTTAAACATTAAAAAAGATTATTTTTCCTGCAGAATTGAATTAAACAGATTTTTGTAATTTATGTTAAAATGCTCAAGAGAAAATTTCATCTTCACAATTTCTCTCGCATTTTTTCGAATATTAAGTAATTCATTACTATTAAAATTTTCTATACAATAGTTTACTGTGTTAGTCAGTTGCTCAACATTGTTTTTTTCTACTAAATAACCACTCTTTCTATCCTCAATTAATTCGGGAATTCCACCCGCATTAGCACAAACTACTAATTTTGAATAGGACATTGCTTCCAAGACGCTATAACCAAATGATTCTTCAACCATTGAAAAATTTATAAGAATATCAATTAAGTTGTAGATATCATCTTTGCTATCAATATGACCGTGAAGTAAAACCTTGTTTTCTAATTCATTATCCTTGATTATAGATTGAATCTCATCATAGTAGCTATGCGAATCTTCATCGTTAAGCTTTGTACCAAAGATATGCATAGAGACATTTTTATTCTCCATTAAAACAGGTGTAATTGCCTGAAGGATTATATCTACACCCTTAGCACGAATTATGCTACCTACAAAACCAATATTTATTATTTTATTGTTGCTTGCTATACCATCTTTTTCCGGTAATTCTATTCCGTTATGAATTACTATAATTTTATTATTATCGGATTCCCCTAAAATTTCTCCTGTACGAGAAGCAACAGCATTTGAAACACAAACTAACTTGCTCACCCTTTTACCCAAGAAAGCAAGTACCTTGGCATCAAGCGATTTTTTATCATACAATAAGTGCTGCACAATTATCATTTTTCTATTTGTTAGTTTTGCTGCGAAGAATGCATAAAGTCCTGCAAAATTACCATTTGCTACAATAAGATCAGGTTTACTTTTAAAGATTGCTGTAATGAGCTTAATGACAGAGAATACAATATTAAGAAGTATCTGCAGCTTAACTTTAAAATGCCATCGGTCAGATTTGCGAAATATTTTTCGCAAACAGTTAATCTTAATTAGTTTGATATTGTTAATATTTAATTTATCATATGCTTTACCTGTCGGGGAGGCAATAATAAAATCGAAACCATCATTTCCATTAATCAGGTTTAACAAGAAAAATTCTCCTCCGCCCCAGCTTTCCATAGCGGAGACACATAGTATTTTATGTTTAGTTGACTGATTCACAAAATGATATTAAGTAATCTTATTAGTGTTTAATTTTTTATCTTACAATATCTTATAATATAATCTTTATTACAATCTGCAATATAATTTGTTAGCATCAGCCAGATGAAAATATCTATAATAACACCAACAAATAATTCCGGAAAAACAATTGAGCAAAATGCACAGTCTTTGCTTGATCAAAATTACATTAATTATGAGCAGATAATAATTGATAATCTAAGTGATGATGACACTCTAAAAAGAATAGAACAACTTTATAAAAATGCAGGTAATATTGAAAAGTTGAGAATTCTAAGTGAAAAAGATAACGGTATTGCCGAAGCATTTAATAAGGGAATAAAAACAGCTGATGGTGAAGTTATAGGAATATTGAACAGCGACGACAATTATTATGATGAATCTGTATTAGAAAAAGTAGCAAATTGTTTTAAAGATAAGAATGTATTGTTTGTACACGGTAATATTTATTTTGAAGATCCGCTTTACGGTTCGAATATTAGAAAACCACTTTTATGTCCCATCACCAGCGCGATGCCTTATAATCATCCCACAATGTTTTTTAGAAAAGAAGTGTATGAGCAGCACGGTTTTTTTGATACCAATTATAAGTACGCAATGGATTATGAATTTGTCTGTCGTCTTTCAAAATCAATTATTGATTTTAACAGCAGAGGGCATTACGTAGATGGTGAGCCACTCGTAACAATGGTTGCCGGTGGAGCTTCCTGGAAAAATGAGTTTGATTCTATTGAAGAAACAAAAAAGGCATTGAAGAAATAGAACTATTGGAATTATGATGCAAGGAAAAATTACATTTTAAGAAAGCTGCGTACAAAAATAAAATCCTTGTTATCTGTAATAAAAATGGAAAATGTAGTTACTTGGTGGCGCAAAAGAAAGTGGGGAGCACTTTTTATATGATATTGCAGATACGGATGGAACGTTTAAAGTTTCACTTTACGAAGTAGTATTTTCTTTGTAGAAAGTAGAATCGGGCGCACTCAATTTGAATTTAATGAATTCCTCACTGCTAAGAATAATTTAATAAATTGTTGTAAATTTGTATAATTAAGTTAAAATATAAGAGGAAAAAATGTCTGAAGATAATCATCAAATACTTTTTATGCAGTTAGTAATGCAAAACCAGCAGATTGCAATGATGGCAATGGGAAAGATTAAAAATCCTGTTACAGATAAAATTGATAGAAATCTTGAGTATGCTAAAATTTCAATCGATACACTGGATATGTTGCTGGTAAGAACAAAGGGCAATCTTACCGAATACGAGGAAAAGTTTTTAACTGAAGCTTTAAAGGACCTGAAGCTTAATTATGTTGATGAGGTTGAAAAGGATAAAGCCGGTTCGGCCGGTAAAGAATCGTCGGAAGAGAAAGAAACTACCGAAGAGAATTCTCCTGAAGAAAAAAGTGCAGAATAGTTGTTGTTTAACTTTAATGACAAATTAAGATGCTGATAGGAATAATAGCTAATATTACCAAGAAGAATATTTTTGAAGTTGTATCTTCATTTATCCAAAAGCTTAAAGCTAACGGGCTGGATTACATACTTACCCGAACACTAGTTGAAGAAAAGGATAAGCTTAATATCGAATTAGATGAAGATATGCCCGCTGACGACAGTGAAATTTATGAGAAGAGCGATATTATAATTTCGTTAGGGGGAGATGGAACAATGCTCTCGACAGCTTTTCATGCACACTTTTATGATAAGCCGGTGCTTGGTATAAATTTAGGCAAGTTAGGTTTTTTAGTTGAAATAGATATTAAAAGCATCGATAAAGTGATTGACGAAATAAAGAATAAAGAATATAAAGTGGAAGAGCGAATGGTAATAGAAGGATTGTGCGATATTCCATCCAGTGAAAAATTGTATGCAGTTAATGATATTGTTATTGAAAAGGGCGGATGGCCAAAAATGATTGAGCTTACTGCCTGGATTGATGGTGAATATGTAACAAATTTTTCTGCAGATGGATTAATTGTTGCAACACCAACCGGCTCAACCGGTTATTCCCTTTCTACCGGCGGACCCATTGTAACTCCAACTGCAAGAGCAATTACTCTCGCTCCTATTTCACCACACAGCTTAACAATTAGACCCCTGGTAGTTTCCAGCAACCAGGAGATAGTTATTAAAGCAGATTCACTTTTTAAAGAGGTACAAATAAATTGCGATGGTCAACGGGTCTTTTCCTTCCCGCCGCCGATTGAAGTTAAAATAAGAAAGAGCAAAAGACCGCTTAAATTGATTCATACTTCGTTAACAACTTACTTTGATACTTTAAGAAACAAACTCTTGTGGGGAGTTGATGCAAGACATGATAACCTAAACAACAATAAATAGTTATTAGACATTTTGTTTTTTTATCTTCATAGCTAACCTCATCCAAATATTTTTTTATAAGAATGATGAAGAAATTGGAAGAATTGTTGAAATACAATACGAAAGCTTAGGAAAGGATATATTGGAGGTAGTAAAAAATAGCTTGTGCAAAAAAACGGCTCACCTTTTTGTGAGCCGCATTTATTGATTTATTAAATTCTTATGCTTCTTCAAATACCGGAATGTCGGTCTTCTTTTTCTTAACCTGTTTCTTAACGGGTTTTACTTCCCTTTTTTTGCTTGCAAACCCTTCGGGATTATTCTTATCAGCGTAATTTTTATAAGAATAAACTTTATTATTAAAGTTACGCAGTATAACCTGTTCTTCATCTTTGTGGAGCACATAATTAGGAAGCAAAGGTATTTTACCACCACCGCCCGGTGCATCAATTACAAAATGTGGAACTGCAAGTCCACTGGTATGCCCACGCAGCGCCTCAACAATTTTTAAACCGGTTTCAACTGAAGTGCGGAAGTGGTTTGCACCTTTTGTTTCATCAGTCATGTACATGTAATAAGGCCGAACTCTTATCTTCAATAACTTTTGCATCAATTCTTTTACAGTATCCGGGTTATCGTTAATATTTTTCATAACTACCATCTGGTTTCCGACAGGTACTCCAGCATCAGCAAGCATCATGCACGCTTTACTACTTTCTTCTGTTATCTCCCATGGATGGTTAAAATGAGTGTTCACGTAAACAGGATGAAACTTCTTTATCATGTTACAAAGTTTCTGGGTAATTCTATGTGGAAGAACAACAGGCATCCTGGTACCAAGCCGTATAATTTCTATATGAGGGATTCCTCTTAATCTTTTAAGAATTTTTTCCAGCATAGTATCGGTAAGCATTAAGGGATCACCGCCGGAAAGAATTACATCCCGTATTTCTTTATGATCTTCAAGATATTTAAAAGCACTTTCCAGTCCTTTCATAGAAATTTTTCCATAATCGCCTACTTTCCTTTTTCTCGTACAGAAGCGGCAGTAAATACCGCACTGGCTTGTTACAAGAAACAATGCACGATCAGGATAACGATGAGTAATATTTGGAACGGGGCTCATCGCTTCTTCGTTCAAAGGATCTTCTTCAGCTTCAAGATCCTTTAATTCTAGTTTGTCCGGTACGCACTGTAGCCATATGGGATCGCCCGGGTAACGGATTAAACCAAGGTAGTATGGATTGATTCGTGCCTGGAAAAATTCATCCAGATCTTCAGCAACTTTTTTATCAAGGTTGAATTTATCAACCAGCTGATCAACTGTATGAACACTTTCCCTCACCATTCTTTGCCATTGTTCCATGATGGGTCCTTAGTTGTTCTTATTATTAAAATATTTTCCAAATACCAATAAACTTTCCCCTTTGGAATAAAAATCATTTATTTCGGAAATAATGCTGTAATTATTTCTCATGTAAAAATTTCTTGTTGCATTGTAACTTTCTTTAGATGAAGTTTCAATTAACAACCACCTTCCATTTTTTTGTAAAACAAAATCTTCAGCATGTTCTAATAAACTCTTGCCAATTCCTTGTTTTCCATGATCAGGATCAGTTACAATCCAGTAAAGATCATAAACTGCATCAGTTAAAGGTCTTTTACCGGTACAGTGA
>Ga0164310_10001330_pt1 | contig 13870 bp, 19 predicted proteins | sample GuaBasSedimGuay1_FD_121795 | JGI IMG/M metagenome (GOLD analysis project Ga0164310, IMG submission 121795) | Subseafloor sediment microbial communities from Guaymas Basin, Gulf of California, Mexico - Guay1, Core 4569-9, 0-3 cm | ecosystem: Environmental > Aquatic > Marine > Hydrothermal vents... | reverse complement strand
GATATTATAAAATAAGGAATCATATAATGGATTTACAAGAAGTAATTGGCGAAGCTGCTAAGTGTCGTCAGTGTACTCTTCATGCGGGCCGCGATGTTCCTGTATTCTCAAAAGGAAGTGTAGATGCCAAGCTAATGGTTTGTGGCATGTGTCCAGGTCCAGAAGAGAATAAGACAGGTGTTCCTTTCGTAGGTAGAGCAGGAAAACTTTTGGATGACATACTTTCTGATGTATATCTTACGTTAGATGATGTCTATATAACCAATATAGTTAAATGTTTTGTTAAACCAGGGACGCCTTTAAGGGAAGACTGGATTAGTCCTTGTCTCCCTTATTTTATTAATGAGATAAGCATTGTGCAGCCAAGGGTGATTATAACGCTTGGCGCTGATGCGTCCCGAGCTCTTTTAAACAAGCCACCAGACACACCTTTGTTTAAAATGCGCAACAAAATTTATCATTACACACACAGCATAGATATTTTATCTACTTATCATCCATCGTATTTTATACGAAATGGTGGTAGAAAACATATACATTACAATAGAATTATAGAGGATTTCAATCTTGCATTAAATATTATACGAGGAGGAACATAACATGACTAGACTTATTATTGGTTTCATCATTGGTTTGATTATTGGATGGAATGTTTTGCCACAGCCGCAATGGGCTAAGAACATTTGGGACAAAATCATGGCGAAGTTTAGAAAAAAACCAGAAGTGCCTGAAAAACCGGCCGAGTAAGGATAAGGAGTTAGAAAATGAGCGCAGTGGTGGTACTTAACCTTGACTATACTTATTTAAACACAATCAATTGGCAGAAGGCCGTTACGTACGTGGTAAGCAACAAGGCTGAAATTGTCCGCGAAGCTGACAAAGAAATTAGCAACGTAGACAAATCTGTCGTGCTTAAGCTGCCGCTCGTAATTAGACTTTTAAAACTTGTGAAAGGGATGTTTCACAAGAAGGTCCCTTTCACCTATAAAAATATCTATATTAGGGATGAGTTTACTTGTCAGTATTGTGGTAGTCATGAAGATTTAACTATTGACCACGTAATCCCCCGTTCGCGCGGAGGAAAGTCATCCTTTGATAACTGTGTAGTAGCATGTAGACCTTGTAATAATAGAAAGGGAAATAAAATAGGCATAAAGCCAAGAAAAAGACCTCACACTCCATCTATAATGGAGTTCTTAGAAAAGAAACTGAAACGATCGGGTTTACACGTCGTTTTGAAAGGACTATGGACATGATCAGACTAAGCGTCTCAATCATAATAGTGTTTTTCGCATTCGGTCTTATCGCTGGTGTTGCTTTTTTTCGTAAAGCTACGAAACCCCCTATGGATTATGAGGAATTGTATAGCACTGTTTCGGGTGGATATTTAAGTGATGATCCGCGCTTATTAGAGCTTCGATTAATATGTATGAAAATACAAAAAAGGGTGCCAGAAGCCGTAGCTTCTTTTATTGCCGCGTTGCAACAAAACGAACTTCTGTTGAAGGTGCCTAATGGTGGAACATTTATAGTTATAGATTCACAAGAATCTAAACTGTTCCCTGAGCATACGTTCCTTAAACTTAAAGGAGTCGCTACAGATACTGTGTTTTGGACTCGTTTATCATCGGTACGCAAGCTCGAAACTAAGGAGGGTATAGAATGATAAAAAAATTATTGTTATTAGGAATTATTATACCTTTGTTAGCCGGCTGCGCAGGGAATTATAAACCGGTTAACAAGGATTTATATAAAAGTGTATACATAGACAGCAAAGTATATCAGAAAACGTTCAACAACATGTACGTGATTTTGGATGCTTCTAGTTCTATGGGAAAATACTATAGCGAGGACGCAACTCGATTTATGGTTGCCAAAATGGTCGCCAGCGGGCTTGGAAATACCTTGCCAGAGGACATGGGATTTGGAGGAGCTCTTAGAACCTTTGGAAGGGAGGGGTTATTTGAAAGCAACACACAGTTGCGATATTTGTCACCAGTGTACTCTAAGAAGGGCTACAACATGGCTTTGGACTCTATTAAGGGGACAGGTGGGACTAGTGATTTAGATAGGGCTATACGCGGTCTAAGAGACGATATTGCCAACTTACCTGGGTCTACTGCGCTTATTATAATTAGTGATGGTGAGTATATAGAGGGTGCTATTTCGATTCTAAAGGAACTTAAACAAGATATGGGTAGCAACCTATGTGTTTACACTATCTTTTCAGGTAGTAGTTCTTATGATCAAGAGACTATAGATAAACTAGCTAAGATTGGTCTCTGTGGTTTTTCTAGAACTGTTGACAACATTAATGTAGGCGACTTTATAAAGACAGTGTTCTTGGCACCAGCTGGTGATCAGGATAAAGATGGTGTGTTAGACCCATCTGATGAGTGCCCTAATACTCCTCTGGGAGCTAAAGTAGACGATGTTGGTTGTTGGATTATTAAACTAACCTTGTTTGATTTTGACAGGTCTAAAGTTAAACCAGAATTCTATCCGATGCTTAATGACATCGCATTGGTGATGGCCGCCAATCCAAAACTTGACTTGCGTCTAGAAGGACGTGCTGATAGTGTTGGCTCGGAAGAATATAATAGAGCATTATCGAAGAGACGTGCTGATTCTGTGAAGAAGTATCTGGTAGAAGCAGGAATTGGTGCTCATAGAATCGTTATAGATGCACTAGGTGAGACTTCACCTATAGCACCTAATGATACACCAGAAGGCAGACAGCAAAACAGAAGCGTAAAACCTATAGTTATAAAACACTAATAATTATGGATTCAAAGTTTAAAGGAAATTTAGGTGTTTCAAAATCTATAAGCTGTTTTATAGAAAATGGGTATTCTATTTTTATTCCATTTTCGGATGGGACAGACCAGTTTGATTTTATTGCTAGTATGGATGGTATATTAATTAAAGTAGAGGTAAAAAGTGTTTTTACTAAATATAGAAATGCCTATATCGCACAGCTGAAGTCGATAAGACCTAATAGAAGTAAGAATGTGATTCACCCATTTGATTATAGATGCTGTGACATTTTAGCTACTTATATAGATCCTTTAGATTTAATATGTTTTGTTGATAGTTATGAATTGCGAAATAACCGCAGCGCCGTTCATTTTGTAGAGAGTAATAGTAAGTACAGTAGTAATACATGGATTATAAGTCATTATGTGGATTTAAATAATGCTGTAAAATCAGTATTAAACAGAGTTTCAGGAGGGGTATGCTAATTGGGAAGCAAGCTGTCTTGAAAACAGCCGTAAGCCTTAACAGGGTTGTGGGGGTTCGAGTCCCTCCCCCTCCGCCAGAAAAAACTTGACAAAGAGAGATTAATGATTAATGTATACTTATAGAGCGCACGTAACAAAGGTTTATGATGGAGACACCATCACAGCTGATGTCGATTTAGGCATGGGTGTGTGGCTAAGAAAACAGAAGATAAGATTGTTTGGCTTGAATGCACCAGAGATGCGTGGTGCGTCAAGAAATGAAGGTATCAAGTCCAGAGATTTTTTGAGAAAATTAGTATTGAATAAGGAAGTGGTTCTAGTTACCTATAGAGATGAAAAAGGGAAATGGGGCCGCTGGCTTGGGGATATTTTTATCCCTAATGACCAAGGAGTTGACGTCTGTGTGAACTCTGTCCTTATAAACAAAGGGTTCGCTGAACCATACGAAGTTTAATCTATCGCGGGGAGAATGGGTATTCAACTAGGTCTCATAAGCCTGGCTCCGTGGGTTCAACTCCCACCCCCGCAAGAGAGGAATTAAAGTGTTAAAAATTACTGTCGAACTTGTCCCGTTTGGTTTGAAAGATGTGAGGCGTACTATCGGAGTAATTGAAATAGCAAATGTGGGCGGGACAAGAGAGTTTGGGGATTATAAATACATCATAAAATCAGACAGATGTGATGAAGTAAAAGGCTCCTTGGAAAAGTTTGATAGAAACAAGGGAGCTATTGAATTACTGAGAGACATACTAAATAAAGAGCAGTTGGAGGAAAACAAATGAAGAGAATACTAATGCTAACCTTAGTGGTGTTTTTTATAGCATCACTACCGTTGTTCGTTCATGCGGGTATGAGTGTTCACAAGAAAGGATTCAATCAGTATACTGAGGATCCAACCCCCGCACTTAGAGAGAACAACTGGAAAAACGAATACTATCCACAGCATCATCGTAGGATGATGGAGAATAAATATGGATATGCAATGAGGAATCAGAACCAAGTAAAAACTTATTACTACAGACATAATTATTACAACCATAGAATGAACAGATATTTTTTAAGATGCTACTAAGGTAGTCATCGGCGGTGTCGCCAATGTGGAGAAGGCAACTGGCTGCAACCCAGTTATAGTAGGTTCGACTCCTACCACCGCCTCAAATCTTAACTCGGTCAGAACGAGCCGGAGGGAAGCGATACTGAGATAAAGGTATCAACCGAGAGATCGGCCCTTGGGGTGGCGTACGGTGTGGAACTCGCAAACTTATGCCAGAGTGGCGGAATTGGCAGACGCGCTGGTCTTAGGAACCAGTGTCTTAGGACGTGTGAGTTCGAGTCTCACCTCTGGCACCAAAGCCGCTATGGACTAATTGGATAGGTCGTCACCCTTTCAAGGTGAAGGTTCCGAGTTCGAGTCTCGGTAGCGGCACAAAAAGAAACATAGGTCAGTGGACGCCGACGCTGACCAAGCAGGGGAAGCGGCGAAACTTCCTCTGCTAAACTATGGTCGCTTAACTCAGTGGGAGAGTGTCTGCCTTACAAGCAGAAGGTCGCTGGTTCAAATCCAGCAGTGACCACAAGGGTCTCTGTATACCCCTCTAAGTATTCTAGAACGTTTTCAGGGGGAATGTGGAATGGTTCGGGCTAAAGCGCAATGGCCGAGCACAGAGATCATATCTACGGATAGGTCTGTTGGTGAAATGGCTATCACACCACTCTGTCACGGTGGAGTCAGGGGATCGATACCCCTACAGACCGCAAGGAGATTTATTATGGATTGGAAAAAGAATGAGATTAAAATATTAAGAAACTTTTCTTGTCCAAAGTGTGGCGTTACAGTCGCTGCGGACAATGAAATTCAACACAAGACTTATGATGCACATTGTCCTAGATGTGAGAAAAGGTTTCTAGTAAAAATTATGGTGATTCCGCTTGGGACATAATAGTTTTTACATTGGGTCGGAGGTCATGGTGACCAATGAGTCTCCAAAACTCTAGGCCGGGGTTCGAATCCTCGCCGGCCCGAATGAAAAAATTAGACTTGCATAAAACGCTTCACGCAGATGCCAGACCAAAAGTAATCCGTTTTATAGAGGATAACTGGAATTCTGGTGAAGAGGCTGAGATTATAACAGGCAACAGCTCTGCTATGCAAGGACTGGTGTTTAATGTTCTTGATGAGTACGGTTTGTCCTATCAAATCAGTCATGTGTGGGATGTTAATAACAAAGGGTATGTAGTAACTTGGTTTGAGTAAGCCAGATTAGCTCAGTTGGTAGAGCCCACGACCGATAATCGTGTGGTCCCTAGTTCGAATCTAGGATCTGGCACCATGCCTAGGTGGTGGAACTGGTATACACGTCGGTCTCAAAAACCGATGCTTTTAAAGCATGTGAGTTCGAATCTCACCCTAGGCACCATTGGAGAAAAAACATGGAGGATAAGGAGTCAGAGTCACACAAAAACATTAAGGATGAACGAAGTAACAACAACATCCTTAATGCAGATGTACATAAATTTTTAGAAGGCTTTATTTGTAGTTACACATTTAATTACAAAGGTGATCGCCGTGAAGAAAAATAAAATTTTAGCCGTTATAGGTGGGATGGTTTTAATAATTTCTCTCATGACTGGGCTTTGGGCAATAGATGACAGATATGTAAGCGCTTCAGAATTACAACAAGTTAAGAAACAAATTTATCTGCGATTGGACACATCTGATTATCAAACACTCACAGAACAATACTATAAGCTTAAACTACTAGTTGAGCAACACCCAAACGATGCTACCCTAAGAGAGCAGTTCGAACGCGTGTGCAAAGAGCGTGATAGAGTAAAAGAACGTATTGATAATTTATTAAGAGAATAATGGAAAGGTGGCCGAGATGGCTTAAGGCACTTCCCTGCTAAGGAAGAGATCACGTAAGTGGTCCGTGGGTTCGAATCCCACCCTTTCCGCCAAAAAAAGAAAGGAATTACCATAAATGTCCGATGAAATTAAACGAATGAATATTAAAGAGTTTCGTGCCGAGGGTTTTTTACAAGAAGCAAATCGGCTCTTTTTCCACCCACTTGGTCTGGCTTTAGAAGTTATTATTAATGAAGAGACAGGCGAAGAGCGTCTCGGTGGTGTGTGGGACTATCGTGATGAGCCGGAAGGAATGTTATTTCATGACTCTATGCTCACTGAAGAGTTTAAAGCAAAGGCTGAAAGAATTGCTAAATTATTCGAGAAAAAACAAAAAAGTAGAGAAGAAGCATTAGGATTTTTTATACAACCAATTGAATAAGGGCTCTTAGCTGATGTGGTCATAGCGCCTGGTTGAAGCCCAGGAGAATCCCGTTCAACTCGGGAAGAGCCCACCAATAATCTAACTATTGTATTTGTAGAAGCCTCCGTAGCTCAGCTGGAAGAGCACCTCACTTGTAATGAGGATGTCACGGGTTCGATTCCTGTCGGGGGCTCCAGAAAATAAACAGGAAACCTTTTAACTTATGGCAGTATCTAATTTTGTAGAATCAGTAGAGTTTATTGAATACACATTAGCTGGAACAGCACTAAGTGGTACTGCTACTTTAAGTGGTTCACAAGATTTAAGTAATTGCGTTCCTTTTATGACTTCACATGGAGGCAGCGACTATCAAGACTCTCATATGCTGGACATTTATTTTGAGAGTAGTGCCACAGTGGTGTTCAAACGAGCTACACAACGTAGCAATGCGCTTACAATAAGATGTTATATAGTTGAATTTAATTCAGAAGAGGTACGCGTACAACAAGGGTCTTTTGATCTTAATAGCCAAAACACGGATACGATTACTCTTGGAACAACTTTAAGTGGCACTGATCGTGCTGCTATGACACATTTCTGGTGGAGTTCTAGTTCTAGTCAAGGGTTCTCCTACCATTTTGTTCGCGGTCGTGTAGTAGACACCGCCACTGTTGATTTTTATCGCAATAACACTTCCGCATCTTGTCAAGGTCACTGGTATTTATTCGAGGACCTTGGTAACAATTTCAGAGTTACACATCATTCTAATAGTTATTCCAGTAGCGGACAAACAACTGTTATAAAAACTGACAGAAGCGGTATTGATCCTCTTAGATCTTTTTTAATTGGTTCTTACGCCAGCGCTTCTTCCAGTACGTATACTTCTCGTGGAACGACTAGACTATTTTTTTATTCGGATGGGACTATTCGATCGGACAAAGGTGATTCAAGTTACTATACCGTTTATTGGGCAATGCAAATTGTAGAGTTTCTCGATAAAACCAAAGTATACACACCATTCGATAACCACTTACTAAATAACATGACCGATTCTGAGTCTAGTAAGACGTTGTCTAGAGGGAATGATGCTACGATATCACCACTAGTATTTAATCCAAATACCTCGATTGTGGTACATGGCGGTCCTCAGGGGCTGGTTAGATGTAATAGCACATCAACAGCCGCCATTAATCAGATATTTGTATCTGCAAAATTGTCAGGAAATGACTCTCTATATTTGGAAAGAAGTGGTTCTGGTAATTATGTGTATCCGTCAACACTTACTGTTGTAGATTGGGCAGGAATTGATATTGACATTGGGACTAATAATGATCCCATTCCAGAGGGAGATGGTCCTGGGGAATCATTTGTTAAATCCGTAGAGACATTTAGATTGACAGTAGAACAAAATTTTAGCTATAAGGTATTGTCTAAGGGACAAAACTGGAGAAATTGTGTTATTTTTGCGTCACACCACGGTACTTCGGGTGACTACATGACCCGTCATATATTTAATGTATACTTGCTCGAACCAGGTATTGTGTGTGCTTTTAGGTGGTCTACAAGTGGTCAGGGTATTGTTGAAATAAGTGTGGTAGAATTTTGGCCAGAACAAGTTAAAGTACAGCATAAAAACGTTACATTATATGGACAATCGACAACCACTACTGATATTGAAGAGGTGGCTGATATAAATAAATGTTTTATAACTTCGAAAACGTTTACGTCAGCAAATGTTACACGTCATTCTGATTCTATGGTAAGGGTCCGTTTCGTCGATACCGACACTGTTGAATATTACAGATATTCGTCAAGTTATGAAGTGGATACTTCTATTTTTGTAGTAGAAGATTTGAAAGATAATTTTGTTACTCGTCATTTTCAGGGAAGTAGTAGTGCGGGGTGGAATGACATATATGATGATGAGCATGTATCCGGTTATAACAATACTTTTTTAATTTGTAGCTATGCGTCCGCTAATGGCGGCGGTTACCCGTCAAGGGGTGCCATAAGATCATTTTTAGCGATGGAAGATTGGCTGCGTGTCAATAAAAGTGACAGTAGTTATTATGGGTTGTATTGGTCTTTAACAACAGTAAAGTTTACTGGTGATAAGGTAAGGACACAATCCGTAAACATCTCACTACCAGCCGTGGCATCTGGCACAGCTAACTATTTAGAAGAGTTTGTTGGGCATGAAGATGTCTTAACTTGTTATAATGTAGTACAATCCAGTACAGTACGTTGTGATACTAGTTCAACCGGCGGTGTATCAGAATCATTCGCGTCCATACGTATTTTGGATCGGACCAATCGATTAGTTGAAGCAACCAAAACTGGGGCCAGTTATAATAGTTACGGTAGTTTTATATTAATAGATTGGATTGGCCATCATTATCAGAATGCAGACAGCGTACGAAAACACGTTCCTACAAGGTCTTTAGTAAATTCTGTCGAGCGTTTAGAGTATTATGGTGGTAAGACTTTTGTGTCTTTTCCTTTGTCAAAAGGCCAGAACATTAAACAATGTGTCCCGTTTATAACGCTCTCCAACAATGCGAGTGACCAATATATAACAAGATTATATAAAAGGGTCTACAGATTTGAAGACCCTGATTACTTTACTGTTCTTTTCCCGGCCGCAGCTTCGGGGGATCGATACATATCTTTATATGTTGTAGAATTCAACAGTAATGTTAAAATACAGCATGGTTCAGCATTGTCTACGGGAACAACCGCCACGGTGTCGATTGACGAGGTTGATTTAGATAGAGCATTTTTAGTTTTTTATGGTTGCAGTGATGATTGGTCTGGAGCGCACTCGCACCAGAGCATTTGCGGACATTTTACCAGCAGCACTGAGATTGAGTTTGTTCGTGTTGGTTCTAGTCAGGCCATGTTTGTCTCCTGGTATGTGGTTGAGTGTACGGAAGAGGATGACTACTGGCGGGTTCAACATGCGTATAAAACAGGGCTGGGAGGATCAAGTTCGGTATATGTTCAACTACCACATAAACCACATGTTGGCAGAACCATGTTTCTTTCGTCATGGACAACGAACAACACAAGTGGTTACCCATCACGTTCTATGTATCGGGTGTATCATAGACAGGATCACCAGATTCAATTTAATAAGAATGATGCGTCTTATTATAATATGAACAATGCAAATGTGGAAGCAATAGAGTTCTCTAAGGATGTATACGCAAAAGATTTTAAATCTTATGGATTATTTGTCTTATTCGGTGGCGGCACATCAGCGGTGGACAGTAGTGTATATGCTGATAAGCCAATCGATTTAAGCAGAGCGATTGTGATAAGTGGTAATTTAGGCAATGAAGGTAGAGTGGATACTACCAATAATTCCGCCTGGGATCAGGGGTTTCATCACTACGAATTTAAGGATGGAAATACGATTACATCCACAAGAACGGGCGGTAGTAGTTATGTCTCGTATAGTTTTCCTTATATATACCAGTTTCCAATGTATAATAAATACTATGTGGAAGGGTATGTAAAAGAGAAAGGTATCCCAGTTCAGAGAGATGTGTGTATGTATAGATCATCTACAGGTGAGCTTACAGACAGCACTACGTCCATTAGTGGAACTGGTTATTTTTGGTTGGAAACACCTTATGGAGAGCAGCATTATGTTGTTTGTTTAGATGACGAGGCGAAACCGGACTACAACCATCTAATTTATGGAAAAGTTATGCCCACAGTGATATCCGGTAGTTACCCATACAATGAGGGACTTGTAACCACATCTGGGCTTGATGAAGGAATTCCACTAATTTTTCAAGAAGATTATTCGTAAAGGAGATTATTATGAGTTGGTTTCAACGTATTATAAATTGGTTTAAACGTTTGTTTTCTGGGCCTAACCATTCTATAGCACCTGCACCGCCGGCAGAGACGGCACCAGAGGAAGTGCCTGTTCCAACAGCGCCACCAGTAGTGCCCAAAACTGTAGAAAAGAAAGCGTTGCTAGTAGGTGTGGATGAGTATAATGATCCAAAAATAAATTTGCAAGGATGCGTGCCAGATGTTTTGCAGATGAAAAAACTACTGATTTCAAAAGGTTTTTCGGAAAGTAATATTTTGGTTTTAAAAAATCAATGGGCAACCAAAGAAAATATCCTTGACAAACTAGGAGAAATGATTATTAATTCTAAAGAAGGTGATGAACTTTTATTTCACTTTTCAGGCCATGGGAGCCAAGTGACTGATGTGGATGGAGATGAGGGTGATGAGTTGGATGAGGTTCTAATTCCACATGACTTTAGTTGGGAGGGGGTTTATATTACAGATGATGATATTGCTAGAGTGTTTAAGAAACTGCCAAAGAATGTATTTCTGTCTATGATCAGTGACTCTTGCCATAGTGGGACAATTAGCAAAGATATTAATTCAATGGTTCGTAGTATTACACCACCATCACATATTCTTCAGGCAATTTTTACAACTAAAGGTCTTGTATTAAATCCAATTGGATTAAGATCCGATGGCGGACCACAAAGACATGTGTTGGTAACTGGGTGTAAAGCTACGCAAACTTCGATGAGCTCTGTGATTAATAATGAATGGCACGGTGTTCTTACATATTTTTTCACCGCTGCTGCGCAAGATGGTGGTACATGGCAAGAAGTTTTTAATAATGCTGTAAAGAATATAAAAACATGTGGTTATGAACAAGATCCTCAATTGACAGGTGAGGACAACCTATTAAATAGACAAATATTTGGAGGAGAAAATGGCTAAATTTACTCAAGGACTAGTAGGACAAGATATTGTCAGTGATACGGACGAGGTGTTGCAGCAAAAGATTAGAAATAGAATCATTTTGTGGGCTAGTATTTTAGGTGGCGTAATTCAGGCAGCTAATTTTGCATACACAATTTGGTGGAAATAACTTGACAAATCAAAATTAGTGATTATAATATAAAGTAAGATCATTCCGGTGTAGCTCAGTTGGCAGAGCTGGTGGCTGTTAACCACTGTAAGTCGTAGGTTCGAATCCTACCTCCGGAGCAAGATGGGGCGTCGTCAAGTGGTAAGACACAAGGTTTTGGTCCTTGTATCGGGGGTTCGAGTCCTCCCGCCCCAGCCAAAAAAAAACAATGGAGGTTGATGAGTAATGTCAATCAGTGAAAATATAATGAATGCTTATGAAGACGCTATTAAGAAAGGCGATCATAAGTGTAGAAAGATTACAAAAGACGTACTTGCCTACTTATCTTCTCGCGCGGAAAAAGATTTCTGCGAACTTTCCGATGAGGAGATCTCTGGGTATATTAATGAGTTGCTTATGTCTGATGTCGTTTGTGATGAGTGGTCAGGCATAGATGAATGTGAGGACAAGGACTATGCTGATTGTAAAGCGCTGTATGAGTGCTTCGTAGAAGCGTAGTCAAAACTATTATTTATTTATAAGGAGGAGTAAAATGTTCAAAAAATTATTGTTAGCGTTGGTTATGGTTGGTCTGGTTATGAGTGGTACCGCATTGGCGACGAGTAACCCACAGTTTCTATCGTTCTATGGTCCTAATTCTGGTTGTTTTATGACAATGCAGAATTACTATGCAAATAACACACTCCCAAGATGGGTTTGTTCTGCTGAGGAGCCAGTTCTTGTTGCTGGTAAATTCGTGGTGTATTTTGATTTTGATTCGGCTAAAATTAAACCGGATCAGATACCGGCACTTGAAAAAGCACTGGCACACATTAAGGCAATGAATTCTCACAGCATTACATTGGTAGCATTTTGTGATTTTAGAGGACCTGATTCGTACAACAATAAGTTGGGTGAAAAACGTCTGAAGAGTGTTGAGACATGGCTACTTGAGCATGGCGCTCCTGACTCATTTGTGCTTGTAAACAATGGGAAAAGTGCTTCTCCAATTAGAAAACTTGCCAATAAATTTTGCAAGGGATGTTGGGAAGACCGTAAGGTTGAAATTGGTGTAGAATAAACTAACTTCTATAAGTATGGGGGCGACACGGTTTCGACGTGGTGGATGAGGCTAGAGGCTCGATGCGATGACTTTTTCAAACATCGTTAAAATTGAAAAACATATAATATAATCGACAACAACTCGATGATGCAATTCGCAGCTGATGCACTGGAAGGTGTTGAACTGCTGAATACTAAAACTATGGCAATGGCCTAAGTTTTGGGGTCCATAAGAACCTAGCAACAGAATCTTATATGTGTCTTACTATTAGTTTCTATCCTTTTGATTAATAATTTATCATCGTCAACCCTTTAGAAGAAACATTGCGGACCCGAGTTCAATTCTCGGCGCCTCCACCAAAATAAAGGAGAATGTTTGTGGAACCTTTTGATGAGGATTTAGAAATTACTATGCGATTGGAACAATTGAATAGTAGACTTGATGGATTGGAAGAACGTACAGTTAGAATGTCAATTGAACTAGAGGAAATGAAAACTGCTGTAGATCATCTAGAGGCGTCTTTTTTAGATGAGTTTGCTAAATCGGCAAAATCAAAGTTCGATAATTTCAGAGACTATTTAGCTAGTAAGATAAAACCGTAAGTAAAAAAGCGGATGTGGTGTTAACGGTAGCATCCTTGCTTGCCGAGCAGGGGGTTTCAGTTCAAGTCTGAACATCCGCTCTAATGTTCTGCGGGAATGGTGTTCAACGGCTAGCATATCTGGCTTCCAACCAGAAGGTCCGAGTTCAATTCTCGGTTCCCGCTCCAAGGAGCACACATTGAGGCATAAGAAACGAAAGAAAGGTGTGAAACGGCGGAATAAACCTATAAAAGTTAAGCCGATAGGGAGGGCTAAAAAACCTAGGAAATTTACACCACTAACCAAAAAAGAATATGCCAAAGCATTACGTGATCCACGGTGGCAGAAGAAAAGATTAAAGATTTTTCAAAGAGATGGTTGGCGTTGCCGTAAATGTGGCAGCACTAAAAGAACGCTTGTTGTACACCATTTGGAATATACAAGGAAGTATCCTTGGAATGAACCCGATGCGCATTTAATTACTTGGTGTGAAAAATGTCACAGTAAGGAACACGGGTTCTATTATTAGGGCCGGTAACTCATCGGGTTAGAGTACATGACTTTTAATCATGAAGCGGAAGGTTCGAGTCCTTCTCGGCCCACAGGAGATACTTATGGACACCCTATATATGATAGGATTAGGGCTCTGTGTGGTTGGTTTATTAGGAGTATTTTTATGCTTGCTAATTAAACACACACTATAATGTGTTGGCCGGACGCATACTGGTACGCGGCTGGGTTGTGGCCCCAGTGTAAGCGGGTTCAAGTCCCGCCGGTCACAAGAAACGGAGCATAGCTCAGCCTGGGAGAGCGGGTGCTTTGGG
>Ga0164310_10001328_pt1 | contig 13872 bp, 20 predicted proteins | sample GuaBasSedimGuay1_FD_121795 | JGI IMG/M metagenome (GOLD analysis project Ga0164310, IMG submission 121795) | Subseafloor sediment microbial communities from Guaymas Basin, Gulf of California, Mexico - Guay1, Core 4569-9, 0-3 cm | ecosystem: Environmental > Aquatic > Marine > Hydrothermal vents... | reverse complement strand
TCTTCCGGCAGATATCCTTGCTGATACTTCTTTTCCCGGTGAGCATCAAAGAAAGAGTACTCTCCGGGATACCGAGTTTTTCTGCTAAACTTTTTTGTATTATTGATTTCATGATTGTACCTTACAACTTGATTAGCGTTTTGTAAAGAGGAAAGTGAAACAAAAGCAAAGTTTATTCCTCGCTGCTTGCGGTAGATATTGTTCACTGCCGGTGAATTATGCGTTGACGCGAACATACTAAAAGTGTATTATCCAATCATGAAAAAGATAACACAAAAGCAAATAGCAAAGTTTCTAGGGTTGTCAGAGTCATTTCTTTCGGAGATAATTGGCGGCACTAAAGGGTTCTCCAAGATGAAGGCAAAGCATATCTCAGAACAAACCGGGATTAGTTTTGAAGACTTAATGTTCTCTGACGGAAATAGTTTGTATAAAAAGTTTTTATTCTCTTACTCACAACAGGAGGGTAATTAGTGAGCATCGGACAAAGCGGAGCAACACCATGGAAGGCTCTAGGTTTGCAAACAGCTATCCAAAGCATAATAAAGAACGCTCGATACGCTATAGATAGAGCGCCTGGATATGCCACATTCCACTGTTTTGATATGTTTGCTGGTTCTGGATTGAACGACTACGGCCCTGGTTCTGCTGTTATTCTCGCCAATTCTCTTGCTTGCGACCATCACGGGATAGGTGGCAGAAAAGTTAATATGGTTTTTGTTGAGAAGGATAAAACAACATTCCAGCAATTACTGATTAATACAAAGAGTATTGAAGCAAACAAAATCAATACAGACTGTACAGAAGTTCTCTATAAAATCCCTTCAATCATATCTGAGACATACTTTGAAAAACAGCAATACGCTGTAGGGGTAATCATCCTTGATCCGAATGGATTACTAACATCTGAACAATGGAAGGCTCTAAAGTATGTTGCTGTCAAATGTCCGCGAATAGACATAATACTAAATTGGAATATATCAGCACTTCATCGGTGCCGTGGTGTAAAAAAAATAGAGACATTCAGAAAGTTTGACTATATGCGTATGACAGACTTCATTAATTTCATAAGCAAAAAACACTCTTACGTTCGTGACCACTATCATTCAGATCATACATACTGGACGATACTTGCTTTCTCCAACACATCAATAAGTGGTATAAAAGAAGCAGGATACAACCACATAAAAAGAATGCCAGCAAAGAAAACAATCCAATTTTCAGACCTAGATGCAGAGTTCAGAAATCCAATCCAACTACCACTTTTTTCTTAGGGGGAAATATGCAACTAAAGGACGGGTTTAATATAACAGTGTCCATAATTGAAAGAATGAAAGAAGTCTTTGAAATTCTTCCATCAGAACAAAGAAGCAAGTGTGCCTTGTGTGATGAAACAATGACTCATGTTATTAAAAAAATAGAGGCTGAGGCCCAGGTTTCAAACAGGGCTGCATGTCGATTTATGAGTGCACAAACAGGAAAGAATGAGTCAACCATAAGAAGTGCGGTAAACAAGGTGCAAGGGAAAGTGGTTGAAAAGTCAACCAGCACAGCAACGAACAGCAAACATATTGATATTGTTGGGAAAGTCATAGAAAAAACGGGGACAAATGACGACAAAAAAGGGACAATCTCGCAGCAAGACGCAATTAGGATGGTATCAAAAGAAACTGGAAAGTCAGAATCAGCAGTAAAGAAGCAAGTCCAGAGGGCAAAAAGCAAGTCAGTATTTAACAAGTCAGATATTGAGTGGTGCGATTTTACTTGGAACCCTGTAACAGGGTGTCACCATAATTGCCCGTATTGTTATGCAAGAGGAATTGCAACAAGGTTTACAGATATTTTCCCAAGGGGTTTTGAGTATCACGTAAGGGAAGAAAGATTTTTTGCGCCTGATAATCAACCATATCCAAAGCCAGGACATGACAAAGTATTTGTATGCTCAATGGCTGATCTGTTTGGTGAGTGGGTAGAAGAGGAAGTTATTACAAGGATACTCTCAATAGTCTCTGCGCATCCTGAATGGACTTTTATATTTCTCACTAAAAACGCAGATAGACTCCCAGGATATGAGTTCCCTGAAAACGCATGGGTGGGGGTTACGGTAGACAAAGAAAGCGGCCTTGCCCCAGCGCTAACAGGTCTGAGTGGGGTAGATGCACTAACAAAATTCATCTCCTTTGAACCTCTCTTGGAAGAATTTTTCGTAGACACAGACCACATTAAAACTGTTGTTGATTGGGTGATTATTGGTTGTGAATCTGGAAACAGAAAAGGCAGGTTTATACCAAAATTTTCATACATCTATGACCTTTATCACAGGTTTTCTAAAGATGGTTTCCCGGTGTTCTTGAAACCTAACGTTGCATTATCTTTTCCACAACATTTACCGAGGACACACTATGACGCCTAAAGAACTCAGAAGAGAACTTCGGAAAGTAGCAGCAAAGTACAATAGAAAACGCAATGAATGAAATAACAATAGAAATACCGAATGGATTTTATAACTGTACGGCTACGAAGTCAAACCACTTTATAGCCGATACAAACGATTCTGGGAAATGGGATAAGTTAAAGCTTCCACTGCCTCCGGGTAAATGGTCAATCTATTCTCAGAGTGGTAGATATTGTTTGACCTTACTTGGTTTGTGTGCTATTATTTGGTTATCAGGTAATGGGGATTGCTTGGTAATCATAACAGTCGATAATTCCTAAGCCCTTTGAAGTGAGGGTAGTTAAGATTAGCCGTTTTTATCGACTGTGGCGGTTACAATCTTTCCCCCCTATCCTCACTTCTGAGGGTTTTTTCGTTCCTGATTGGTCTCTTTCCCTGCTTTTCTTTACCAACAGAGGGTAACCCAGCCTCAACAAATAGTAGAAAGCGTAAATTCCAAAGGGTAGTAAAAAAGGTGGAGGCGCCACAGATTACACTATAGCCGGGCGTCCTTTAGGGAACGAACAGGTATGAGACTCAAATGATTGTAAGGGGGTATCGCCACCCTCGGCGGATTTCTCGTTGACCGCTTAAATGGCACCTGAAATATCGACCACCTTTTTCACCAGCACTTAAATATACCGCTGGGTTTTTAAAGAACGACAATCAATATACTACTATATCATTGTCTCGGGTGTAGTGTTATCTTTAATGTGGGGGAATCATGAAACTAGAAGACTTTGTAGAGGACATAAAAACATTTCAAGAGCTGTACATATCAGAATACATGGATGAATGGGAGTTTATTTACAATCCAGATGAGCTTACAGGAAGAACTGTATGTGAGGACTCCTACGGGAATAAGTGGGAGATCCCATATTCTGTGTATAATGAGCACGGATGTGACGAAGTAGGCATAGATATTGGAGATGCTGGGAATCTACGTCTAAGCGAAGCAGGTCTATATTGTTTTCTTTGGAATGATGCTTGCGCTCGCTTTGCTCCAAAGGGTTAACAAATGGGCCGAGCAACAGAGCTAATACACTACCTAAACCTACGATATGAGCCGCAAGGTGATGACAAGATGGTATTTCACTCATTGTCGATTACACCTGAGTTAAAGGCGGAGCGGAAACGATGGGTTAAGGCACGGAAGAAAGAGGGATATTATGACATCAATCGGATTGATAAGGATGGGATAGAATGGACATGCCAAGGACAGTTACACCAAAAATAGATAATGTTGTGCGAGACTGTAAAAAAGCACTGCTGGGGATACAGAGTTGTGTAGCGACTAATGGTGAATACTGTAAGCCGAATATGTCTGATATGCTTGATGTTGCCACCGCGCTGGATACTATTAAAGAATATGAACGATGGGCATTGTCTCGGGTGTAGTGTTATCTTTAATGTGGGGGAGTTATGGCAGACGAAATACTAATAGCAGCAGGTAAAATGTCAAACGCAGCAAGGGGGATATGTGGTGGCCGTTCTTTCTCCGGGTTTAGTAAAGTTAAACCATGCTCTATCGAAGATGCAGGGCATTATGTAAAGATACTCCGGGAGTGTGTTGACAGATATGATTCTCTTATACTTGAGGAAATGCGTAAAGAGAAAGTTTAATATAGACTGTAATCGTCGTCTTATGTAACGTGGGGGTTAATATGAATAGAGAAATTAAATTTAGAGCTTGGGATACCGAGTTGGAGTTCTTTGCAGATCCTGTATTATATTTTGTTGGTCTTGACGGTTCTGCATGGTTCAACAATTGTGAGGGTGGTGAAGACTCTATGCATGACCAATCGAGCAAGCTGATTGTTGAGCAATTTATCGGACTATATGACAAGAACGGGAAAGAGATGTTTGAGGGTGATATAGTTCGTAATTTCTGGACATGTAAACATAAAGATACAGGCAAGCCGCCGACATATACCATAGTATTTAAAGAAGGTTCTTTTCAGTTTTGGGCGGGTGAAGAACATGGTAATTATAAAAGCGTGTCAAAAATATGGTGGCCTGCTGAATATGCAAAACCTGACAACTGGGAAGTGATAGGAAATATACACGAAACACCAGAGTTGCTTGAGGCTGGTTAATGTTTATATGGGGGAGAAATGAAAGCACCAATAGCAATACTATGCGTAGTACTATTTATCGGGTTTATCGCTGGCCGGTTTGAGGAGCCTGACGTTGTTTATGATGCTACTGGCCTTGAATTTCCTGATACCAGCGGTGTGTGGGTAGTAAACATACCGGAGGAACTAAAGATAGGCAATACTATCACGATGCATGATGGACAATTAATGATTGTAACTGGTGTATATAATGATATTGTGTTTGTTGAAGACTACGAGATAAGCCAGGATAATTAATATGGAAAAGAAAATAGTAAGCTATGTGAAAATACCAATCATTCCGGTTGATCCAAAGAAAGATAAGGAGATTGATGAGTATTTTTCTAAGCGTAAAAAAGGCTTGGTATATAAAGACGAATTGCGGAAATTGGTAGACGTTGCAGAGCAGGTAACGAGCAATCCATATTCCATGACAGCACATACCGCCCTAAAAAATGCTGTGGAGTTTTATAGGGACAAGGGGATATAGCTCGTTAACCAGAGCGCCAGCAGCCACCACGCACGTCAAAATGAACACGGTTGTAATACCGCTTGACACCATATTTTCCTTCGTACAATCCAGCAAGATACATAAATACGCGGTCAGGAGAAACACCGTAAACATAAAAGTCAGCAGCTTGCCCGAATAAGTGCATGGACTTTGTAGCAGAGCCAGGAGTATCTAGGTTATGACGCTTGCACCGGCACCCTGAGAGTATAGTTATAGATTTGTGATAGTGGGTGCGTAAATCCTGTAAAACGTTCAGCAGTACGAAGTCAACGGTGTTAAAACCGCAACCACACTTGCAGCTAAATTCATCACGGTAAAAGTTTCTTGTGAGTTGTATTCTCATTTGCCCGGAAACATATCGTAAATGACAGAAAACGCTTCGTACCTGTGCTGTGCCCGTACTTCTTCAGGCTCAACATGGAAGGTCTTTCCGCACCGTGCAACAATGCCTTTTTCTGATTTAACCATGGCTAGGACATTTCGTTTAACTGGACAATTTGCACAAGTTTTATTACTCATTATCTTCCTTTAACCGTCTATACTTCCGTTTTAATTCAATATGCTCTTGGCTGGTGGTGCATTTTGTCTGTGCTTGCATCAACTTAATAAATAAATATGTAGCTAAAGCCACGCCGTAATTCTCGCCAAGGAACGCCCAGGAATCTACTTGGTACGCCTGTGCTTGCACGTACCAATGATCAATGAAAACATTGTATATCGCTCTGCTCTTGAGGACGACGAGTGCAAAGTTTATTGAGAAAAATACATACAGCAATCGTACCACATCGCTAACCGGTATTGTCTGGCACACCCATCGGCATCCTGACTCGAGGGTGATAGCAAAAGCGATTGATCTGATCATAGCAATCAAGCAGACAAAGACAGCGCCGAAGGTGACGCCGATTATGAGCCATTGCGAGTTCATCCTTTACCTCCGAGAAACGTCAAATACTTTTCCCTAATCTTAACAGCCAGCTCTTTAATAAATACCCCACCTACACCGGCAAAGAAAACCCGGAGGTGTTCGCTCAATCCTCTATCTATCGCTAACATATCAGTTGAAAGAATCAGCACAGCGGTTATAAAGAACACCCCTAAAAACAACCTGACAGATAAATGTTTCTTGCTGAGTAAAAGTGACCCCAACGCCCCAAACATACCGATTACGACCACTGGCAAACTTGCAAAAACCAGATCCGCTATTTTAGATTCCACGTCCTCGATCCTTTGTATGTTGTCCACATTCTACACCTATTTTTTATCTTTCGTGAATACACCTAACAACCCCATTAAAGCTAACCCTCCGGTTATTATAGCCTCTTTCTGCTCTGGAGATATGGCAACACCTATGCCGGTTAGAAATGCGACTATACCGCGCCACGTTGATGGCTCTTTTAACCGCTCTACAATGTATTCATAATTCATGGCTTACCTCTCAATCTAGGTTATCGACGTTATCAATATACATGATCAAAGATTCGTCTGTTTCAAGTGAATCTATCGCGCCGAAAGTAAGATACCTTGCCCCTGCCCTGGGAGAATCTGGTTCTGGACAAGTGGTTTCAGAACCATTAATGGTAATAGTTGATGCTCCACTGCCAGAATAGTCAATCTCTACCAGCACCCACTTATCTAAAATACCTGAAGCCGCTACATTCCCACCACTTAGCGCAGAAGCACAATATAACTGTGCGACCCCTGAAACTAACTTCAGGCCAATTGCAATATCGTCTGTGTAAATTGTTGATGTTGAATACGTGTTGCCAAGCGAAACAATATAGATAATATCATCGTTAGCCGGAAGTGTGTAGTCATCAAGATAAATATAGAATGAAACTGACTTGGTAGCAGTTGCAGAACCCATATCATAATAGGCATAAACTTCTGTATCAGTTCCGGTTACGCTGGTTTGCAAGCTTTGCCCTGGACTACCTTTGTACCGAGTCGTTGAGTCAGGGTCTATTGCAGAAATGGTATCTACCTCCGTCCATGTGAGGTCATACCCTGAAGAGTCGAATGTTTCGTCAGTGGGGATTATTTCGGACATTGTAACGCCCCAACCTGCAAAACATGTGGTTGCGTATAGGGATATTGCTATTGATAATAGGTATCTCATTGTTATCTCTTATTATAGTGAATCTCAAGATACGTTGCGCCCCTTCCTGCTGGACCGAAGATACTGGCTCTGTTTCCGTTTGACTCCTCCGGGCTGTTCTTAGTTCCGCAAAAATACGTTTCGTGACCGTGGCCTTTAGGTGAGTAATTGTCTCTGGCATCTGGTACCACAAACTCAAAATCAAGCTCCGGCCAGACGAACTTTACTTTACCGCCGTAATAAGCTCCGGTACGTGGTAGCCATGTAAATGATTTATTGTGTTCAAATCTGAGGTTTTTTATTACTTCGGCTGTGTTGTATTCTGGATTAGGAGGATTCTCTGGAAGCTCACCTACCATATCATTTATCAACTTTAGTCCGTAGGCTTTAAACTCTTTGTATTTTTCAACAAAGGTGTCGTAATCTATTTCAGGTCCATCGGAAGACTCTGGAAGGTCGTTAAAGAAATCAGGTAAATCTCTCTCTATCTTGAGCAAAGCAATGTCAAGAATCAGTGTAAGCGCTCCAATATCGATTCTCTTTTTCATATCACGGCACCAAGAAGAGGTTTAACCAACTTGTAAACGTCCTTTAGTTGTTCCATTGCATCTTGGCTTGCCATGCCGTTTATCTTGCCATTCTCCATGGTTATTAGGTCTTGCTGGGTAGAGAGTCCGGCAAATATTCGTTGCTTAACCATTTCATACAATAAAGCAGCCTGTTCAGTTACCGCCCCTGGCACGGCTACACGCTCGTCAAGGCTACGTTGTAATCTTAGGTACTGTGCCCTTAAATATTCAAAAGATGCTACGTAAGAGTAATAAGGCACTGTCCCGCTAAGCTCAGACTTGATCTGCATGAACTTACCCATGGAATTTATCGCTGCTCTTGACTCCCGGATATCCTGAATGTTTTCTTCTCCCCATGGCACATCTGATTCGGTAAATGCTTTGACGAGTATATCCTCTGCACCTTCTGGCATGGGTGGAAGTCCTTTGTAAGTGACAACATGGGTAGCCGCAATCTGCTCAACCTTATTCGCACAGCCGCCAATGAACATAGTACTTATCGTGAGCGCTGTGATAATAAGTGCTGTACAAAGATATCTAATCATTTTGTCTCCTCTACAATTATGGTGATCTTAACTCCCCCCACTGTTATGGGTCTGGTGGCTGGAGGTGGGTCTTTATCTGGTGGGCAGTATGTGGCTATGTTACTATTCAATGATTCATCAGCTCCTCGATAAGCTCTTATCCAATAATTATGACACTCTCCATCAATTGGTACGGGTATAGACACGGAAGTTTTATCGGGGGGGATACCGGTAACTATGAACTTCTCCCCAATATCTTGATACAATCTGAATCCTGTCACACTACCACCCTCGTATTTAGACCAGCTAAATTGTAAAGTGTCGGCAGCCCAGGAACCTAGTGGTACAGTCAGCAGTAATAACATGGTAAGTATAACCTTTTTCATATAATGCCTCAATCAGTCATATGTGGGACAGCTCCCACGTTGTAATATATTACCGTTCCATCTGTGGGGGTTGCTGTGGCCGTTACGTTATTTGTCTCTTCGTTTCCGAGTGAATCGCTTGCCCGGATACAAAAGGTATAATTGGTGCCGTTTGTTAATCCGGTTACTATCCATGGTGTTGGTGATGCACCTGGGAGCCATTCGGTATTAGACCCACAATCAGAGTTCCAGGAACTAGTGGGTGCATAATACCGAGTATAAGTAACTGTACTTGTTCCACATATTGCCGTTGCCTGATTGGCATACGTGAATACCGCGCCGCCTGTGGCCTCGTCTACGGCATTGGTTATTCCGGTTGTGCTATTCCATGATGGCGGGGTTGTACATGTACCGCTTCCGCCCTCGTTGCCAAGGTCAAGTATATCCATGTATAACGTGGTCCAGCCGGTGAGGTAACTGGTGCCTGGAGGGGCAATCTCTGTTTTTGGGTCTATCCAATCTACGTTACTGGCTCTGGATATCCAGTCTGTTGTTGTGGCTCCGAGTAGTTCCGGATCGGTTATATCCATGGTCCCGGTCCAATCCGAATCAATATCTCCTGTGACTATTCCTGAGTGCCAGAAATGATTGCCTGATATTGTCCATCCGCTATCAGGCCAACTTGAATCGTCGTCCATGTGATCGAGAGCTGTGGAATCATAGAACACTGAAGAGTTATTCGTGAATTGGCCTATCGTAGCCGTGTAAGCGTTACGCATCCGATAGTTTACGACTACTGAATCAATTACCAAGTTGTTATAAATCTTGATAGATCCCCAATGGTTGGAGTAATCTTCGGTGAAAAACCAAAACCCAACATCACGATTTATAATGATATTATCGTGGACCTCGTAATCCGCTGCTGAGTTATCGCCGCCAACAGAATCATCGTAAATCCTTATGCCATCTGGTTTTCCGTTGCCACCTGTGGGCCACACACATACGTCATAATCAGATGTTGCATCGCTGAACATGACAATATTGTATCGGATACGGGATACTTCAGCGTCATTGAAATGAGATTCTGCCATCAGTCCAACAGAGCAGGTATCCCCGATAATATTGTATTCTATTATAGAGTTATGGATATTCATTCCCTCGCCCATAACATCGTAAATAGTGTTGTGATGCACGTAATGATTTCCCGTTACCCCTGATCCTGTTGAGCCAAGAATAATAGCCCCGGCCCATCCTGCGGTTCCTAGTTTATCGTACCTGAATAGCTCCTGTGCGGTGTGAATTGTGTTATATGCTACTTCAACTCCATCTAGGGCAACAGTGCCTTGGTATGCAAGTGCTGCAGAACCTACGCCCCATATAAGACAGTTTTCTAATATGAAGTCATTGGCACCATTTAGATAAACAGCATGACCATAAACCTGTTTTATTTCCACGTTTGAAACGGAACAACCGTCTATTTCAAAATGGAAAAATCTATTCCAGCGATACGGGCCAGTGGTTAATGTAGAATCATGGTCAGGCACAGAAGAGAAATCTGTAACCAGACCATCGAATATCGGTTTATCCCCGGTCCCGTAAGCATCAACGTGGGTTACAGGGTCATTACTAGCATCAGAGTTATAAATTCCGTATGTCTGGTTTGTTGAAACAACCGCTGAATTGTACGTCCAAGTATCGCCCTTATTAAAATATAGATAGACGATATCTGAAGTAAGCAGAGCGGACATTGCGCTCTGTGCCTTGCTTACAGTAGCCCACGGACTAGCCTCTGTTCCTGCACCTGTTGAGTCATCACCTGCAGTAGCAAAGTAATAACTGTACGTTGCTGCATTAGCCAACGAAGGAATAAGTAGTATTAAGAAAAATAATCTCATCGTATTGTTGCCCCTTTTATGGTGAATCCTTGGCCCATTGAATGAGAAGCCTGAACATCTGAGTAGTCACTTCTATATGTATCCCACATCTCGTCAATAAATGTATTCCCACTACGCTTTACTACACCATAACTAGCACAATCAAGAGTGCCATGATATGTTGCCTTCACACTACACTCACTGGCGTGGTCGGCGTCTGACATATCCATCCAGTAATCAATGTAATCAAATGTAGCATCGTGGTCCCACTCAGTTTTTAACCCCATTACCAGGGCTGCGAAGATATGGCCACCGTGTACATGGGAGTCTATACCTACTCTATAGCTCTCATCTGTCCATGTTGTAGATCCGCTCCCCAGGGTATCCCATTCAGAAGGGTGAAGGTGTTCAAAACCTCGGTTTGCTAAGGTAGAGTTCCTGAAAAAAACCGTCCTTCCTTGCCATGATTCTCCAGCTGTGACCACTGCGCTTTCGGTTGTATCATTTCTGTCAGCGTAATAATAAAAGTCAGGGTAATCTCTTGGCACTCCGTAAGTTGTCCCGTCCAACCTGCCATCTATAAAAGCATTGTACATATTTGAGTTATTCAACAATTTACCCGTAAGAATTACCGGCATTACATAGAAAGAGCTGTCACCCTCACCCAATATACCAACATGGTAATAGTCAATGCCAAGCTGGATGAAATATTTTATGAGGTCTGTTTTATCTGTGGTATCGGCCATCATCATAGTAAGAGTCTCGCCAAGGAACCTGGAAACTTCACGATGATAACCAAACATATTATCTGCCGCATGGCTGGCCCTGGCAGTCCAGTTATCAAGAAACGTCACCCATGGCCTTTGCAAACCACGTTCATAATATTCCAGGGCTGTGTACCCTGTATGAGAAGGAACAGTTAACCCTGTGGTACTCAGTGTAGGAAGAATGCTTGCATTAATATCAGCAGAGTCATATATGGTCTGTGACCTGTCTACATATGCAGGTCTGAATTTGTCTGTATATGTCCCAGATGCCATAACCGTTAGAACAGCTACTGATTTTATATAAACGTGGGAATCGAGGGAATCACCCGCCCAATTCTCTGTTTCTGTGGTTATGCTTACACTTGACAAAAGTGCATCACCAGCAGATAACGTTAAGGGGAACGCTGCAGACTCTGTGCTGTTGTAGTTTGTTGCCCTGCCATCAAACCCTTGGTCACCGTCAGTAGTAGGGTTTTTCTGTGATCCATTCACATATGTTGCACCTGTCCCTGAAGCAACCGGAGAAACACTGGAAACAGTCACGCTACCATCATCGATTATCCCATAGTCACCGTTGTAAAACTGAAATACAGTTTCGCTGGCAGAAAGAGTCCAGGTAATTCCGTATTGAGTGATACTATCGCATGATTCTGTTGTAGCGATAATATTTGAACACGCTGCTCCGAATGAGTTTGTGGAGTAAACAAGTATAGATATTATAAAAATTATATATTTCATTCTACCCCTTCAACATCATCAATATACATTAGGAGCGTTTCGTCAGTTTCAATTGATGCTATCGCTCCAAAAGATAGATACCTCGCGCCGAAGTCAGGAGCTGTACAGCTTGAATCACTACCATTTATTGTTACTGTCGTTGTCCCGTTCTGGACGTAATCTATCTCTACCAACACCCAACTGTCCAAAACACCAGAAACAGCAACATAGCTCCCGGAAGTAGGAGCCTTACAGTACATTTGTGCAACTCCTGCTATTCTCTTTATCCCAATTGCTATACCTTCTGAGTAGATAGAAATAGTTGAATATACTGACCCGAACGAAGCAATATAAATGACATCATTGTCAGCAGGGAGGGTATAATCGTCAAGATACAAATAGAATGAAACTGATCTGGTTGATGCAGCCGACCCGAAATCGTAATAGGTGTACGCCTCGGTCCCTGTCCCAGTAAAGTTCGCCTGCAAACTTTGTCCTGAAGCGCCGTTATATTGTGTTGTCGCATCTGGGTCTAACACCGATTCTGTATCTGTTTCAGTCCATGTCAGGTCGTATCCGGTGGAGTCAAATGTTTCTGTTGTACCTGTGGCGGTACTCCCGCTGACAACCTGTGGCAGTTTAATATCCCATCCTCCGTAAGCAGGACCAGAGAAAAGCAACCAGAATATCAGAGGTAAGTATCTCATATTTTTAACTCCAGCTTAACTGTGCACCTATCTACAGTGCCAGGGGCAGCAATATCTAACCGTATCAGCGAACCATCTGAAGGATCAGTCCAAGCTGATATGTCTATATCAAGGTTGTAAGAACCGGTGGTTATACTTATCTGGTCAGCTGTATTTAGTTTCACAGGGGTAGTACTTGTAGCTATATCCGCTATCATATAAACATCTACTGCGAAGGCTGTTTCTGTAGCTGGTGCACCTGTTGAGTCAAAGCAGGTTACTGATGCCGTGGTCCATTCCCCGGCTGTGATTGCATCCCCGTACTGCCCTATATATCCTGTGGCTGTAGGGTCAGAAAACACTGCTTCTATACCACTCTCATTCAATGCCCCCGCTACTATAGAAGTAGCCACGAACTCCTTGGCAACAGTATTATCATATTTCAGCACGTTACCAAATGAGTACAACTGCCTATCAGTGATCCCTGTCTCCAGTGTATTGTCAGTAAATATTACTCCTCGTTCACCATCACTAGCCGTAGAGGTTGCTGATAAATAGGTTATATTACCATCTTCATCAACAGTGAAATCCCCACTCCACCTGCACACTGATACATCTTTCAGAGAATCATCAAACATAGTCTGGTCTGCTGTTGGTGCCGCACAGATAAGTGCCTGACCATCTGTGGGTCTTACTGGTGGAATTGCCAACAGATAGGAAGTCACAGAAGACCCAGGGGCTGCCCAGCCAGCGAAACCAGTACCATCAGCTGTATCTACTTTAAATAACGTGTACTGTGCTCCTGAAGCTGTCTGAGGGGAACTATATATTGTGGCTGTGATTGGTGCCGGAGTAGTCCCACCGATTTCAGTCGGTGACATCGGATCAAATCCTGACGTCCCAGCCTCGTCCCTCACTTCTTGTATAGCCGCCTGTACAGTCGTTGATGCTATCGAACCGTTTGGCGTAAATGCCACACCATCGGCATCCTGGTCACCTGGATATGACACCTTCGGGGAATTTAAATTGATTGCTGTACGGTTCTCCTGCAGTGCTGTTTCAACGTTTGTTCCTGTGATCAGACCACCAGCATCTGCTATGGGAACACCTAACGCTGTTTGATCCCCAGCGTTTATACCTGACTGATCGCCAAGTTTGCTTTTCTCGGAGTCGGTGAATGAGTTTGTATTATCGTTGTTCTCGTATGCTACCTTGA
>Ga0164310_10001325_pt1 | contig 13883 bp, 15 predicted proteins | sample GuaBasSedimGuay1_FD_121795 | JGI IMG/M metagenome (GOLD analysis project Ga0164310, IMG submission 121795) | Subseafloor sediment microbial communities from Guaymas Basin, Gulf of California, Mexico - Guay1, Core 4569-9, 0-3 cm | ecosystem: Environmental > Aquatic > Marine > Hydrothermal vents... | reverse complement strand
TGGATGAGTGATGATAATACTGGGTATATGTGGTTCATAGTGAACGGTAGGCTAATGTCACAGGAGAATCTTGACGAGGTAGAAAGGATGATTGCAGGGGAGGACATCCTATGCAAACCACATAATGGTCCACCGAGCCTGATGGCATACACAGAATCAGATTTGAAAGAACTGGGCTGGGAAATATCTCTTGTTCGTGGTAAACACATAAACGAGGCCACGATTACGCCATACGGACAAGACATGCCACAATCAATCTTTATACAATATCAATAGAGCGTGTGTCTGAACGGAACAAGAAGAATACTGTTGACGGGGGGGATATGAACGAAGCATTCAAAGGCGATCAATAACGTGGTGAGCGTGGGTGACACGTTCACGGTGAAAGGTGTTATCCAACGCATGAACGGGAAACGGAAACCCACATCACACGAACTGACATCGCTCCTCTGCTGGAACCAGGAACGGTACAAACCCGTGGGTGTGGAATGGACAGAGTCAGATAACGGTCACGCATACCAGACACGGACCTATATCAGAGTATACTAGGAAGAACGGAGCGGGTGACACGCTGAATAATACGAAACGGAGGTTATGAAAATGCTGAACGATACGGACCGAAACACATATATTGCACTAACACCTTACACTATACAGCGGTCTATACGAGGACCCCTCCGCCCTTCTTTCTCACCCCAGGTTCCGCCTACGGGGGTAATTCCACCAAAAATCCGGAACCTGAACACTATCACAATTTCCAAAACTCACACAAATACACCGTCCAAAATAATGTAATTAATTAATAATAAGGATTAATTAATAATAAGTACGAACACACTTGCACTATCAATTGCACTGTTAGTAACAGGGAGAATGGAACATGAACCAAAAAAAAATGAGTAAGAAACAGATGATGGATAAGATGATGGAGCTCGTAAACTGTAATAATAACTGGGACTTCATCATAAGCGCTTATAGAGCCGCTGTGGAAGATAACCAGACCATGATGTATAGCTATAAACTCATGATGGAAACACTGGCGGAAGAATACGGGATACAGGAAACAGAACTAAAAGAAAAGATGATGGAACTACACCAGAAAAAGAAACAGGAACATGAACTATACACGAACCCGGGGGTCGCGGATGAAAAGTGACCACGATAATACACGGAACATGAAGAAACTCAAGTCAGAAGCACGGGAACTGAAAGCGCTGAAAGCATGGGAAGCGCATAACCATTCGCTGGACGCTGTCATGATGGAAGTGCAGTGCGGAGAAAAAGCCGCAAGGGAACTCGTGTATAACGCACAAAGGAAAGCCATGGCACTCGAAATGTCAGGATACACTGCGGAAGACTGGATGCAGTCACAACAAGCAGACTATATGATGCTGAAAAAGAAACTCCAAAACCTGCTGAACGTGGTGGAAACGGATATACTCGATACTAAGTCGGAGGACGGCGAGCACGTGTTCGACCCGTCTATGATGTTGAGGGTTATAGATAGAATGACTAACCTGCTAAAGGCCATGGACTCGTCACTGGAGAAACAAGGACTGTTCCAGAAGAAAGTACAATACAGTATCACACACGACGCTATACTGGGCTCGGAAGAAGGACAGAACTTTATGCAAACGATAATGGACTACCTGCGCGGGCTCGTGTGCCCATACTGCGGGAGGACAGGACTGTGCGACCCAAGGGATATACTGGAATACCAACAAAGACGGGCCAAGATGATGGGGGCCCAGTTCGTGGACGTGGACGTGGACGTGGACGTGGACGTGTCAGAGGATGAGGAGACTGTGGGTGAGGAGGAAGAGGATGACTAAAAAGAGAATCAGGGGCGAGAGAGGGAAGAAACCAGGCTGGGGAAACCTGGTGATGGGTAGGAAGATGATGAACGTGAAAGATCCACAGTGCATGGACCAGGTAGGGTTCCAGCACTTCATAATGTCGCTCGTGTTCATATACATGGATAAAGCAGGCGTGGACGAGATAACGGACGAGAATAAACACCTGGTGAAACAGGCAATACAAAACGCGGAAGAGGATTCGCATAAGGACGTGTGGGAATGGTGGGTAGTGACGCAGTATGAGGAACGGGCGTGCGAATACATGGACCTGAAAGGGAATATATGGAAGAAGGACGAACTGGAACACCTGGAAAGATACCTGCAAAAGAATAAGGAAGAGTACGAAACCGCGTGCGAGGTAGTGGGAATACAAAAGGACGATAGGTTCCTGCCTGTGTGAATGTGGATGTAGAACGGGGGTAATACTGGGGATGAGGAACGATCCGAGCACGCGCGTGAAAGGGGGCGTGCAAGTGAACACGGGATACAAGGACGCGGACTATACTACGCTGGACCTGAACCCGGTGGCGACCGCGTTCAAGTCGATCGTCCATAAGGATATGGCGGGACTGGACGGGACAACAGAGTCGATGAACGCGCACCTGCACGCGATCACGGAAGCGCAGAAGATGGTTAATAATAACCCGAACGTGCTCGATAAATGGAAACTGCCGATGAGTAAACGGATAACAGGGCTGGGGAAAACTAAAGGGCCGATGACACAAGTGGAAAAGATCCTGTTCTATAGGACGAACCCGTGGATGTTCGCATATGACGTGATAGGGAAGGATGTGCTGGAGAGGACTGCGCCGACCGGGACAGTGTTTAACGGGTTTACAATGGAACAGAAAGAGTTTATGAGGGATGCACTGGACCCACGCATACGGAAACTGAAGCTACGGTGCTGTAGGGGCGGGTCAAAGACGTTCCTGCTGGGGCTGTTGATAGTCATAGGAGAATACCTGATACCCAAACTGAGGATTACTATCCAGTCAGGGAACGAGGACCAGGCTGGGATCGTGTACACAGAATACTTTAAACGGTTCCTGGAGGATACGGAACTGGAAGTGCTCGTGGACGGGGAGATACGGAGGAAGAGAACATCGTTCATACACGGCGGATACGTCATCATGAAAACTGCGTCGTTGAAGTCGGTGAAAGGACCACGACCGGACTGGCTCATTATAGACGAGGTGTACTCCACAACGAACGAGTTCGTGATCGCGGCCATGGGCGGTGCTCTGACTGCGCATAACCTGAAATACCTGGTGGGAGGGACACCGGACACGCTCAATAATATGTTCTATGATATTGACCCGAACCTATCGCACGGGACCGTCACAGAGGACGGGTGGAAGATATATCACTGGGATGCATACGCATGCCCATGGATTCCGGAAGAGAACATAGAGGACGCTAAACGGGACTATACACATGAAGAGTTCATTATATACATAAAAGGGAACCACGCGTCCAAGATGGGGCACGTGTACCCGAGAGAGCTCGTGGACGTTGCGGAAGTGGAAGCATACCCGGAACATATACAAGAGTATATGCGGATGAGGAAAGCGGGCGAAGAGTATGTGCCATCGGACATACTGAAAGCGGTGACACACGCAACGGCAGGGACCGATTGGGGGTTCGCACACCCAGCCGCGTTCGTGATAGCGTGCATGGACACGATGAAAGATGTGTACATACTGGAATCGTTCAAGCGGTCACGGATGAACCTGATAGACTTTATTAACCTGAACGTGGCCGCGTTCAAGGTATGGGAACCGACACACGCGGGCGCGGACTCCGAGGACCCGCAGAAGGTTAAACTGTTACGGGACACGGCAGTAGCGGAAGGGCTGTTGGTCCCGGTCCAGCCAGCAAAGTTCAGCGTGATTAAGATCCCGATGATTACTAATTGTAAGTGGTTCTTCGAGAACGGGAAGATACACATTGACCCGAACGTGTCACAGAACTCGGACCTCGTGGATGAACTGAAAGCATACGAGTACGCAGTATCGCACGTGGAGACAGGCGGTGTGTCCGAGAAACCAAGGAAAGTGAAGGATGATATGTGCGATGCGTTCGCTATCGCTATGTGGTTCATGAGACGGTCGATAACGGACACGGGCGATGGCGGCATGGTCATTGGGTCGCTTAACTGGGATAGTGTTAATAAGGATGTGGAGTATGCAGGGAACAGGCGGTACAGGCGGAGGCATAATAATATGTGGTAGTGAGGTATGCACATGACGAACGATACGGAAACTGATAACTGGTGCTATACGAAGAAGGAAGCGAGAGTGAGACTGGCCGCGGGCGTGGATAAGGTCACGGACGTGGTTAAAGCGACCCTGGGACCCATGGGGAGGAACGTGGCGCTCGAACAGGACTGGAACATGGGCGCACGGACGAACCCGCCCCTGATAACCAATGACGGCGTGACAATAGCGCACGTGATAGACGATAGGGACCCATACATACAGATGGGGTGTAACCTCGTGAAGTCGGCGGCGCATGCTACACAGGACACGGCTGGGGACGGGACAACGACCGTGTGTATACTGACACAGGCAATCATGTCCGCAGGGATGGAGATGGTGGACCAGGGCGTGGACCCGATGACTATTAAACGACAGTTACTCACTGTGTCAGCACGGTTACTGGACGCGGTAAAGGAAGAACGGCAAGACGTGGAAGATTATGACCAGAAAGAACAAGTGGCTATTATATCGGCTAATAACGACCCCGAAATTGGCGCGATGGTGGCAACGGCTATACACACCGTGGGAACGGACGGGGCGGTGACCGTGGAAGAGTCAGGCAGGCTGGAGAATGAGACAGTGTTCGTGGACGGGCTCGTGGTGGACGGCGGGTTTATTTCGCCATACATGATGACAGACCAAGCAAAAGGGATGTGCGTGGTGGAAGATGTGCACGTGGTATGCGTGAACGGGGACGTGACAGAGATACCGGAGAGCATGGGCACGATATTGAAAGATATATTGCGTAAGCATGCAAAGATATTGATAGTGGCACAGAACATAACACCGTCCGCGCTCATACCGATGCTGGAGAATAATAAGAATCATAAGACCGTGTGGATGGTGGGTATGAAACATCCAGGATACGGGCATAATAAAGAACCCACTATGCGGGATATCGCAGCGTTCACGGGCGCGACCGTGATAGGTGACCAGGTGAACGAGGACATGAGCGTGCTCGGGTGGGACGATATGGGACACGCTGAAAAGGTCATCATGCACACGGACAGGACAGTGTTCATAGGCGGTAACGGTGATGCCAAGGACAGGATTAAAGAGATAGAACAACAGATAAAGGAAGAACCGTTCGAGCAGCATAAACGGGACATGGAAACCAGGCTCGGTAGGCTTAAAGGGAAGGTGGCTATACTGCGGCTCGGTGCGGCGACAGAGACGGAATACCAGGAGAAACTGCTGAGGGTGGACGATGCACTGCAGGCTACACGGGCGGCAGTGGACGAGGGCGTGGTCAGGGGCGGCGGTGTAGCACTATGGCGCGCACGTGAACATCTCGATGAGAATAAGGATAAGGTGGGCACGAAGATACTGAAACAGGCAGCCGGCGCACCATTACAACAGATATTCACGAACGCAGGGATTAAAGTGCCGCAGAAAGTGGGTGACGGATACTACCTGAAACCGGACGGGACCGTGAAATCGGTCGATATGTTCCAGGCAGGGATACTGGACCCGTTCAAGGTCACAAGGTGCGCTGTCGAGAACGCTGTCAGTATGGCCGCAATGATCCTGACGACCGATGCTGTGGTGAGACAGCCGAAGGACGAGCCGGAAGGGATCGGGCTACGGAAACGGGAGTGACCTGTATGGGGAAACTATACACGGACGAGGACACGGAGACTGAATATTACAGGGAACCTAAACAGAGGATGACGGCGGCGGAGGAGAAGTGTTACACGAAACAGTTTAAACCGTGCGAACGGTGTGACGGGACAGGGTGGGTCAGGACAGCAGCACCGGTCATGGGCGAGGACCAGATACTGCACCCCATCAAGAAACGGAGAGAGAAGTGCCCAGGGTGTAACGGGACAGGCAAATGGTTCGACCAAAAACGGACGTTTGAATGACCAGGCACGGGCAATAGATATATATATATATAATCCGTATAACGAAACATGGTCAAAAAGGTCCGGAAACGGTCCGCGGCTGCCATGGCGGCACGCCAAAAGCGGGAACAAGAGCTAATGAAAGGGAAGATCGTGCGTAGGAAAACGCCACCGATTGACCTGGACTCGGACGCTGTGTCGTTCAAGAGATACATGACCATGAGTAACGTGGCAAAGAAACGGAAACAGGAACTGGAGCTCGTGACTGATAGGGTCAGGAGATACTCGTACATGAGGACGGGCGAGGACTCTGAAAAGTATATGCGGGTGCCACCGTTCACAGGGATAATGACATACGGTCAGGCATACTCCATATCACGACTGTCACCAGACCTGTCGATGATATACAATACACTGGAAAACGCCATATTCAAGGGCGGGAGCGAGTGGGTTCCACGGTGGACATGCAAGTGCCCCAAGTGTGACACTAAATTCTATGGCGACGAACCGTACGATACGTGCCCAATCTGCGACCCCGCATACGACATGGTATGGGATAAACTATTAACACTGTTAACCGAAGAGTCCCTGACACCGGACAAGATAGAAACCGTGATGGGGAATCAGATGGTGGACCATGAACAGGAGACCATGATTATACCGGATAAGAGACAGTACGAATGGGCGGACGAGATGTTCAAGAACTGTAATAGACTGAACCAGTCGCTCGCAGACATTGAACGGGTCATGGAACGGGACCTGAACGTGGTGGACACGGGGATGTACATCTTGAGATGGCGGTACAAGAGCGTGGGTGAGGACGGTGTCCCGAAATCGAAAGAGTTATTGGAGATCCAGAGAGGACACCCGAAGTTTATGCGGAAGGTAGTGGACACGTACAATAGAGTGGGCGGGCACTATTGGAAGTGCATTATACACACGGACCAGGTGACCAAGAAGATAAAGTGGGCAGGGCCAAGGACGGACACTAACTTCACGCAACCACGATGCCCAATATGTAACCGGCTCATGCACGATGTCCTGTACGTGCAACTGTCACAGGAACGACAGTCGCTCGAGGACTATTCATCGAACGGGTACTTCCTGAAAGGCGAGGTCCTGGAAGGGCACTATTACCAACCGGACGGGCTGTGGGGACAACCGCCCATCATGTCGCTCGGTATACACGCACAGACACTACTGGCAGAGAACACATACATGCGGGACACGTTCGTGCATAGGCAACTACCGCAGACCGGCGTGTACATGATTACGTCTAACCCGTTCGGTGCAGAAAAGAGAGTTAACCAGATGCTGGAGCGGGTGCACGAGGACCCGACAGAACCGCTCATATTCTACGTGGAACCAGGCGAGTTCAAGGGCGATGGGATGATAGACACTATACAACTGATGCCCAAACTTCACGAGATGGATTATATCCCGTCCAGGGAAGAGATGCGGAATCAATTGTGTAACTTTTACGGGGTGTTCTACGAGAAATCGTCAAAGGAATCGGCGGCGGGGGCGGCAACGGACCAACCGACCATGTCAGTGGACCCGGACACACTGGAAGCTAAACAGACATGGTGGAACAGGATGCGGAGGAAACTGACAGAAGAGATCGGAATAGTCGATTGGGACTATGAATGCGTGCCAACGGACGTTAAAGGCGTGTTCAGGAAACTGCAAATCTCACAGCTTGAATGGCAGATTGCGCAGATGGCGCAGACCGTGGGGTTCGAGACGGTCAGGGACGTGAACGGGAACCTGAGACAGGTGCAGGCGCTCCTGACGAACGATGACCTGGGTATGCTACGGGATATTCTGATGGCTATCGTGGAACAGGAACAGGTGGAACAAGGACCACGGTTCGAGTCAAACCCGACATATACACCGGACACGGAACAGACACCGACCGGTGAGCCTGGGGAGAAGCACGGGTTAAAGAAAGCGCTCGGCGAGTCCGTGGGTATGCAAATGCGGATGAACACTGGTGCGAGACCAAGGACCGGCGCAGGATCGCCAGGGAACCCGCAGTCTGCGGCAACTACCACACCGGGGACGAAAGAGGACTATGGTAAGGACGGTAAGTCGTTCGAGACCAAGCAGGAGATGGGCGGGGCCGCTACAGGGACCACAACACCATCGGACCTGAAGGGGATGAAAGTGTTAGTGTGGTACATACTGGAGCATATACGGGCACGGTCGAAACCGATGACCGTGCTGGGGAACCAGTCGGACAGGTGACAGCATGACTAACCAGCTCCGTAAACGTGTGTACGGGAGCCCGGTTTACCCCAAGAGTGTGCCGAAGTATGCACAATACCTACGCGCGAACATACCGCCGAACATTAAATTGGTGTCATCATCGTTCCCGGTGGACGATATAGGCAGGATAGCAGTGGAACTGGAGATAGTGGACGAGTTAACGTTCACGCCCGTGCCACGGAAACCCAGTATGCGGAACATAGAAGCATACTCGGAATGGGCAATAGCGAAAGGGATGAACGAAGCGCTATACGAACTGTGGACCGACGAGAAAGTGTATGCGGACGTGGGCGATTGGGCAGCATACTGGTGGCTCACGAAAGCGGTTGATATGTGTGACATGCTCGGTATAGGCGGTGGCAGGCTACAGGACTCGATAGCGTGCGAGTTCGTGGGTGTCCGGAACAAGCGCACACGGAAGTATCTACAGGTCTATTCCCGGTTTAAATGGGAGTTTGTATACTACGGTGCGTATGCGGACGCTGGTAGGGGCGGTGCACGGAACGCCGGATACAAGACCGCTACAGGAACGAGCGAGTTCTATGAAGCGCTCAGGGAATGGGTCGAACGGAAACTGGCTCCGGGTGATGAGGCGGACGTGCAACGTGTTACACGTGCCATATACCAGAACATAAACAGGGGCGGGACTGTGACACAGCCGACATACTGGTTCGTGGGAACACTGTACAAGATGTTCGCAGAGGATAAGTGGGACTATTACTGGAACGAGGCGATGGGCCATAGAATGGAACAGGCGGTCAGTAACGGTATCGAGAAAGGGCTCAAGTACTTCTAGGATGAGTGTTACTCTTTACATACCATTTATATATACATATTTGAGCAGTACGGTATATGTATTTCAATAGATATATATAGTCCGATTAATATAACTCATAACATGGATACTCTGGGGTATATTGCTAAAGGTGCCGTGGCCACTGCGAGCGATAAGGAACATACATACCAGAGCATGGGGACCGTGGAGATCGTAGATAAGGACGATGACGAGATCAAGATCGAGGACATTATACAGAAAGCGGACATCATGAAAGCGCGCGGGAACGGCAAGATACTCGTGACAGACGGACACCTGGACCTGGTAGTGGGGCACGTGACTAAAATGGAGAAGGTCATGGTGGCAAAGGACGGGGAACCCAAACCAGGCCTGAAACTGGAATATACTATACCGGACTGGGGTCCAACATCACGGGAGATTTGGGCGGATCATGAAGCAGGACGGGTGCACGGGATGTCCATCAGGGGTAAGATACTGAAGGGTGGCTCGAAAATCGTGTGCGAGGATGATAGCTGTCATAGAGAGATTACTAAAGGCGAGTGGTTCTCGTTCGCACTGTGCAGGCGCAAGATAAAGCCACGGAACCAGCTCGCACGAAGGATAGATAACGGGGACGTGGAAATACTGAAGAAAGCACGAGAGCACATGGAAAAGAACGGACTGGACGGGAACTGTGCAATGTGCCAGGAAACTGTAGATTATTATGTCAACGAGGGAATGGAGCTTGAAAAAGCACAGGAGCTCGTGAGACACACTCTGTTGAAAACGGAGGAATCCAGTATGGACGAAGAAGCAACGAAACTTCTGGAAAAACTGGCTTCTGATATGTCAGAGATCAGGAAGTCGCTGACTGAGAAACAGGAGGAGCCCGAACAGGCTCCCGAACAGGAGCCAATGGGCCTCTCCAAAGCCGATGTCGAAGAGCTTATTAAGCCGTTGACAGTGGGCATGGACGAGCTGAGAGAGAGAATGGAGAACCTGGAAAAGGCACGCGAGGACACGGTCGTTAAGGACAATGAACCGGAACCGGAACAGGAACCGGAACCGGAAGAGGAGACTGATGAGGATAAGGAAACGTGCGCAAAGGGCGACGAGGAAGAGGCGGAGGACGGTGTCACGGACGATGTCGTGTCCAACGATAACGACATGGAGAAAGGCGCGTTCCAGGGCGCGAAGAAGGAGAATATACCAACACGGGAAGATATCATGAAGTCCGTGGTTGGGTAAAACTGAAGGAGATGGAAGCATGGGAGAATATAACCCAGACAATTACTATGAGGGCTATAGCCCAGGAGAGTTCTGTCCGTGGACCATGGGTGAATCACACAATGACATCACTAAAGGTCTGCCGAACAGGATAGAGTCGGTGAGTGACCTGGAAATCGCAGGGATGTACGGTGACCTGGAAGAGAGAGCGCTCATCGGGATGCAAGATGAATCGTTCATGCGCAGTCTGTCGCTCGTGAAAGCGTCAAGCCCGCACTTGACTACCGATGCAGGGAACTACCAGACACACTATGATGCTACTAAACTGTGGTATCAGATGTCGCTTGAGGCGAACGCATGGGGACTCATCCCGAAACCAGGCTGGGGAGCTAACTCCAGTGAGATGGACGGGTGGAGAGTCACTGCCGCACTCTCAAGCGCACCGAAGAACACGTTCGTGACAGAGAGCGGAACACTGCCGGACGCGAAGAAGGCTACCAGGGCTGTCGTATACACCACGCCAAAAGATTGCGTGTTCGTGTTCGAGAGCTCCATGCGGGCGCAGAGAGCGGGCGAAAGGAAGCAGTCGGTTGTATGGGCAGAGGACGTCAAGGAGGGCGGGATTCAGCATAACCAGGGTATGCAGGAGCATATGTGCCTGGGGCTCGGAACGTTCGAGGCTACATACCCGGACTCGTTCTTCCCATACGATAAGGTCATCTCAAGCCAGCCTGAACAGGCTAACTGTACCAATGATTACCTCGGTAACGCTATCGCTAATGCGGACGTGGACATATACGGTATCGATAGGCATACCGCTGTCGGATGGGCGGACGCGTACGTGAACGAGAACGCCGCTACCGTGAGGCCGCTGACGACCACGCTCATATACGACACGCTCAGGACAACGTTCGTGAACTCGGGCGATGCGATGGTAAAGAAGTCGAAGGTCATCCTGACCGGTGACTCTACATGGGTAAGGATATTCCAGCTCGAGGAAGGGAAGCAGAGGTATACAGGGTCCACAAGCGTGAACACGACCGCGTATAACGGTATCAAGTCAACGCCCGGTATTAACCTGTCGTTCACCGCATCCTCGTTCATGAATATCCCGATAGTGATTACGAAGGACATCGACGATCAGACGAACGGTGTCGGACCTATCTATATCCCGGACTTTGACTATCTCAAGTTCTGGACGGATTACCCGACACTATACCACGAGGCCGGGACAAAGAGCGGGAACGAGGTCCTGCTCGGTAGGCTCTCGGATGTCGGAATGTTCAGGACCGGTGGTCAGACTGCGTGCATGAAGTTCAGTGCACAGGCAAAGATCAGGGACATTTCCTAAGAGGTGTTTTGAATGGCTATGGTGAAGTCTGCAACACAGTATAAATGGCGTAGGTTCGATAAAGAACAGCAGGACGGGGAGTCTAAAGAGGCGTTCCCGACCAGACAGTATGCTATTTTGATAGTCGGTCAAGTGGGTCCGGAAGAATACCTGCGCGTGCCGTGGAAGAAGAGAGAACGTGTGAAGCCCGGGTCGGTAGTAGTTATACCGGTCGGGGAAGAACAGAGCGGTGCCCAGTCATACGATATCGTGAACAGTATCAAGACGTACAATCCTAAGGTACTCATATACGATATAGTGACTAAAGCGGACCTGGACGGGTTCACGGATAATACATCGCTCGCTGATGCGAAGGAGATCAGTGAGAAGATTCGCGCAGTATCGTTCACGAACGAGAACGGTGACCTGGAAATGAAACCGCCAACACACAGGCTAATTGTCAAGCGCACGAAGGATAAGGACGGCCCAGACGACTTCGTTCTGAAGGAGCTGAATAAGGTAGCGGAAGAGCCTGCTCCTGAAAAGCCTGAGGAACCGGAGCCCGTGCCGGAGCCGGAACCGGAACCGGAACCGACAAAACCAGTGAAGCCCAAGAAGACTGGGAAGGGTGTTACAAAGCCGAAGAACACTAATAAGAAAAGTAAGAGGTGATTTGAATGGCAGCACTTATTACGTATGACAGCGCGCCCTCAACAGGGAAGAACAAGAATGTCCAGATGATAGGGAATAACCTTGTCCTATACACCGGGACATTCGATATGAACAACACTGCAACCGCTACCATCGACCTGACGAGCACCAGTAACGTGCCAGTGGCAGCTACCAACGTCAGGTTCGCTATGGTGTCCGTTACCGAGGCCGTGTCCGAGTCCTGTACATGGGGCTGGAACATAGACGGCTCGGGTTCGGCTGCGGCTGGTAAACTGGGTATTACAGCGGTCGCGGACCAGGTGAACAATACGGGCATTTGGTTCGCTATATGCGATATCTGAACGGAGGCTTGTAAATGGCTTTCACGTATTACCTGGACGAGACGACCATAGTCGGGAACAAGCGTAAGGCACGCGGTAGATTCGTGTCTGCGGGGGGCTCGACCGGCGGCGATATTGTCACCGGGCTCAAGCGCGTGACCGGCTTCAACACGACCCATACCGCGGCTGCAGTAGTGGCCGATTCGCCAGTGGCTAATGAAACGTTCACGGCTACCGGGTATAACGGTGGCACCGTGACCATTGTTACCACTGCGAACGCTAGCGGTATATGGGAAGCGGAGGGTTATATCTAACACTCACTGGTTTTGCAGACCCCACACACACCCCAGGGGGCTTCCGAACGAGGCCCCCACACTTTCTATTTAACGTGCGTGTGGGGCTGTCACCAGCCCACTCACTATAATATAATGTGACACTATAATATAATGTAATGGAGGTATTCAATATGCCAACAGAAGATTATCACGATCAAACGACAACCGCGCTCACGAACGCGTATGTCCTGTTCAAGCCCATTAACGCGTCAAAAGCGTTCTCGATCATAAACGACGATGCCGCGGATAATATCGAGATATCATGGGACGGCGTGAACCAGGCCAAGAGCATAGCCGCTGGTGAGTCGTATGATAGATCACCGTATAGCGGGTTCCTGCCCGGGATTTGGATAAAGTCCACACCGGCGGGCGCTAACTACCGGCTGGAGTTTGAACCGTCAGCATGAGCAGGGAGGGATTCATACGGGACATAACATCAGTGCCGGGTTCAATGACGCACTACCAGAAATACCGGACATAGAACTGGGATCACCAGCTTGCATCCTGGTGGGCGTTAGTGGTCAGTGTGTAGCATCGGCAAAGACACTGACTGCGAGCGGTGGGAGTGAATCACTACAACTGGCGAAGGTTCACGGCATGGTTATGTTAAACATGTTCAAGGGCGAAATCACTAGGATAGGAACGTTCACGAACATGACCGGTATTTACCTGGACGTGTATGACGGGACCGTGGCGACAGAGATCACACTGGCACCGGGGCCGAACATGAACGGGTATTCATTGGGCTCGGTCATCATCAGGGACGGCAGGGTCTCGGATAACTTGCATCAGATGAACGCTGACCAGGTGCGGGTGAGGAACGCAGATAACGATATGTACCTGAGGCCTGTGATAATTAATCAGAAGTATGGTGCTGATACATATTTACGGTTCAATTACACGACCACGGACACTCCGATAGACGTGGACTTTAACTTCTGGTATAGGTTCATAACAATCGCCGGCGGGTACCTGGAAGCCGTGTGAGGGGGTGCTTG
>Ga0164310_10001324_pt1 | contig 13891 bp, 14 predicted proteins | sample GuaBasSedimGuay1_FD_121795 | JGI IMG/M metagenome (GOLD analysis project Ga0164310, IMG submission 121795) | Subseafloor sediment microbial communities from Guaymas Basin, Gulf of California, Mexico - Guay1, Core 4569-9, 0-3 cm | ecosystem: Environmental > Aquatic > Marine > Hydrothermal vents... | reverse complement strand
TCTGGAAGACATCATTAGCAATTTGGAGAAACCTGGCCGCGACCCACGCACTGAACTTCCTCCTCCTGTCTTTCGACACGATGTGCTCAAAATGGAAGATTTGAAAGAAGGGATGATACTTAAAGGAACAGTGCGCAATGTGGTTGACTTTGGTGTGTTTGTTGACATCGGAGTTAAACAAGACGGTCTGGTGCACCGAAGTGAATTGAACAGCAGTAGCAAAAACCCGCTGGATGTTGTAGCCGTGGGACAGGTAGTAGAGGTGAAGGTATTAAAGGTAGATTTGGAACGGCAGCGAATTGCTTTGAGTATGAAGATTTAGCCGCTTTCTTGGAGAAGGAGAAAGACGATCAGAGTTTAGGGGGTGTATCGAAGTTAATAATCAGTATTGTCGTTTCACCAGCGAGTCTAGAAATCTGTCTAAGAATTGACGTCCCTGCGAAGAGGGCAAACGATGTAAATACTGGCGCGCCAGATCGAAATGTCGGTTGATGTGTTGTTGGGTTGCTTCAATGGTGCCGGCTACCTGAAATAATTTTTTTACCTCTTCTACCTGAGATTGAGCAATGACTTCTTTTTGTAAGATTGCTTGCAATTGAGATTTAGTAGTGGCATCACCTTGTTGTAGGGCGTGGATTAATAGAAACGTTTTCTTACGCCGCATAATATCGCTGCCCCAGGTTTTACCCAAAAGCTTTTCGTCGGCAACAATGTCTAATAGATCATCTTGCAGTTGGAAGGCAACTCCAAGATGGAAGCCAAAGCTGCGCAGTGCTTCTGTTTCGGCATCGGTGCCATTGCCCAAAATACCCCCAATTTGAGCACAAAGGGCCATTAAGGCAGCAGTTTTTTTTTGAATCATCACGAAATACTCATTCACTGCCACCTCTTTTCTGGTTTCGAATTCTTTGTCTAATGCTTGACCTTCACAAATTTCTAATAAGGTGTTAGAAAAAAGGGTTCCTATTTCAGCAATTCGGGGGTGGCTTTTAGACAGAAGTACCCGATAGGAGAGAGCTACTAACCCGTCTCCGGAAAGGATGGCAATGCTTACATCCCATTTTTTATGTACTGTCAACCGCCCTCGACGAATGTCGTCTTGGTCCATTACATCGTCGTGAATAAGGGTAAAATTGTGAAGAAATTCTACCGCCAAGGCTGCCGGCAGGCAGCTTTCTACTTTTCCACCTACTGCCTCGCAAGCCAATAGTACTAATAACGGGCGCAGCCGCTTTCCACCTCCCTGTAAAACATACCGCATGGGATCGTAGAGGGTTATGGGAAGTTTTTTGGTCAACATTCCAGCTAACTGCTGATTTACCAGTTTTTTCAGCTCCGTTGTTCTTTTCTCGAATTGAGACACTTTAGTGTTTTCTCCTTAGAATACTTGATTTGACATCTTCCCAATTTTGATTTATAAGACGTGCTTTTTTGAGCTGGACAAGATTTTTACTTCCGGTTAGGAACATTACCGTTTTTAATTCGTTTTTCCAACTCTCCAGCAGCTCTATTAAGCCTTTGATGCCATTGAGACATAGGGTTTTCAATAGAATACGAGCAGCACCGGCCAAATCGGCTCCGAGTGCAATGGCTTTGGCAATGTCTAATCCCCCGCTGATTCCACCAGAAGCAATAATTCGTAATCCTTTAACTTTTGAGACTTCCAGGATTGAAAGTGCAGTAGGTATGCCCCAATCCCAAAATTTTTTTGCCAATGCTGGAAATTTACTTCGATATGATTCTACTCCTGCCCAGGATGTTCCTCCAGCTCCAGAAACATCAACGTAGCGGACACCTATTTGACGTAACTGTTTTGCTACACTATGGGAAATCCCTGCTCCAGTTTCTTTTACAATGACAGGAATTTCAAGTGAGCGGACAATTTTTTCCAGTCCAGCTAACACGCCACGGAAGTGGGTATTCCCTTCGGGTTGCAGTACTTCCTGCAGAGGATTAAGATGAACTGCAAGAGCATCGGCCTTAATCAGGTCTACTAAATGTTGGATGATTTCGGTATCTGATAACCGTGCTACTTGGGCTGCACCAATATTACCCACAATTGGAATAGTCGGGGCTTTGTCCCGTACCACACTGAAGCTGCGCCAATAGTTAGAATTTTCGCATGCTTGTCGTTGGCTGCCCAATCCCAATGCTATTTGCTGGGCTTCGCAGACTTGTGCCAGTTCAGCATTGATTTTTTCAGCTTCTCGAAAACCACCGGTGATAGCAGTAATCATCATAGGGAATGACAAAGGTTTGTCCAGAAAATACGTCGAACAGTCCACTTCGGAAAAATTGATCTCGGGCAGGGCGTTATGAACAAAGTAAAACCGTTCGAAGCCTGTAGTCTTTTCCTTAAAGGCGACATCTTGTTGCAAACAAATGTCCAGATGCTCTTCTTTACGAAGAGAAGTATTTTCGCTCATGGGTTTCTTGTAGCCAAAAGAGAATGATATTAAATTATTCTGCTTAATAATCAAAGTTAATAAACTCAATGTAAATAGTCAAGAAAAGTTTTGTTGGTTGTTTTTTGAAGATGTCATCTTTTGATTTAGTAGGAAATTATGGTCTTGCGATAGCCAGTCCCCATATTCGGTTGGCGCCGGCTTCGGCCAGAGCTTTAGCGCAGGCATTCAAGGTGGAGCCAGTAGTGATCAGGTCGTCAACGATGAGAAAATTGCGATTTTGCACCAAGGCAGGGTTGGGAACAACAAAGGCATTGGCTACATTTTTCACTCGTGCCTCAGCATCCAGCTCTGTTTGACTGCTGGTGTAGCGGATGCGGCGCAGGATTTGATTAGAGCAGGGGATTCCGCTTTTAACTGAAAGATGGTAGACAATCTCCCAACTTTGATTGTATCCTCTTTCGCGCAATTTACGTCGGTGCAGTGGTACTGGGAGGATACAGTCAATTTGGTTAAAAGCTGGTTCAGTAGTTAATAATTTAGCGGCAGTTTCTCCCATCTTTCGTCCCAAGCTCAACTTACGTTTATATTTGAACTGATGGATGAGGATTTGCATTTCAGGGGAGAACTGAAAGCAAGCATAAAATCCCTCGAAGTAGATTTTTTGTTTTTTTTGCTGAATCCACAGATGGTCTTGATTAGAAGACTCAATAGTTGGTAAATTATCCCAACAGTTTTGGCAGACTAATTTTTCCTCTGGCGTTAAATTGTTTCGGCATAGAATACAAAGGGGTGGATAGACAAAGTCTACCACCCCTTGCCAAAAAGCATAGAACCATTGCTGGCCTTTTTGTCCCCAAACGGTCATTTTCTCCTACAAGGAGAAGTTGTAGTTAAATGCCAACCGTGGTGCGTAACGCTCTTGGGAGACGTAGCGATTCTGGTCTTTGTCAAAAACAAAACTCCAGATGTAATCCATGTAAAGAATAAGGTAGGGTTTGATTTTGTAGCCTACACTTACTCGTGCCACCGAGCGGTTATCAAGTGTACGGACGTCTTTAAAGGTCTCGATATTTTTCTTGTCGTAAGCAGCAGTAAGGGCAAGTCCGGGTATCAGCTTGGTGGCATCTGCACCCAGGTGCAGAATTCCACTTTTGGGCTGGTCGTCGAGACGTTGGAAATTACCAATCAATTCAATCTGATTTATGATTTTGCCGCGTAGTTGACCAAAAATTCCTTTGCAAGATTTGGTGGTATCCAGGACATCTTCTTTATGGCTGGGGGGGACATAACGATCGATTTCGTAGAAGGCATCAAAGTAACTAGCAAGAAATTTTTCTCCCAAGATGCGACGTTCCAGACGTGCTTCCAAAGTTAGCAGTCCCAGTAATCTCTTCAGGTGCAGTGCACCTCCAAAGGCTTGTCCAGATCCGTAATCCACAATTTTGGCGTAATCCCCATAAATACCTAACCACAATGCTTTAGTGCTAATTAAAGGAAGCTCTACATCTAATCCCCATTCTGAGATACCATCTTTAGAGTTGCGGTTTTTATCTGGATCTACGTCGGTAACGTAAGTAGCCCCGAGGCCAAGGTTTTTGATAACAGGATAATTGGTGGCGTAAAGAGGACGGACATAGCACCGTCCACCAATGATTTCCAATCGGCCAAGATTGCTGGTGATAGATTCGAAACCAAATTGGCCAAAATCTGCGTCTAACACCAAGCCGACCTTACGTTCGTCGTACTCTGCTTCGTTGGTGTAGTAATTCATAATGAAACCGTGACCAAGGCGAGAGCCATCCAGTGTGCCAAGGCGGGTGTAAAATTTGTCACCTTTCCACCCGTAGCGGATGTAACGAATCATCCGAAAGTAGTCATAACTTTCGTCCCAATCTTTAGAACGAATGCTTCCATCTTTGGTATTGTAGAGCAGATTAATATTTAATCCAATACCAAATTTACCGAGAGCAATTTCCGGATGTAGAGTAATGGTGAGGTAGGTTTCATCTTCGATAGTAGTTATACCGACACCACCATTGAAGACTCCTTCTCGAGTTTCTGTGCCGGCTCCTAACATGTCAAATTGTGCCCAGGAGCTGACCACAGAAAAAATAAACAAACAAAAAATGGCAGCAACGATTTTGAATGTTCTCATGTGACCTCCTCCATTTTGTTATAGGTTTCGCATTTCAACTTACAGTTATTTATTCCTTCTCGAGATTTATTACCTTTGCGACTCTTCTTCATTTTACGAAATTATTTTCGATTTGTCAAGGGAAAATCTATTGTGCTCGCTTTGTGTTTTTAAGGCAGTGCTACTTTTAAGTGTATAAAGATATTTTTAAAAACATCCGATTATTAGTTTAGGCATTGGTTACTTTTATTCCCTAATAATCTCGTTGTAGACAAGAGGGGCATAAGACCATTTTTCAGTTACTAAGGCAAAACCGTTGTTTCTAACCAGAAATAAAGAGGATTTTCATGGATTTCAAGATTGAGAAATCGGATGGGACCGCACGAGTTGTAATACTCGAAAGTCGTATCGATGTAGGAAACGCTGAAAGGTTCAAAAAGATTTTAGCTGATTGTACTAAAAAAGGCCATTACGATGTGGTTGTTGATCTCAGGAATGTGGAGTTTATGGATAGTTCTGGATTAGGAGCTCTGGTTTTTGGACTACGTGAAATTAAACATCGTCATGGCGAGTTGAAAGTTTCTGGCCTTTCTAAACATGTTAGTTCAATGTTTAAAGTTACACGCTTAGATAGAATATTTAAGATTGTCTAACCCCCATTGTCCAATGAAACGACGAAGGTGCAATCTTTGCGAGATTGCCGTCACTTTTCCAGGAGAAATAGATTTACTGCGTACCTTTTCGGAACTTGCGCGGAACATCGTTTTTGCCTTATGGCCAAATAACGAGCAGTTAGCTTTTGAAGTTGAACTTTGTCTTACAGAGGCGCTAAGCAATGTTGTTTTTCATGGGCATAAACAAAACCCTGCTCAGTCGATATGCTTCGAGATGAGTATCAATGATGAGATATTGGAAATGCGGGTTTATGATCAGGGTCCGGGATTTGACTTTGCTAAATATCAAATCAGTGAACCGGAACAGTTCTGTGAGCATGGGCGCGGTTTACTTTTGATCCAAAATTTAATGGACGAAGTGGAATATTTCCAAAAGGGAAATAAAAATGTACTTCGCATGCGCAAGAAACTCCCATTATCAAAAGGAACGGGGCAAAATTGACAGATCACTACAAGCAAATTTTACTTGAAAGCTTACGCAAAGAAGAACTTCAGAATATTTTGAAGAAGTTAGCTGACTTGTCAAACTGTGACGTTCGTGTTATTTCCTTTTCAGGGGATACTATTGTTGCCAGTGCTGCACAGAATGACTTTTTCCAAAATGCAGTTGCTCAAGATATTTTTCTCTATGATGAGCCAATAGCTACTGTGCAGCTAAAACCCAGAAATCGGCACTCGGCCACAATGGTAAAAATTACATTAAGTTTGTTTACTTCACTCTTGACAAAAAGTCTTAATGACGAATACGAAATGACGGCGCTGGTAGAGGAACTTCTGGCAAAGTATGAAGAAGTTAATTTACTTTTTGATCTGAGCGAGTCGTTAGGTGCAGAATTTAACTTGAAACATGTTTATGATATTTTGCTTGAGAAAGTAGTCCAGGCTTTAGATGTAGAGCGGGTTTCCGTTTTAATCTACGACGAAAAGAAAAAAACGCTGCGTTTGATTGCGGCAGTAGGGTTGGAAACACAGTTCTATCAATCAGAAGTGCCGATAGAAAAAAGCATTAGTGGCTACGTGTTGCAGCGAGGGGAGCCGCTTTTGATAGAAGATTTGAACCAATTGCCACCTGGTTTACAGGCCTTAGAGTCCGGGAAATATAAAACATCGTCCTTTATTTCAGTACCCTTAATTTGTTCTCCGATCAAAGTAAAGGATAAACGTATTGGAGTTATCAATGTAACAGATAAACGTAATGGTAAAAGTTTTACTACTGGCGATTTAAAATTGTTGAATTCCATAGCTTCCATGGCGGCAATTTCTATTTACAACAATCGTTTGTTGGAGCAGGTACGGGATTCGGAGCGGGTAAAAAGGGAACTAGAAATCGCTGAAAGTATCCAGATGGGGATGTTGCCATCCTCACCACCTCGAGTGAAGGGAATAGATGTTTGGGGTAAATGTCGTTCCGCTAAAAATGTCGGTGGCGACTATTTTGATTTTTTTGTAACCGACGACACCCATCTGGGTATTGTGGTTGCCGATGTATCTGGCCATAATGTTGGTGCGGCCTTAATGATGGCTATTACTCGCAGTGCATTGCGTTCTGCAATTCTTGAACAAAAAACAGTAGAAGATATTTTCCGCTCTACTAATCGTCTGTTGTTCTCAGACTTAACCAATGCCGGGTTGTTCATTACTATGTTTTTGGCGTATTACTCATCTGCTGATCATATGCTAACTTATGGCAATGCCGGGCATCCTCCGGCTCTATTGTTACGACCCAAGGGACAAAAACTCTACTGGCTGGATGCAGAAGGACTAATCATTGGTTTGGAAAAAGAAATAGATTTTCAGGTGGAACGTCGCCAATTGCAAAAGGGAGATATCTTAGTATTTTACACTGATGGAATTATTGAAGCGGTTAATACTGCCAATGAGCAGTTTGGCACCAAGTCGTTAATCCAGGTTGTAAAGAAAATGTACCGGTACTCTGCCCAACAAATCGGAGAGGCCATCTTGAATGTGGTTGACGAATTTGTTGGTACCCAGGCGCTGAGAGACGACGTGACTTTGGTGGTGGCTAAGATTATGGAATAGCCTAACGCAGTAAACTGCAAATAAGAATATTAAAATTTTAACAATGTGAGAAGATTACTTCAATGAGGCTGAAATGAATTCGAAGGTAATATTGGTAGCTGATGATGAACCACCCATTTTACGATCACTTTCATTTGTTTTGAAGAAAGAGGGTTATCAGGTAGTAGAGGCCAGAGATGGTACCCAGGTTGTAGAATTGCTCCAAAAGGGCGTAAAACCTGATTTAGTATTTTTAGATGTTATGATGCCCAAAATGGATGGTTTCCAAGTATGTAAGTGGATGAGATCAAATCCACAATGGAAAAATGTTCATATCATTTTTCTAACTGCTAAAGGACAGAATTCGGATCGTCAAAAAGGTTTAATTTTAGGAGGTAACGAATACATTACCAAACCCTTCAGTCCGTCGAAATTAATCCAACGTGTTCGTGAAATATTTAGTTAACGAGGTGTATTCTGATGAATAGTAAAAATTTACTTGCTGTAGTTAACCGCATTCAGAACTTACCAACTTTGCCTGAGGTGGTAGAGAAAGTTCTTGCACTTGTCGATGATCCGGAAACCTCAACTGCTAATCTGGCGAAGATTATTTCTAATGATCAGGCACTGATGTCAAAAGTGTTAAAAGTGGTCAATTCGGCCTACTATGGTTTGCCGCGCAAGATATCGACTTTGACCCAAGCAACCGTAATCTTAGGGTTCAATACTATCAAAAATCTTGTACTAACAGCGTCTGTTTTTTCAACATTTGGTAGTGATGGTGTACAAAAGAGATTTAGTCGAGCAGATTTCTGGGCTCATTCTCTGGGATGTGCTACCGGTTGTAAGATTTTGTCCAAACGTATTCGATTTGGTTTACCAGAGGAGGCTTTCGTTGCCGGTTTAATTCATGATATGGGTAAAGTAGTAATAGATCAATTTTTGCCCCAAGATTTTGGTGCTATTCTAGATTTGGTGGATAGCGAGAAGATACGAATAATTGACGCTGAGAAAAAAGTATTGGGAGTAGACCACACTCAAATAGGGCAGTGGTTAGCTGAGAAGTGGAATCTTCCTCCTCATTTAGTGGCCGCAATAGCCTATCATCATGCGCCTCAATTTGCAGGCGAGAACAAGAAAATTGTTGCAATTGTTCATCTCTCCGATGCTATCGCACGGCTGGAACACCTTGGCTATGGCGGTGACCCTCAGGCCCCGATAATTGATTCTAAAAGTTGGGAAATGCTTTCTATCCCCGAAGATGAACTAGGTGAAATTATTTGCGAAATTCGAGAAGAGTTTGATAAGTCTAAAGTGTTTTTGGCCTTAGATAAATGATTTCAAACAGTGTTCCGGGAGGATTATGGAAGTATTCACAAATTACAGTATAAATCCGGCATGCTCTGAATTTGAGAGTCTTGAGAGGTTAGATCAGTTAATGCGCCAACAAAATTGTATTAAAAAGGCCTACGACGATTACAGAACTCTCTACTGCTTATCACGTCAGCTTAATGAGACCAAAGACATTGGAGAAATTCTTGAGCGGTTGCTCAGTATTGTAGCCGAGATTGTGAACTTTTCTGCTTGTGCACTATTTTTGAAAGAGTCACTTTCTGATGATTTTTATCTTTACGAACAATGTCGTCTTGATGCTCGACTATTGAAAGAATTAGATATAGTTGAACGGCAGGGATTTTTGCACTGGGTGTGCCAGGAAAATCGGATTACTATCCTTCCTGACATGAACGAAGGTTTAGGTAATCTGTCGCTACTTTTAATTCCGCTTTCTTCTGGTAAGAAAACTATGGGGGTATTGGCTGTTTTTGTAGAATTGTGGTACGACCGTTTAACCCCTGCTCAGAATGACCTGCTTTCACTCCTCGGCAGTCAAGCGGCGATGGCTATCGAAAATGCCAAGCTTTACCAGGATATGGCACTGCAGCACCGCGTCTTGTCCAGTATGAAAAACTTTTTGACAAATATCATGGAAAGCATGGCCGATGCTCTTTGGGCAGTGGATTCGTCAAATAAAATAATACTGTTTAATCAGCAGACAGAAAAATTATTCGGCATCACACAAGTTGAAGCAATGGGGAATGATTATCATCAACTATTTCCAAAATCATTTTGTGATTTTTTAGATAAATTATTGGGGAAAGTATTTCATTCCTCTCGGGCAGTAGAAGAAGAATTTGAGTACGTTCGTGAGGCTGAGAAGGTAATTCCTTTGAGTGTGCAGCTTTCACTGTTGCAGGATAAACATAACTCGGACAGTGGCGTCATAATTGTTTGTCGAGATGTGAGCGAACGTAATGAACTGGTAAACCTGCGACGTATCGATCAACTCAAAGATGAATTTCTTTCAGCTGTTTCGCATGAACTTCGTACTCCTTTGACTGCGATTAAATCATTTACGGAAATTCTCTTGAACTACAGTGATAATGATCCGAAAGCCCAAAAGGAATTTCTGAGTATCATTGACCGTGAAACAGATCGCCTTGTTGAACTTATCAATGACCTGTTGGATATTAGTAAAATTGAACAAGAAGGCTTTAGTATGAATATGGAAATAATTAAGCTCGATGAAATCGTAACTCAATCTGTTACTGCTGTTCAAGCATTAGCTAAGGAAAAAGATATTGAGATAACAAGCGAACTGTGTTCGGATTTGAATCAAGTTGTTGCCGATAAACATCGACTTGTGCAAGTATTTATTAATATTCTTGGTAATGGGATCAAATTCAGTCCTGAACATAGCACTATTCGTATTTTCACAGAAAAGTCAGTTGGCCATCGTAAAAATGATACTGGTGATTACGTAAGGGTAGGAATTGCCGATCAGGGTATCGGCATTCCCGAAGAGATGCAACGAATTATTTTTCAAAAGTTTAAACAGGTGGCTGATCATCATAAAGAAAGACCACAGGGAACAGGATTAGGGCTGGCTATTTGCAAGAGGATCATAGAGCAATTTGGTGGGGAAATTTGGGTAGAAAGCGAGGTAGGAAAAGGCAGCACCTTTTATTTCACTATCCCCTTAGCAAAGTGAAGTGGAAAAAGTGATTAGTAAATTCAATGGTTTTTTCGTGAGTAAGAGAAATTGTACAAGAACAGGGAAGCTAACAAGTAAAGGAATAACGTTAGTGGAGATAGCTTCATCCATTTTTTTCATCAGTATAATTGGGTTTTTAATTTCCGAATTCTATCATGCAAAGTTGTTATCAGTTAATAATTCCAATCGTAATGTTGAGAGTGTGATGACATTCCTTCGTCAGGAGGTTAAGTTAGCCGACCGGTTATGGGTGGATCGTGATGGAAACCTTCAAGTTCAAAACCAGCAATCAAAGTTCCGCTATCGTTGGTTAGCAATAGCAAATTGCCATTTTCTTATTCGGGAGATTTGGGATGGAGATAAGTGGCTAAAAAGGCCAAATATTTTGTTGCCTGCGTTTTCAATAAGACCAGTGGATGGTAGAAATGCAAATGTTTCATTTGTTCAAGTTGCAGAAAAGGGTGTAGGCGTTCAAATTCAGGAAGGCAATTATATTTGGGTGATTGATAAAGGGGATTAGGATGCCAAAAAATAACGGTGGGAAGTCAGTTTCACAAATGAGAATTCATACTTACTCCAGGGATGAAATTCTGCGAAAACTTGAGCTTTCCCAAAGGCAAATTTTAATCTTTAGTCGCGATTTGGCAAGAGTCTATCGGGCAGAGAAGACCACCCGTCGACTTTTACAAATCGTTCACCAGAAGCTTCGGGCCATTGTTGATAGCATGTCAGACGGAATGTTAGCTATCGACGAACGGCTTTTTGTTTCAGATGTTAACAAGACTTTTGAACGGGTCTTCAATTTGTCTCAAGACAAACTTAAAGGAATGCCGCTTGCCCAAGTGTTTTCTGTGCCAGGATTACAGGAAAAGCTCCGGTACATGCAAGAGAAAAAACTGCGGTTTGCTTCGTTGGAGTGGCAGCCCCAAAAATCAGTAGAGCAATTCTATCAGGTCAATATTTCGGAGATTCAGGGGCAGAAAAAAGAAAATAAGGGGTATGTTTTGCTGTTTCGAGACATTACCGAAAGGAAACGTTTAGAGCGGTTAAAAAGTCGTTTCGTTACTTTTGCTTCCCATGAAATTCGGACACCACTACATGGGTTGATTGGATTTCTGAATCTAATCTATGAAAATTTACAAAATCGTCTAAATGATGAAGAAAAGCATCATTTTAGACTCCTGATTGAGTCAGGAGAAAACCTCCGCTGCATCATTGAGGAAATGCTGCAAGTCTCGACGCTTAAAGACGATAGTACCTTAATGAATCTTAAAGAAATTAGTGTGCAAGAGCTTTTGCAGACGGTACTGAAACGTATTTCCTTTAATGCAAACGCCGTTGGAGTTGAAATTTCTCTCGTAGGAGAAGATGTTGCTCTATTTGTAGATCACCAGCTAATAGCTAAGGCGATCGAGAGTATTCTCAAAAGTATCATAGGTTACGCCAATTATGAGACAAGCATTCAAATTCACAGTACCAAAGAAATGGAGACTTGTAAGATTACTTTATTTTGCAAAAATATCCATTTTGATGATACTGACCCAGATGTTTTTGGGGATAATCAATCTAGTATGGATACACAAATTCGTGGAAGAAATAGAATGTGGAATCTTGGCTTTCCATTAGCTGAAGAGATTATTCAGTGGCATCATGGTAGTATTAAAGTGGAAAAGCAAAAAGATAAAAATAGTCTATTTGTGGTGATTAACTTTCCTATTAGTTCGAATTGAAACCGAAAAAATCAACAAGAGAGAAAACACGATGAAAAATGCACAAAGACCCCTCCGGGCTCGTGGTGATAATAGTAATGCAAAATGCAAAAAGGTGTTAATTGTTGATGATGAACCAGAGATTAGAGCGATGATCAAGGAGACTTTAGCTATTGATGACTATTGTATTCTTGAGGCAGATAGTGGTGAGAACGCCCTGGCAAAGGTACTTTCCGAACGTCCAGATTTGGTTTTGCTGGATGTTAAACTTCCTGGCATATTGGATGGTTTGGATGTCTGCCGTCAAATGAAACACAATCCACATACCAGAACAATTCCGGTGTTTTTTGTTACCGCAATACAGTTGCCCCCAGAGCGCCTGAAATTAGCTACACCAGACGAGGTGTTCATTAAGCCCTTCAGCCCTATCAGTTTGTTAGATAAGGTTTCAGAGGTTTTAGATTGATTGTAATATTAATAAAGGCAGAGGAAGGAGTTTGTGATGAACGACAAAATCACAGAGAGCGTTGATTCTTTATTAGAGAGATATGGGGATCCGGAATTACGGATGAAAGAGTTATTTAGAAATTACAATCTAAGTTTAGAATTGATTAAAAATGTTACCAATTCACAGGATTTATTGGATTTGATTCTGAGGGAATATTTGGATCGTTTTGATGAGTTGCCTGGTAAAGATTTTGTTCATCCCACCGAAGGCACTTTTTCTATCGCCGATCGGGAGAAGTTTCGTTCCCTGGTAATGTTTGCTACCCAAGCAATCTTGTTGAAAGAAAATGCTGAAATATTTCATGCCTTAGAGCAGAATAATCAAGAACTAATTCAAACTACCGAGGAACTAAAACGGGCTAATGAGAAGCTCAAGAAAATGAACGCACAATATTTGAATATGTTAGGTTTTGTTTCTCATGAACTTAGAAGCCCATTGATTTCGATTTTAGGCTTTGCTGAACTTTTGGATGAAAACTTATTGGGCTCGCTAAATGAGGAACAGTCCAAAGCGATAAAGGTAATCATGCGTTCTACTAAAGGGCTAATCGATATGATTCAGAATTATTTAGACTTAGCTAAAATTGAACAAGGTGAATTGAAGATAAAGCCCAAGACGCTTGAATTGATTCATGATGTGTTATTACCGACAATAGAACAGATGCGTGAGCAATTTGTCAAGCGCAACATGGCCGTGACGGTGGAAAGTTCCACTGAACAAATGTATGTAAATGCTGATGAAGAACTTTTAAAGATTGTTTTAGTGAATATTTTGTCAAATGCTGTGAAATACGGCGAGGAAAACGGCAAGGTAGAAGTTGTTGTGACAGATAGAGATGGATTCTGTAGGGTTTCGATTACTAACACAGGTATAGGTGTACCTAAAGAAGAGCTATTAAAGATTTTCGGAAAATTTACTCGTTTAGATTTTCAGGAATCGCAGTGTTCTCGTGGTGCCGGGTTGGGCCTTTACAATACCCAGTGTATTATTGAACATCATGGTGGGAAAATTTGGGCTGAATCTGAATATGGTAAATGGTTTCGGATTAATTTTGAAATTCCTCTACTTCTTAAAGATGTCCAAAAAATTCAATCTGAAGATTGTTTGGTCGAGACTCAAAATAGTAGTACCCCCTAATGCAAACAGAAGCTGTAAAAATTTTCTTGCTCGATCGGGAGCAATCAGTAGCAGAGGTAGTGCAACGCTTATTGAGTTCGGTAGGTTATGAAGTTGAAGTGTTTTCTTCTGCTAAAGTAGCCTTCGGGGCCATCCCAGCAAAGCGGCCACAATTAGTTATTTCAGAAGTCGAATTAGCCGAGGGAAATGGCATTGATCTCTGTGCTCAAATCCGTGAGAACTATTCTGCGTTGCCAGTACTCTTTCTTAC
>Ga0164310_10001323_pt1 | contig 13894 bp, 14 predicted proteins | sample GuaBasSedimGuay1_FD_121795 | JGI IMG/M metagenome (GOLD analysis project Ga0164310, IMG submission 121795) | Subseafloor sediment microbial communities from Guaymas Basin, Gulf of California, Mexico - Guay1, Core 4569-9, 0-3 cm | ecosystem: Environmental > Aquatic > Marine > Hydrothermal vents... | reverse complement strand
GCGCAGATCTGGTCGAACGGGACGACCGGCGGCGGGACGCCCGCTCCCCAACTCCAGCCCTCCACCCCCCCGTCGTGGGCCATGTATCCGCTGGCCCCGACCTGGGAGTAGACCCACGCTCCATCTTCCAGGTGCCAGTAGGACCAGTAATCGGGCGTGGCGCAGGTGAGGCAGGTCTCGACCGGGCAGCCGATGCCTTCGATGGCGCAGATGGCCGCGCCCATTCCGGAATCGAAGGAAGCCACGACGTTCAGGCCGGAGCGGGTCAGCACGTCATAACCGCTGATCTGCGGCTCGCTGAACTCGATGCAGCGGGTGACAATGTTGTCGTCGGCGAAGCGCACCACCAGACCGACGCGGTGGGGCGATTGGGCGCGTGCCCCCGGCAGGCCGGTTCCGGCGACGGCCAGGGTCAGCAGCATAGTCAGCGCCAGGCAGATGCTGTTCGTCTTACGCTTCACGTTGCCTCCGTGGAGAGGGTGGTTCCGGCGTGGCCGGCGACCACGCCGGAACCGGGTCTGTCGAGACGTTCACTGCTTCAGGACGAGCGGCAGATAGATGTAGCGGGGCTCCAATGTGCTGCTCGTCGTGGGGCCGGACTGCACGCCGTCCGGGTCCGTGAAAGTGGCCCGGAACTCGTAGACCAGCGGGTTCGTGAGAGGCAGCGTGGCCGTGTAGTAGCCGTCGGCCCGGTGGAGCGTCGTGCCGGTCACCCACGCGCCGCCGGAAGCGCGCCAGTCCAGCGCGACCGCGCCGTCCAGGTCCAGGTCGCTGCCGAAGGGGACGATCACGTCCACGCTGTCGCCCCACGTCGCACGCGGCGCGCAGGCGACGGTGCGGTCGGGGTCGGGGCCGCGCTGCACGGCGACGAAGGGGGAAAGCACTCCGGTGCCGGTGAAGGGGTTGGCCTTCCCCAGCAGCGCGGGAACCGCCTGGGCGGTTGCCAGCGTGTTATCCCCGGGCCACGACCAGGCCCAGACGAAGGGACCATCCGGTTTCTGGTAGGCGGCCAGCGCGTCGTAGGGGCTGTGGCCGTCGTCAGAAGACCAGTCGGCGATCAGGTCCTCGCCTGCTGCCAGAAGGCCCTGCATAGCGTAGGCGGTGGAGTTGGCATTGCTCCATCCGCCCTGGGCGTCCTGCTGAGAGCGCAGGAACGCAGTCCCGCTGACGACGCTGGTATCGCTGGGCGGCACACCGGCCGCGATCAAAGCCTGCAGCGCCAGGCCGGTGCTGTCGGGCGTGGTGGTGTTCCAGGGGGCAGGGCTCAAGTCGTACTTCCAGCCCCCATCAGATTGTTGCAGACCGGTGAGCGTCTGCGTGGCGCTGACGGGGATAGTCTCGCCCGCCGCCACCAGGCCCAGGATGGCAAAAGCCTGGTGCCAGGTGTTGGTGGGAACGCCGAAGGCGCCCAGCGTCGGGCTGTAGTAGGTGGAGGTGAGCACATGGACGATGTCCACGCCGCCGAAGTCGTGCGCGTCCTCACCGGCGGCCTCGACCGCCACGGCCAGTTTACCTGCCGCATCGGGGCCGTTGTTGACATAGGAGGACGCAGTGGACGAGAGGTAATCCATCGCCGAGGTGACGCTGCCGGCCGCGGTGACGCTGTCGGGGTCGTAGCCGGCCGCCGCGAAGGCCAGCACGGCGTCGCACGTCATACCGGGGTCGGGGCCGAGCCAGCCGGACCAGGAGCCATCCGCGTTCTGCTGCTCGTTCATCCAGGCGAGGGCGCGGTTGGCCCGCTGCCCCCGCCCGAAGATAGGCAGCGGGGCTTCGGCCAGGCCGGCGATGGCGTGGGCAGTGCCCAGCGCATTGCTGCTGAAACTGCCATCGGCCGCCTGGAGGCCGGCCAGCGCAGTGTGAGGGTTGCCGTTAGCGGCGGCCCAGCTCTCGGTCGCCGGGGCGTAGCCGGCGGCGACGATGGCCTGTATAGCGGCTGCGGTCGAATCTGCGCTCAGACTGCCCCACGATTCCCAGCCGCCGGAATCGGCCTGCCCGTTCCGCAGAAAGGCCAGTCCCTCCTGCACCTTAGTGTCGGCCGGTCCCACGTTGCCGCTGGCGATGAGGGCCTGGAGCACCAGTGCGGTGGTGTCTACGTCACCGTAGCCTGCGCCCCAGCCCCATCCGCCGTCGGGCTCCTGCAGGCCGATGAGAAAGTCGGTGGCGGAGATGGGCACCGTCTCCTGCGCCGCCGCCAGGCCGAGGATGGCCCACAGTTGGTTGATCGTGCCGGCCGCGCCGCTGGTCCAGCCCTGTTGGGCGGTGGTGCTGTAGGCGCCGGTCGCGGCGTGGTAGGTGGCGGTCAATTCATTGATGATGTTCATTCCGCCAAAGTTGTACGGGTCGTCATCGCCGGCGACGACGGCCACGGCCAGCATACCGGCCCGGCCGGGGAAGAGCGTGCCGGTGGTGTCGTGCGTGTAGGTGACGGCCCGCGCCGCCAGGTAATCCAGCGGCGTGGTATCGCTGACCGAGGTCAGGAAACTGACCGGGCGGCGGGCAGCAGCGACCGCGATGACCGTCTTGATGGTGGTAAAATCGTCGGCCACCCCAGGGCTCCAACCCTCGATGCCGCCGTTGGGCAGTTGCTTCGTCTGCAAGTAGGCCAACGCCTTGCTGATGGCCTCGCTGTGGTCAATTGTGGGGGCCGCCGGGGCCGGGGCGGGCTGCGCCTCTGCCGGAGCGGCGTGGAGGCTCAGAGCCACGAGCAACCCGATGACGATCGCAGCCCCCAGCGTGATGGTCAATACGAGATTGCGCAAGCGCATGGTTTTTCTCCTCTTTTTCACATTTGCCATTTGTTATTGGCCATTGGTATTGGTCATCGAAAAAGCCCTCCCCCTCACGTTTGTTGGGGAAGGGCTGTTCGTACTTGGGAACCCTTCATGCGCCACCCCCTTTCCGCGAAGGTTGCTGTGTGCGCCGACAGAGGCGGGTACCCTGGCTTGAACGCAGATCGCAGGACAATATCGGATTGATCCGTTGGTGTCCTGAAATCCGCGTTCCTACAGTTGCGGGACAGCGCCGGACTTTGACCGGCTTCCCCCTTTGCGCCCCTCGCATCCGGGCTTTGGGGCACCTCTGCCGTAGCAGTATACAATTGTGGCGCAAGTATAACACAGGGAAGATGGGCTGTCAAATCGAACCTCGCGTCAAGCCTGCCGTTCGCCGGATAACTTTGCATTTCCAGGTCGTTGTGGTATACTGACGCCCGTCAGGGGGCAAGATGGGTGTGCGGAGCGAGGTCAAAGTGCAAAGGAAGCAGCGGGCGGTTCAGACATTGGCCCGACTGCGACAGATACTCCCCTCTGTTCTGACCGGATACCCGGTGGATGCAGCCTACGTCTATGGCTCGGTGGCGCGGGGCACGATGACCCCGTTCAGCGACGTGGACGTGGCGCTGGTGCTGAAGACTCCTCTCTCCCCTTATGACCGGCTTATGCTGGAACTTGCCATTCAGGGAGCGATTGAGGAAGCGATGGGCGGGATGAACTCAGCACCGGTGGATGTGCGAGCCATCAATGAGGCCCCATTGACAGTTCGGGGGCGGATCGTTCAAGAGGGAGTCCTGCTTTACGAGCGAGATCGGGCTCGGCGCGTTGCCTTCGAAGTAGCGACGCGCAAACGGTACTTCGACTTTGCCCCCGTGGCCCGCCGCCTGCGAGATTCGTTCCTGCAACGGGTTCATAGAGAGGGATTGCTCTACGGTTGACTCAGATATCCTTTTACACGTCGTTGTGGTATACTTCCGTACGGGGTGATAAAATGAAACAAGTAATCGAAGTATCATTGGACGATCTGGGGCATATCTTGATACCAGCGACGCTTGGGGATCGTTTGGGCCTGTATCCAGGGACAACTCTAGTCGTCGAAAAAGGGGATAATGACGATGTGTGTCTGCGCATCCAACCAGAGTCGCCTGTGCTAGTTGACAAAGCGGGGGTGTTGGTTATTAGAGCCGAACCGCTTGGTGACTTAACCAACATGACTCGGCGTGAACGTGATCGTCGTGTGTTTGATCTCCTGCAGCGGACAGGCCTGTGAGAGTTTTACTTGATACCTCAGTGTTGGTGGCCGCGATGGTCGAATCACATCCGGCGCATGCACGAGCCTTGCCCTGGTTACAAAGGGTGAAAGGCGGAACGGATACCGGCCTGGTTGCGGCTCATTCGCTGGCTGAACTTTATGCCATTCTCACCACCTTGCCTGTTCAACCTCGTATCCCCCCTACGGTTGCTCAACAGTTGATCAAGCATAACGTCCTCAGCATATTCGAGGTGATGTTTTTGTCTGACAAGGACTACGCAGCAGTCATAGACCATTTATCTGGTCTGGGAATTGTCGGTGGCGCGACCTATGATGCATTGATCTTGCACGCCGCTTTGAAAGCAGACGCTGACCAAGTGGTGACTCTCAATGAGAAGGACTTTCGCAGAGTGTATCCCAATCTTGCTGATAAGATTGTCTCCCCATGATAGACTCACCCAGGCTGAGACGACCGAAGAGGAGTAGAACCGTGTTTACGTTGCATCACCGCCGTACCTGAGAGATGGCCTGGGGCGCCGGTTGGCGCCCGCAGGCCAGCCTGCACACGTCAGGGGGCGGTGGTGTGACCGCGCCCTGAGTTTGGACGTGGTATCCCGCGTGGGGAAACTAGCCGCCGCTGGCGTGTGCCGGCGGCGGTTTTACGTTGCCCACGCCGTGGTCCGCCCGACCGCGTGGAGACTATATCTCACTAAGGAGGGATGTACCATGTCCGAACGTCTTACCCGTTTCTTTGCCTCACGCTGGGGCATCATCCTTGCCGGTGCCGTCATCGGCATCCTGGCCCCGCTCCTGCAGAAGGCCGGCAATCCCACGAACATGGGGATTTGCGTAGCCTGCTTCGAGCGGGACATCGCCGGGGCGCTGGGGCTGCACCGCGCCGCTGTCGTCCAGTACATTCGGCCGGAGATCATCGGCTTCGTGCTGGGCTCACTCATTGCTGCGCTGGCCTTCCGCGAGTTTAAGGCCCGCGCCGGCTCCGCCCCCATCGTGCGCTTCGTCCTAGGGGTGTTCGCCATGATCGGCGCGCTGGCCTTCCTGGGCTGCCCCTGGCGGGCGCTCCTGCGGCTGGCCGGCGGCGACCTGAACGCCATCCTGGGCCTGGCCGGGCTGGTCACCGGCGTCGCCATCGGCGTCCAGTTCCTCAAGTCCGGCTACAACCTGGGGCGCTCCCACCGGACGTACCCCGCCGTGGGCTGGATTATGCCGGTCATCATGCTCGGCCTTCTCCTGCTGGCCATCTTCCGGCCGCAATTCAGCGAGGGAGGCGCCATCTTCTTCAGCGAGAAAGGCCCTGGCTCGCTACACGCTCCGCTGCTGGTGTCGCTGGGTGCGGGCTTGCTCATCGGCTTCCTGGCCCAACGTACTCGCTTCTGCACCATGGGCTCCATCCGGGACGTCATCCTGATGGGCGACACCCACCTCATCAGCGGCGTCGGTGCGCTGCTGGTGGTGGCTTTCGTCACCAATCTGCTGTTGGGGCAAGTAAGCTTTGGTGTATTCGGCCAGCCGGTGGCCCACAGCCAACACCTGTGGAACTTCCTGGGGATGGTGCTGGCAGGGCTGGCCTTCGCGCTGGCCGGCGGCTGCCCCGGCCGACAACTCTTCCTCTCCGGCGAGGGAGACGGCGACGCGGCAGTTTTCGTCCTGGGGATGATCACCGGCGCCGCCTTCGCCCACAACTTCGCGCTGGCCGGCAAGCCTGACAAGATTGTGGAAGGTGTGGCGCAGGTGGGCGGCATCTCGACCGTCGGGATGGCTGCCGTGGTCCTGGGGCTGGTAGTCTGCCTCGTCATCGGCTTCACCATGCGTGAAAAGTAGGTCGGATTTGCTATCCGACCCTATGGCTGCGGTTAGCAAAACCGCCCACTGCGGTTAGCAAAACCGCCCACTGCGGTTAGCAAAACCGCCCTACAAAGGAGGTGCTAGTATGACTACAACAGTAGACGCTCGTGGCCTTTCCTGCCCGCAGCCGGTCATCCTGACCCGCAAGGCGATCCAGGCGGGCGAGTTTCCCATCGAGGTGCTGGTGGAGACCGTCACTTCGCGCGAGAACGTGCGGCGCGTGGCCGAGAAGGCCGGCCTCCAGGTGCACGTCGAGGAAGTGGGGGACGAGTTCAAATTGACGATCACGAAATGAGAATTGCAGGTGCCGGGCACCCTCCCGGTGCCTGGCACCTCTGGAGGTGGAGATGATCTACTTTGACAACGCGGCCACTTCCTGGCCCAAGCCGCCGGGGGTGGTCGAGGCTATGGTGCACTTTATGGATGACGTGGGCGCGAACCCCGGCCGCTCCGGCCATCGCCTCTCGGTAGAGGCCGGGCGCATCGTCTACGATGCCCGCGAGGCGGTGGCCGAACTGTTCAACGCGCCCGACCCCCTGCGGGTGGTCTTCGGCCTCAACGTGACGGAGGCGCTCAACCTGGCCCTGCGCGGCCTGCTGCGTCCCGGCGACCACGTCATCACCAGCAGTATGGAGCACAACTCGATGATGCGCCCACTGCGGGCCCTGGAGCGAGAGGGGGTCGAGGTGACGGTGGTGCGGTGCTCGCCGGAAGGGTTCCTCGATCCCGCCGACGTGGAGAAGGCGTTGCGGCCCAACACGGTGATGATCGCCCTCAACCACGCTTCCAACGTGGTGGGCGCGCTGCTTCCAGTGGCCGAGGTGGCCCGCATCGCCCGCCAGCACGGCCTGCTCCTCCTGGTGGACGCGGCGCAGACGGCAGGGGCCTACCCGATTGACGTACAGGCCGACGGGATTGACCTGCTGGGCTTCACCGGACACAAGTCGCTCTACGGGCCGATGGGCACCGGGGGCCTGATCATCGGCGAGCGGGTTGACCCGGCGCGGCTGGAGCCGCTCAAGCGGGGCGGCACAGGTAGCCGCTCGGAACTGGAGGAGCAGCCTGACTTCCTGCCCGATATGTGCGAGAGCGGCACGCCTAACGCGGTGGGCCTGGCGGGGCTGGCGGCCGGCGTGCGTTGGGTGTTGGAGCGGGGCGTGGAGACGATCCGCGCCCACGAGGTGGCGCTGACACAGCGGCTGATTGACGGACTGCGGGAGATCCCCGGCGTGACCGTCTACGGCGGGCTGGACGCAACTCACCAGACGGCTACTGTCTCTTTCAACATCGCCGGGTTGGAGCCCTCGGAGGTGGGGTTGCGGTTGGATGAGGAGTACGGCATCATGTGCCGCGTGGGGCTGCACTGCGCGCCCGCGGCCCACAGGACTATCGGCACGTTCCCGGTCGGCACGGTGCGCTTCGGGCTGGGGGCTTTCAGCACCGTCGAAGAGATAGATGCTGCTCTGGAGGCCGTCCGCCAGTTTGCCCAGGAGGCGCAATGACCAGCAACCAGTACGCTGTCATCCTGGTCTACAGCACCAGCCACGCCCTGCGGGCGGAGAGGGTCCTGCAGAAGGCGGGCATCCCCTGCAAGTTGATCCCCGTCCCCCGCCACATCAGTTCCGATTGCGGGGTATGTCTCCGCATAAAGCAGGCCGATGAAGAAGCGGCACGCCGGGCGCTGGAGACGGCCGGGGTGGAGATCGAAGGAACCCACAGAATCTGAAGCAGGAGGAGACTATGGCCAAGACAGTTGACGCACGAGGGCTGCCCTGCCCCCAGCCGGTCATTATGACCCGCAACGCATTACGAAGACGATGCGGTCACGACCATCGTAGACAACGAGACGGCCCAGCACAACGTGACCCGCATGGCGGAGAAGGCCGGGTGCACAGTGCGGGCCGAGGAGCGGGACGACGGCATTTACCTGCACATCGCCAGAGGGGAAGCAGCGCAGGAGGGAGCAGCCCCGCAGCCGGTGACCGCTCCGGCCGGAGGGCCGCTGGTGCTGGTAGTGCCCAGCGAGTTCATGGGCCGGGGAGAGCACACCGAACTGGGGCACATCCTCGTCCAGGGCCTCTTCCACACCCTGGGCGAGGTGGAGCCCCTGCCCGATACCATCATCTTCTTCAACAGCGGGGTCAAACTGGTGGTGGAGGGGGCGTCGGTGCTGGAAGATCTCCAGGCCCTGCACGAGCGAGGCGTGGAGATCCTGGCCTGTGGCACCTGCCTGGGGTATTACGGCCTGAAGGAGAAGATAGCCGTGGGCGAGGTATCCAATATGTACACCATCGCCGAGACGATGCTGAGAGCGGGGAAGGTAGTTGGTCTATAGACGATGCGATAACGTTGGCCGCCAGGGTGAAGGGAGCAATACCGTTGGATCGGTGCGTGCCGGGTTATGCTGCGACCAGTACCCGCTCGACCTCGATGGGGAATTCAACTAGCACGAAGCGGCTGATGTGATAGAGATAGTCCTCTCCGCTTTCATCTATGATCCGGAGAAGATCATCTTTGGCGGCTTCTTCATCAGGAACAATCTCGTAGACCTTCCTTGGAATCAGTGAGACTTCATAGTCCGTATTGTCTATGCACAGAGCAAAACGGCGTTTTGTGTTCATCATTTAATCCAGGTAACGCTTGATCTTTATGTCCCTCCGGCCAATGCCGTGAGCCTCATACCAGTGAAGTTCGACCCGTCTGATGTTACCATTGGGCAGTCTGATATACGCGATGCCCTTCAATTTCCGCCATCGGCCGCGGCCGTAGATCTTTTGCAGGTAGGGCAGAACTCGGATGTTCTTTCCGACGGCAATGGTTTCAATTGCCTCGATCTTGCCGATGATTTCAAACTTCACGCCTATAGTTTAGCATATATTCACAAACGGGCAAGCGACGGACTCACTACTCACTCTTCCGCCCGTCTCGCCGCCAGGCGATAGGCCTCAAACCCGACCCGCCTGGCGATGGCGATGACCCAGACGGTGCGGCTTGCCTCGTCCACACGATAGACGATACGATAACGCTTGCCGCCGAAATAGAGGGAACGGTATCCTGTCAGATCAAGACCGTACTTATGGCCCAGAGGCTTGCCGGCGAAGGGGTGACTCCCCAGTTTGCGGAGTTGTTTGGCTGCTTGCCTCTGCAGGGCTTTGTCCAGAGCGGCCAGGTCGGAACGGACATCGGGGTGGAGTTTCACCTGGTACCGGGCAGCCATTTCACGCCTCGATGCCTAATTCCTGCAGCACATCGTCCAGGTCCAGATACTCCTCCACTCCGGTCCGCTCCCGTTCCTCAATGAGCCGTCCCAGTGTGAGGTGCTCCAGCGTTTCCATCAGCGCCAGCAAACGCTTGTACTCCTCCAGGCTGATGAGTACCCCTTCAATCTTGCCCCGGCGCTGGATGAACCAGCGCTGGTGCGACAGCGCATCCAGCAAGCGGGGGAGCCGCGCTGCAGCCTTGGTGCTGGTGATGAGTTCGTGCGGGGAGAGCAGTACTTCGGCCATATTGGGCCTCCTTTTCACCGGTATTTTAATCAGGCTTTTTACCCTGACTAAAATTGTACATAAAATCAGGATACTTGTCAAGTAAAATGGGATGGTGAATATGACCCGTGAAGAGATACGTTTAACGGCCATGACCACGGCGGCGGGCTGAGCGGCCAAGATGGGGCCTGAGGCCCTGGCGCAGGTTCTGCGCCCGCTGCAAAACCTGTTCCGCGCCGAACAGTACCCCAACCTGCTCGTCGGGCTGGAGGTGAGCGACGATGCCGCCGTCTACAGGATCAACGACGAGGTGGCGGTCATCCAGACGCTCGACTTCTTCCCGCCCGTGGTGGATGACCCCTACGACTACGGTGCCATCGCCGCCGCCAACGCGATGAGCGACGTCTACGCCATGGGCGGCGAGGTAGTGCTGGCACTCAACATCTGCGGCTTCCCCCCCGACCTGCCGCCGGAGGTCATCGCCGAGATCCTGCGCGGCGGGGCGGAGAAGGTGGCCGAGGCAGGAGGAGTGCTCGCCGGTGGGCATACGCTGGACGACAAGGAGCCCAAGTACGGCCTGACCGTGATGGGGCTGGTCCACCCCGACCGCGTCCTCACCAAGGGTGGCGCGCGGCCCGGCGACATGCTGGTGCTGACCAAGCCGCTGGGCGTGGGCATCATCACCACGGCCCTCAAGGGGGAGGTAGCCGACCCGGCCCACGTGGCGGCGGCGGTGGAGAGCATGAAGCGGCTCAACCGCCGGGCGGCCCGACTGATCCAACAGGTCGGCGTGCACGGTTGCACCGACATCACCGGCTTTGCGCTCTTGGGCCACGGCCAGGAGATGGCGGAGAAGAGCGGAGTGCGGCTCCGCTTTCACACAAGCAAACTCCCCTTCCTGGAGGGGGCGCTGCAGTACGCCGAGGACTGGCTTTTCCCCGGCGGCACCTGCCGGAACAAGGACTGCTACGAGCGGTGGGTGGACTTCGCACCGTCCGTCTCCGAGGAGATGCAGATGCTGCTCTTCACTCCCGAGACGTCGGGAGGGCTGCTCGTTGCCGTCCCGCCGGAAGGGCTGGAGACGCTCACCGCCCTCTTCGCCGACGAGGGGCAGCATTACTGGATCGTCGGCGAGGTGGTGGAGGGGAAGGGGATCGAGGTCATTTGACTAAACGGCGAAAATCAGCGACAATACAATCAGGCAGGCCATTGGCTTCGTCGTCCACTTTCAACGAAAGGTGATTTGCCCAATGTACCTCGAACCACGACGGAGAAAAAGACGCCGTTCGTCTCCGTGGCGTGTGTTGATTTTGTTGCTCTTGATCGGCGCTGGCATCTACGTCTACCTCCAGATCAAGCAACAGCAGGTCGAACACCCTTTCATCCCAACACCCACGCCCACGCGCTCAGCGCTTTCCTACGCGGACGAAGCAGAAGAGTTATACCTGCAAGGCAAACTGGCAGAGGCTATCGCTGCCTACGAGCACGCCCTCGCACTCGATCCTGACAACGTGTTGCTCTATATCCCTCTGGCGCGGCTGCTGGCGTTGGAGGGACGGACAGTCGAGGCGGTGCAGCGTGCTCGGCAGGCGGTCGAGATAGCGCCGGAAAACGCCGGTGCGTGGGCTGTCCTGGGGATGGCCTACGACTGGAGCGGTGATGTGGTAAAGGCGATTGATGCCTGTAAGCAGGCTATTGAATTCGATCCGACTTATGCCGAAGGGTATGCCTACCTGGCCGAGGCCTACGCTGACGCTGGGCGTTGGGCAGAGGCAACAGAGGCGGCTCAGACCGCCATAAAACTGAATGACCGCAGTGTGGATGCGCATCGTAACTATGGCTATGTGCTGGAGATGCAGGGGAACTATTGGGAAGCGGTGAAGGAATACGAGCGAGCACTGGAGATTCATCCCAATCTGGCCTATATTTACATTGCCGCCGGACGGAATTACCAAGTGTTGGGCAATCTCGACGCAGCGATGCGCAGTTTCCAGCGTGCTACCGAAGTTGATCCAGAGAACGCGGAGGCTTACGATCAATTAGGGTGGGCCTACTTTAACCTGGGGGAGTACGAGCAGGCCGAGACCTATCTTAAGCGGGCGACCGAAGTAGATCCTCATTTTGGGCAGGCGTTCGGGCATCTGGCGATCAACTACTGGGTGCGTCGTAACTACGAGGCGGCTATTCCCAATTTTGAGCGGGCCATCGAGTTGGAATGCATCGCAGCGCGGCAGAGAGCCAGCGCGTTCTACGTCACTATCGAGGACCGGGACAGCGACGCTGCTGGGCCGTCATCGGATGTGGCGCTACGCGGCGACTTCGTCCCGGTGTCGAAGGATAATCTGGACACACTACGGGCCACGCTGATGCCGCGTAAGGAGGATGAGACGAGGGTCAATGCTCGGGGTACAGTGACGTTCGACACGCAGACAGGGAAGTACAGGGTGGAGTTGGAGGGGCTGCCCAGGCTGAGGTATGATCAGGTGTACGCGGGCTGGTTTGAAGGGGTCAACGCCCTCTCAGGTGATCCGCTGGGCACTGGGCCGCTCAATGTGAAGCCTGATGGTAGCCTGGAAGCAGAACTCGAGACCGGATGGGTCGAGGGACCGCGGATTGATTACTTCTACACACTGGGCCTGGCCTATTTTTATATGGCCGAGTGCGAGAAATCGTATCCTCTCTTTGACGCGGCGCTCCAGATAGACCCTGAGGAACCAAACGCGCTGGAGGGTATTCGACTCTGCCAGGAGGCAGAGGGGATATCGCAATAAGTCGAAGGGTCAGCACGGCTCTATTCGCAACTTGCCATCTCGTCCCAAGCGCGGTATACTCCATCCACACTATGCGCCTCAAGCATCTCACGCTCCAGGGCTACAAGTCCTTCGCGACCAAGACCGAGTTTCTATTCCCCACTGGCATCACGGCCATCGTTGGGCCTAACGGTAGCGGCAAGTCGAACGTCGCCGATGCTATTCGTTGGGTGCTGGGCGAGCAGAGTATGCGTGTCCTGCGGGGCAAGTCCACCGCCGATATGATCTTCGCTGGCGGGCGACGTCGTGCTCGGGCCGGTATGGCCGAGGTTGCCTTGACCCTCGACAACTCCGACGGCTGGCTGCCGATTGAGTTCGGCGAGGTCACCATCACGCGCCGTGCCTATCGCTCCGGTGACAATGAGTATTTCATCAACGGGGCACGGGTGCGGTTGCGCGACATCACCGAATTGCTGGCCGAAAGTGGCTTGGGGCAGCGTGCCTACATTGTCATTGGTCAGGGGCTGGTGGACGCGGCGCTCTCACTGCGGCCTCAGGAACGGCGTATGCTCTTCGAGGAGGCCGCCGGTATCAGCCTCTACCGTGCCCGGCGGGAGGAGGCCGTCCGACGCCTGGATGAGACGCAGCGCAATCTGGAGCGTATTCACGACATTATCAACGAAATCACCCCTCGCCTGTCACGCCTGGAGCGGGAGGCGGAGCGGGTGGAGGAGCATCGGCGGCTGGCTGCCCATCTGGAGCGTTTGCAGCGCACCTGGTACGGCTACCATTGGGGGCGACAGCAGGAGGCGCTGGACCGCGCCCTGGAGAGAGCCTCTGCACTGGAAGCCAGCCTGGAGGCGCGGCGGAGAGAGGTGGCCGCGCTGAGTGAAGGGTTGGCCCAACTGCGCCAGCGGGAGAGTGAACTGCGTGTCAATCTACGCGAGTGGCACCGCGAAAGTGCCGACCTTCACGCCAGGGCTGACGAGGTGCAGCGCCAACTGGCCGTAGCAGAGGAACGGGCACGGCTGCTCAAGGCCCGAGGCGAGGAACTTCTGGCTGAACTTGAACCACTGAGCGGCCAGCAAGAAGCGCAGGCGGAGAAGGTCGCACAGGCTCGCTCTCAAGTTGAGCGACTGGAACGCGAACTGGCGGAGCGCCAGAAGCGGTTGGTGGATCTGGAGCGAGAGTGGGCAGCCGTCCGGGGACGAGCACAGGAACTGGCTCGGCGGTACGCCCAGGTTGAGCAGGAGTTGCGCACCCGGCGCACGCGGCTGGAAGGGTTGAATCGGGCGCTTATCGAGGCCCGCGCGGAGGCGGCCCGTCTGGCGGGCGAGCAAGAAGCGCTGAGCCGGATGCGGGGTGCCTATGGTGTTGGCGTCCAGGGGTTGCTTCGAGCCAACCTGGACGGTGTCGTTGGGCCGTTGGCGGCGTTAATCCGGGTGCCTCCCGAGTGGGAGTGTGCCGTCGAAGCGGCGCTGGGCGATGACCTTCAGGCTGTCGTCGTAGAACAAGCGTCGCTTGTCGAGGAGGTGCGCCGAGTTATCGAATCTGCCGGGGGGCGCGTGACGTTATTGCCACTGGACGGCCTACGCCCGTCTCCGCCGCTTCCCTCGGGCGCTCTCCGTGCCGCCGCCGTCGTCGTCTGCGATGAGCGCGTGCGACCGGCGGTTGAAGCGGTACTGGGGGCCGTCGCCCTGTGCGATGACTTGTCGGCGGCGTGGGCGCTGCTCCCCGCCATGCCGCCAGGGAGCCGCTGTGTCACTGCCATGG
>Ga0164310_10001321_pt1 | contig 13909 bp, 12 predicted proteins | sample GuaBasSedimGuay1_FD_121795 | JGI IMG/M metagenome (GOLD analysis project Ga0164310, IMG submission 121795) | Subseafloor sediment microbial communities from Guaymas Basin, Gulf of California, Mexico - Guay1, Core 4569-9, 0-3 cm | ecosystem: Environmental > Aquatic > Marine > Hydrothermal vents... | reverse complement strand
AGGAGAGCTAGAGATCGCCTGGATTATCGGGAGTACTATACAGAAGAGACCGCTGAACTTATTGCCCAGCGCTTTAAAAAAGATATTGAGATGCTTGGTTATTCATTCGATGGTTAGCGATGGTGTACCCATCCTACTCTACCAGAGCCTTTACTCGCCCGTTATGCCCAAAATCCAATTGACCCCGTCCAGAAGATCTGCGGCAATATAGGCTGGGTTAACACGTTTTCGTGGAAGGACATACTCCAGCTCACCTAACCCGTATCCGGTCTTGACCAAAACTCCTGGCATCCCCGCGTGTTCGGCCATCTCCAAGTCAGAGCACGTGTCCCCGATAACATAAGACCTCTGGATATCAATGGGTAACTGCCCACAAGCGCGTTCAATAAGGCCTGTGCCTGGTTTTCTGCAGTCACATGTTACGGCATACTCAGAGACCACGCCGCTTGGGTGATGTGGGCAGTAGAAAATGGCATCCAAGCGCGCTCCCTGCTTCGATAACTGCTCCACCATCAATTCATTAATCCGGAGCACAAGTGATTCAGGAAAATACCCCCTCGCCACCCCAGACTGATTGGACACTACTATAACGAAAAAATGGTTCTCATTGAGCAGCCGAATGGCCTCTGCTACCCCTGGCAGAAGGACAAAACGGCTCGGATGGTTGATGTAGCCCATTTGTTCATTAATCGTTCCATCGCGATCAACAAAGACAGCAGGCCTCATTGTGCTCTCACTCCTCATGCTCACCCAAATCTTCGATTACCTGTATTGCGCGTTTGTTGATCAAAGAAAACAATTGAGGCCCTTGGGCCCCCAATGAAAATCTGATACTAACATACCCGGCTTGCAAAAAATCAGGACCAAAATCTTTGAGCCTAACCCAGTCCTTCTCTGTGGTGATCAACAAGTCAGCTTTCAGAGTAATAGCCTTTTCCCTAACGCTCTCAATCTCCTCTTTCTGGAAACGATGATGATCTTTGAATTTCCTAAAATAGATAACTTCCGCGCCAAGAGACAGCAAGGTATGCCTAAAGGCCTCGGGCTTACCTATTCCTGCAAAACCTATCACCCTTTTCCCGCTCAGATAGCTTGCTTCATGAACCAAATCCCTTGCAGGAATTACCACCTTATCCACGACATGCTGCGCTACAAACAGGGGAATCTGAGGGAACATTTTTTTCATCTGAAACTCGGATCTCTTGCACTCCGCCCCCTGCTCCCATCTCGTCAGCACAATCGCTTGGCATCTCTTTATTTCACGGACAGGCTCCCGGAGAATTCCCCAGGGCAGCAGATGCCCATTTCCAAAAGGATCAAGCGAGTCCACAAGCACAAGATCAAAATCACGCTTGAGCCTCAGGTGCTGAAATCCGTCATCCAGAATAAAAAAATTGGAACCGAATTTTTCCGCTGCATACTGTCCCCCAAGGTACCGCTTCCTGGCAACGATCACGGGCACACCTTCTAGCCTCCGGGCCACTAAATAAGCCTCATCCCCGCATTCCCGCCACCCTACCTTCACTTCCGCACCATCTGTTACTTCCAAGACCTCGTCCCCATAAGCACCACCGTATCCCCTAGTAAGCACACAAACATTATAGCCTTGGCCTTGTGCCCATTGGGCAAGCATGATCACTGCTGGTGTCTTACCAGTCCCGCCCGCAGTGAGGTTCCCGACACTCAAGACAAAGCCGCGCAGTGACCTTTGTCCCAACACGCCCAAACTATATGCCTTGGCCCTGGCCTTAATCCCAAGCCCGTAAAGAAATGACAAAAAGGCAAGAAGCATGGAGAAGGGAAACCGGGACAACCGTCCCTGCAAAGAGCCCCAATCCAACTGAAAAGGGCCCATCAGGCTGCATCTCCTCTTGGGTGCAGGCAACTTTCTATATATCCCATGACCCGATCCAGGGCTCCTTGGTTGTTCATGACAAATCTCTGTGCCGCCTTGCCCATCTCAACTCGTGTGTTGCTGTCTCCAAGGAGCTTATCTATTGCCTCAAAGAGGTCTTTGTAGTTCCTTATTCTAACTCCGCCCCCGGATTCCACTAAGCCCTGAGCCATCCAGGCAAAATTCTCCGTATGAGGGCCAAAGAGAACTGGCACACCAAAACTAGCCGGCTCAAGCAGATTATGCCCCCCAAAGGGGATAAGGCTTCCCCCAACAAAACTTATATGGCCAATGCCATAAATTCTCCCAAGCTCTCCTACACTATCCAATATGATTACGTCCGGCCGGTGAACATCGCCATTTGCCTGAGACCTCAGAACACAACTCCTCCCCCTTGCCCTTACCAAATCAAATAATCGCCGCGACTCTTCGATTTTTCTGGGAGCCAGAATTAAGACAAGGTTAGGGTATCCTTCTTGAAGGTTAAAAAAGACATCCAGAATCTGCTCAGATTCTTCGCCGTGAGTACTGCCTGCTACCCAAACTATTGTATGTTGGGACAGCCCGAACAAATTAATCCAATACGCCTTTTCCTGGGTTTCCATAGGTGCCCATGTTCGGTCAAACTTAATATTTCCAACTGCTACCACCTTTTGGGCAGGTACTCCTATATGCAACAATCTCTCACGGTCCTGTTCTGTCTGCATCAGGCAAAATCCCAAATCTCTAAAAAGCCTGCGGGCCAGAAAAGGTGCTCTCTTGTATGTTTTGAATGTGCCTTCTGATATTCTGCCGTTTATAAGAAGGCTTTCAACGCCTTTTGCTCTCAGAAGGCTTAATAGACCTGGCCAAAGATCCGTCTCTATGAGCAAGAAAACCCTGGGCTTCAAATACCTTATCATCCGGACAGTGGCCCACCAAAAATCCAGTGGCATGGCTAAAATGGCACGGGCCATTCCATCTAGTTCTTTACGTGCAAGGTCCAAGCCTTGCACGGTAGTTGCACTAAACACCAAATCTTTGTCGGGATACTCACCGCTGAGTCTGCGGACCAAAGGGATAGCAGATATCACCTCTCCTACTGAAAGGGCATGCACCCATATACAATTCGGTTTGATTGACACCCTGGGAAGCCTGCATGCCAGCCTCTCCATCAGTCGGGGGCTTTTATAAATTCGGCAACCCGCAAGCAATGGGCCGCCCACAAAAGTCCATAGGAAATGGTAGAAGAGCATCACTTTCTCACTGGCAGCTCTATTATCACACGCGTGCCCTTGGGCTCGTTATCCTGTATGCGGATGAACCCATTATGGTCTGTTATAATGGTATTAACAATGGCCAGCCCCAGACCTGTTCCATGTTTCTTGGTTGAAAAATAAGGCTCAAAAAGCCTCATTTTGTGCTCAGGGGGTATCCCCTTACCGTCATCAGCCACCTCGATCCTTACCATTTGCAAGATCGGATCATAGGCCAAATCAATCACAATTCGCCCCTTTTCATCCACCGCAGCAATAGCATTGTCCAATAAATTGATCATCACCCGTTTAATCTGCTCTCTATCCAAGTTGAAAATCGGAACCTCATCACTGTCATTGAATACAATTTCCACCTCCTTATGGGCTTCCCTATAAAGTGTCAAGGCCTCCCGAATAATAGCGCGAATATCCGCAGGAGCAAGGTTTGCAGCAGGCATTCTCGCAAAGTTGGAAAATTCATCCACCAGTCGTTTCAGTTCCTCCACCTGTCTTATGATCATGCTGGTACATTCTTCAAAAATCCTTCCATCATCTTTTGCCAGCTTTTCGCCATAGCGCTTCTTCAGTCTCTGGGCAGAGAGCTGTATGGGAGTAAGGGGATTCTTCACCTCGTGGGCAATCCTCCTTGCCACTTCTCTCCATGCAGCCATACGCTGGGCCTTCTCGATTTCGCTCACGTCCTCAAAAACGGCAACCAGGCCCAGATACTTGCCGTGTTCGTCCCGCAGCACATTCAGGGAAACTAAAAGGCTCAAGGATCGACTTTTCCCTGCAATCCGAATCTCTTTCTTAAGAAATCCTTTTCGAAACAGTGCCCTGTCAGTGAGGAATCTGTCGATAATATCAATGTATTCCTGAGAAAGTACGTCTCTGTAGTGCTTTCCTATGATATCCTTGGCCTCCAGGCCCAATATCCTCTCCGCTGACTTGTTAATAGTCAAGATCTTCCCTTCTCTATCAGCCGAGACCACCCCTGCGGCCACGTTTGCGAGAACGATTTCCATATAAGCCCTTCGCTGCTCCAATTCCAAATTGGTTCGCAGCAGTTCCCTGTTTGCCTCTTCAAGCTTTGTCTTGCTGTGCCGCAAATCTGCTGTCATCTTATTGAAGGAGTTGACCAGCACCCCGATTTCATCTTTGGCCTCCAAGTCAATAAAGAAATCATAGTTTCCAGAGGCTATCCGATTGGTTCCCTCAGCTAGTTCCTTTATGGGGACCGTGATCTCCTGAGACAAATAAAAACCAAACCATATGGAAGAAAAGATAATAAGTAGAGTCACTATAGACAAGGTAATAAGGTGGCTGAACTTTATGGGTTTCTTCAACATCTTAAGCTGACGGTATTCTTGTAGCCCTTTGGATACCGCCTTTAGGCGATTTACAAGGCTGCCCGGGACAAACCTACTCAAGGTAATAAGGCCGACCACAGCCTTTGATTCGGTTCTCGAAAATATGGGCACAATTCCTGTGACCAAATCTCCATGAGGTGATGATTGAATGTATCTCCTATCCGTACCTTTTGTGAAAGTATCCCTTAGAATATCGGCACCAGGTGTATGAAAAGCCGTAAGGTCCACCCCATGATCCACTGATACCGTTCTCTCTTGAAGTTTGCCTGAATAAACACGCAGGGATGCGAGCCTGTATTCTTTACGCTTTTCATTGATGAATCTCTCAAGTTCGTCCTTCTTGGAGATCAGCATGTAACCTTCGTAGGTGATAACCCGGCTTAAGTTATTGCCAAAGGCCAGCAACTCTTCTCCCACCTGGTTGTAGTAATCTTGACCCACCTCAAGGGATTTTTTTAGAGATTGCTCGATTTGGAGGTTAAACCAATACTCAATGGAAGAGGAAATGAACTGTACTGAGACAAAAAACAGGATCACAGTGGGCAAAAGAGATAGGCTCACAAAGGCCAGCACGAGCTTGGTCCTCAATTTCGCGCCCATAATATTCTTACGGCGCTCGAACAGGAGCTTGACCAAGTTACGAACTGTAAGAAACAGCAGAAGAAGAAGCAGGATAACGTTCAGATTAATAAGCGCAAAAATCAATATGCTATTTGAGATGGGAAGGTTCAACCCCAAGTCAAATATTCTACTGCCAAGGTAGGTGAGAGAAGAGATGACCAAAAGGAGAAAACCGATTATATATCTCTCACGTCGCCTCCTTTTTAGATCCCGCCTTCTTGCTTGCTCATAGTCTTTCATGGGTAAGTCAAGTTATTTCGGCTCTGGATTGCGTTGGGCCAGGGGCCATAAGGCCTGCTGTTAATACCTGAAATCCACTGTGTACCAGTCGGTTTCAAAATCCCAGAGGGAAAGGAAAAATAAAATATCATGCAAATGGAAAGGTAGTCTGATCCTGTCCAGCTCGGCCATTATCTTAATCCTGTAGTGGGCCCCTTTCCGGAGATTTTGAAGCTTGGTCAGTTTTAAGGCCACAACTTCCGACATTAGTTTTTTTGCCTTGCTGAAATCCTTTACCTTAACAGTCCCATTCTCCCTTTCTGAGAGCCTAATGTTATATATCCTCTTCAAACTATCATATTGGATGTCGTGGCTAAACTCCAGACGGGCGATACGCCTATCCCACCACATCTCTCTAGCCTCATAGAGCTTCACAACGAATGTAAAAGTGGTAGTAATTCCCGCCTCAATGGCCTTGGTCATCTCTGGGGTAAAGCAATTTCTAACTACAAAATAAAGGAGGAGATCATCCCGCGTATTGGTAACAACAATATCTGCTATGGAAGCCTTATCAGCCTTCGCTTCTGTACAAAATCCGAAAAGCAAGACTAATGCCAACAGAAGCCCGAGCAACCTTGGTGTTTTCCCAAAAACTATCCGTTCCACAGTTTCCTTACTCAGATCGTATCTTACCAAGGGCTTTCGCCTAATACCTCTTACCAGGCCTGGAACAAACAAAAAGAACAAGCATGGTCACCTCAGACAAGCAGTGTCTTTTCACCTGAACAAGTAGAAATATCATGTAAATCTAATATTAGAGTAGGAACTTGGTAATTGCAAGGGGGAACAGGAAGGCCAAAACCAAACAAAAAAGCCATCCCTTTCAAGATAGAAGAATGGCCTTATGGGGGGAACTATTTAACACAAATCAAGCAAAGGCGGAATCAGGTAAACCGAATGCGGGAACCTTTACAGCTTCATCTGTGCATTCCTTTTCGCTTTTGAATTTAATTACCTTCCAGTGCTTCTTTGAGCTTATCAATTTTTTTAGCATATACTGATTCAAAAAATGCCCCGACCTTTTCACGTTGAAATGTCCAATCACAGGAGAACCAATTATAGACAGATCACCAATGAAATCCAGAATCTTATGTCTCACAAATTCGTCTTTATACCTAAGCCCATCCTCATTGAGGATCTTGAAATCATCCACCACAATAGCATTGTCTAAAGAACCGCCCTTTGCCAGTCCATTCTGCTTAAGCGTTTCAACATCCTTCAAGAATCCGAACGTCCTAGCCTTGCTTATCTCCTCAGCAAAATCTTTGGCCGAAAAGGTCAGCTCATAGGTCTGATTCCTCAGTAATGGGTGTTGAAACTCTATGGTATACGTTATTTTAAGCTCTCTGGACGGGTAGATATGTACCGAGCGATTCCCATCCTCAACTTTAAACGGCTTCTTAATAACGATAAATCGCTTCGGTTCATCCTGATCACGTATGCCAGCAGTCTTTATTAAAAAAACAAATGGCGCCGCGCTGCCATCCATTATAGGAACCTCGGGCCCATCGAGCTCCACAATGGCATTGTCGATCCCCAACCCAAACAGGGCTGCCATTAGATGCTCAATGGTTGAAACCCGGCAGCCATTGTAACCGATTGTAGTGGCAAGGGTGGTATCAATAACATTCTTAAATGTCGCCTCTATAGGAGGGGATCCTGGAAGATCTGTCCTTATAAACCGTATGCCGGTATTGGGTGGGGCGGGCTTAAGTTTGAGCCTTACCCTTTCCCCGGAATGAAGCCCGACTCCTGTGCAACTGACATCCTCTTTGAGCGTTCTCTGTCTGTAATCCACCCGTTCTTCCTTTCCTTGTGAAATTGCACACGAATTTCTTCTCTTTTAAGCAAAGTGTGTGCCATAGTTACAAGAAATCAATAAAAAAGCAAATGATGCCACTAACATATTGAAATGACATTATTTTTTCAAAACTTTCATGTTCGGTATACAAAAAGACAAACCAAAATATCTCAAAAATGGTGTGTTAAAAAAAACACAGTTGTTTGGGCAAATGTGCCAAATACGCCATTGTGGTTTTACATTTCCAGGACCCATCACTTCATCATATCTTTTATTTCCCCGCACCCTTGTTAACACTTGAAAACAATTGGGCTCTATACTAAGTATTGACTCTCCCTGCAGCAAACTGCAGGGAATCGTCCAAACCGGCAACTCACTCAGTGCCGAAGGGCACTGAAAATCTTCAATCCATGGATCGGTACGGGATGGGGCTCTTATGATACATATGAAAACAAGCTTTGTATTTAGAGCGCGCATTGCACTCGCCTTTGGTTTCTTACTGAGCCTGCTTCTTGGCTGCTATCCCCTGATCAAAAAGGAAGTCAAGGGGCCTGAAGAAGCCATGACAAGGGTACGCTTTTTCTTCCCCTCATTTGAAGACGATATGGATATCCAGTCTCTGAGACTAGCCATTACAAAAAATCTGGATTATCTTTACCGCCTGGATCCTGGTTATATCTTCTTTTACGGACCGGAGAAGGTCACGTGTAGACGCGTCAGACAGACACAGGAGGCATTTCTTGACCTCATCTCTCAAACGACCGATCCCAGGCAAGTCCGAACTTACATCAAAAAGCACTTCTTGGTGATGAAGGCAAGGGGAATGGAGGGAGGCGGAAGTGTCTTGTTTACTGGTTACTTTGAACCAACATACGAAGCTAGCCTGGAAAGAAATGAGACCTTCAAGTATCCCATTTATCGGGTCCCAGATGATCTGGTGCAAATAGATTTGGGCCTTTTCCGTGAGAGATTCAGGGGTGAAAAGATAGTTGGCAGGGTTGAAGGCCATTCTGTAGTCCCCTATTACTCAAGAAATGAGATTGATGTAGAAAGGGTCCTAGATAACAAGAACCTGGAAATCGCCTGGCTGAAAGATCCGGTAGACGTTCTGTTCCTCCAGATCCAGGGCTCGGGCAGGCTCCTTCTTCCTGACGGAAGCACAATCTCCGTGGGTTATGCTGCCTCCAATGGTCATCCCTACAGGAGCGTAGGCCGGTACATGATCGAAAAGGGCTATATTGACAGGGAAGAAATTTCTATGCAGCGAATAAGGGAATTTCTGCGTCATCACCCTTGGCTTGTGGATGAGATTCTAAGCCAGAACCCTTCCTACGTGTTCTTTAGGAGACTGGAAAGCGGCCCTTTAGGGAATATCAATGTTCCTCTTACACCGGGAAGATCCATCGCCCTGGACGCGAAGCTTTTCCCAAAAGGAGCTCTTGCCTTCATCACATGCCAAAAACCCGTAGTGGATTCCACGGGTCACATCACCCATTGGGTTCCATTCTCACGATTTATGCTGAACCAGGATACAGGCGGAGCTATTAAAGGGGCGGGCAGGGCCGATATCTTCTGGGGAAACGGGCCCTATGCAGAACTGGCCGCTGGGCATATGAAGCATGAAGGCGAGCTTTATTTCCTGATAAAAAAGCCATGAGTTAATATTTGGCTCTTTATTTCAGAGGGAGACGGCCGTCATATCTGAAATTTGGAAAAATCTACCACCTTTAAAAACAGACTCTCTATGTGCTGAAGCATACCTAGGCGGTTTTCCCTCAATGCCTGACTTTCTTTGGTCAGAATTTCCACTTCATCAAAAAAACGATCCACTGGCTCCTTGAATGCCATCAGCAAGGAAAAAGCCATTTGGTAATTCCCTTGATCAACCGCCTTTGCCAGGTCTGCTTGGCAGTTTTCATAAATATTCCATAACCCAGACTCACTCGCTTCTTTGAAAAGGCCGGGGTTCACCTGATAACTCTTTTCAGCCTTTTTCAAAATGTTCCTCACCCGCTTGAAGGTTAGTGCAAGCCCTTCAAACTCTTCAGACTCTGTGGCGAATCTTTTGAGGGCATCAATGCGTGCTTTAAGTTGATTAATCCTTTCAAAATCAGCTGAAATGACCGCCTCCACCTCATCAGAGGCATATCCACTGCGGAGCATCATCTGCTTGTAGCGCTCTCTGAAAAATCCCATCACCTTATTATGTACGGTTTCTGTATCAAATGAGATGCGGGCCTTCAGAAGATCCATGGCCTTTGATGTGAATTGTCCCAGGCCAATACTAGCCTTTGTATCTTCCAAAATCCTGAGGATCGCAAGGGCATGTCTTCTTAAGGCAAAGGGATCGGCTGTGCCAGTTGGTTCTAAGCCCACTGCAAAACAGCCCACCACCGTATCCATCCTGTCAGCCAGACCCACCACGGCGCCTATCTCCCCTTGAGGGAGCTCTCCCCCGGCGCGCAACGGTAGATAATGCTCCCTGATGGCAATACACACCTCTTCCGGATATCCTTCAAGCCGCGCATAGGCCTCCCCCATAATTCCTTGAAGGGATGGGAATTCATCTACCATGTAGGTGACAAGGTCGCACTTGCATAGGCGACAGGCAAGGGCTACATCTTCGCGCTTCTCTGGACAAATCCGCTCTGCCAGCCAATCGGCAAGTCTTGTAAAGCGTTCCACCTTCTCATAGGATGTCCCCAAATCTGCCTGATAGATCACCTCCTTCAGATCCTCTATCCGGTCAGCCAAGGGCCTTTTTCTATCCTCCCTAAAAAAGAAATCCGCATCAGCCAGCCTGGCCCGCAGCACTCTCTCGTTGCCCTTGCGGACAACATCCATGTCTTTTGCCTTGGTATTGCTAATTGCCACAAAACTGGCCATGAGCTTGCCATCAGAGCCATGCACAGCAAAATATTTCTGGTGCTCTTTCATGGCAGTAATTAACACGGGTTCAGGGAGGTGCAGGAATTTCTCATCAAATACACCACAAAAGGGCACAGGATATTCAACTAGGTTGGCAACAGTGCTCACCAGTTCTGGGTCAAGACCAGGGGTTCCTCCTATCCTCTTGGCCTCTTCATTGGCCCCAGCCTCCACTAGTTTCCTTCTCTCACTGCCATCAATGATTACATATGCATCTTTCATCTTTTGGAGATAATCTTGAAGACCGGACACTTCCATCTCTGCAGGGGCCATGAACCTGTGCCCCCTTGTTTTGTTACTGCTCTTTATTCCAGCTACTTCAAACGGAATTACCTCCCCATTTAACAATGCCAAGACCCAGTGAATAGGACGGACAAAGGCAAACCCTATATCACCCCATCGCATAGACTTGGGCCATGGGATCTCAGCTATAAGCTCTGGGAGAATCTGGGATAAAATGTTCAAAGTGGGCCTGCCTTCTATCTTCCGTTTAACACAAAGATACTCCCCTTTGGGTGTGCTCTTTATCTCAAGGGCATCAATTGAGACCCCCTGCCTCTGTGCAAATCCCATGGCAGCTTTTGTAGGGTTTCCGTCCTGGTCAAAAGCGACTTTTTTAGGAGGTCCTGTCACCTCTTCTTCCACATCCTCTTGTCTCTCGGCAATCCCTCTCCCCATCAGTACCAGCCGACGAGGGGTTCCATAACAGGAAAGCCCACCATCTACCTTGATCCGGTTTTCCCTTAATTTAACCAAGGCGCGCTTTTCCAGTTCCTCTAGCGCGTCATTCAAATAGCCTGATGGAATCTCCTCAGTACCGATCTCCAATAATAATTCAACAGCCATTACCTCATCCTTCTCTTTTCCTTTTCTTATTGGCTCACCCTCTAATTTTAGATCACTTTAGCGCACTCATAACTTTAGATCACTTTTCTCACTTTTCCAATAGCGGATGCCCCATCTCCTCTCTCTGGGCCAAGTAGTTTCTGGCCGTAAGACGGGCTAGATTTCTTAGCCGATCAATAAAATGGGTTCTCTGGGTAACGCTGATCGCCCCTCTTGCGTCCAGTATATTAAAGATGTGAGAGCATTTGAGGCAATAATCGTATGCAGGGAGCACAAGCGATTGCTCGCTAAGCCGGATGGATTCCTTTTCATACATATCGAAGGTCTTCAACAGCATATCCACATCGGCCTGTTCAAAGTGATACACAGAAAGCTCCCATTCGCTTTTCTTATGAACGTCCCCGTAGGTGAGCTTGTTATTCCACATGAGCTCAAACACATCCTCCTTTTCCTGGAGGTACATGGCAATACGTTCAAGGCCGTATGTAAGCTCTACAGATATGGGATCCAGTCGAACGCTCCCTGCCTGCTGAAAATAGGTGAACTGGGTTATTTCCATTCCGTCCAGCCATACCTCCCACCCAAGACCCGATGCACCCACATTGGGTGACTCCCAGTCGTCTTCCACAAATCTTATGTCATGGTCAAGGGGGTCTATTCCCAATGCCTTCAAGCTGCCCAGATACATTTCTTGAATATCCACCGGCGAAGGTTTAATTATCACCTGATACTGATAGTAGTGTCCAAGGCGATTTGGATTTTCCCCATATCGTCCATCGGTTGGTCTTCGGGAAGGCTCCACATAGGCAACAGACCATGGCTCAGGACCCAGCACCCTCAGAAGGGTGGCAGGATTCATTGTGCCGGCCCCTACCTCTATGTCATAAGGTTGCTGAATAAGACAGCCCTTATCGGCCCAATATCGTTCAAGGGCCATGATGAGTTCTTGAAAGGTCATGATTTCCACCTCTTAGAAATCTTTTACATGCGATGAGGAAAGGTATCACCCCCTCCAAAGGATGTCAAGAAACCCAGTATTTGGGCACGATCAATTTGCAACCTGTCAGGGACTATGATAGGATATTTTATATTGAAATTTGGGGTTCTAAATAAGCTAATGACGCACGACTACCGCCTGGCAAGAGAAAAGATGGTCAAGACCCAATTGATTCCTCGGGGCATTAAGGACCCTGGTGTCTTGGCCGCTATGGGAAAGGTGCCAAGGCATCTGTTTGTGGAAGAGGCCCTTCGCGGAGAAGCGTATAATGACCATCCACTCCCTATTGGGCATAAACAGACCATCTCCCAACCCTATATTGTGGCCCTCATGACCCAGGCATTAGGGCTTACAGGCCCCGAGAACACCCTGGAGATCGGGACTGGCACTGGCTATCAAACGGCTATCTTGGCCGAGCTGTCCGAAAAGGTATATACCATTGAAAGGATCCGCCCTCTCCTGGAAAAGGCACGTAAAAGATTATGGGACCTGGGATATACCAATATCCTCTTTAAGGCCTTCGACGGGACCCTGGGATGGGAAGAGTATGCACCATTTGATGCGATCATTGTGACAGCCGGCGCTCCGAAGATCCCTCAGCCGTTGATCGATCAACTGGCCGAAGGGGGGCGTCTTGTGATCCCTGTGGGAGGAAAATTCAGCCAGGATCTCATTAAAGTTACGAAAAAAAACGGCAGCCTTATCCGAGAAAACCTTGGGGGCTGCCGTTTTGTTGACCTGATCGGTATCCATGGCTGGAAAGAATAAAGCCAGTGCTGAATTATAAGTCTTTAAAAAGCTCTCTGGCTACTTTTACTGGGTCTTCGTCTCTATCAAGAGGAGTCCCGTTCGTGATTACATCCCAGCGATCAGGATATAATTCCCACTTTCCCTCATTGGTGTAACGCACTACAGTTCCCTTTCCAACGCGAACAACAAAAGAGCTTTCTACCACATAGTATTTATATTTCTTGAACATGGGGTCATAAAAACACAACTGAAGACGGAGGTCAATGCGTTAATACAAGAGAACTGTCTTGCAAATTGGTGTATTTTGACCCGAAGTCCTTTTATTTACCCTCAAATGCTCATGGGCAGGGATTGATGCTCTGGGGCTTTTCCCAGTTCCTATTATCTTTGGCTGATCATATTCAATTAATTAGTTCATCCGGTTAGATTCTGACTTCTGGCTCCTGCCTTCTGAGTTCCATCTCTTTTTGCAGGCTGAGTTCTGAACAGTCCAACTGGAAAATGACAGATTTTTGGATAGACCCAGGCCTAGATTGCCATTTTTGCAAAAATAGGGAAGCCTCAATATGTTTCAATTCGTACAATTGATTATAAAAGGATATAAATAACATTATATTCTTTCAAAAAACGTAGAAAAGTCAATAACAACGGACCGTTGTAGGTACGGGAAAACCCTTAAGTCCCATCAACCGCCTTCCGATAAAAAATTTAGGCAGTTTACATCAGCATACTTTTTTCTGAAGGCTCAATGCTGAACACGCCCAAGAGGAAATTTCCATTTCCGAACGGGCACAACGCAAGGATCCCATGGGATATTGACGAAAGGTGGGGGAAAATGGCTCTGAGTACACAATTGGTTAGTGGGTTGGCAAGTGGGCTGGACTGGCGGAGCATTATCGATGATCTTATGAAAATAGAGCACAGACCTGTAGACCTAGTAGAGCAAAAGAAATCAGAATATGAACAAAAGCTCTCAGAATGGCAGTCCTTTAACTCAAAGCTTCTTGCTTTGAAATCCGCTGTAGGAGACCTAAAAGACCCCGAGGATTTTAATCTGTACACAGCCAATATGACCAGTGACAGCACCACTGTCCAGGCCTCCAGTCTCCTGAGCGTGTCGACCAGCTCGTCTGCTTCTCCCGGCACCTACACCATTCAGATCTCCTCCATTGCCACTGCTCAAAAGCT
>Ga0164310_10001320_pt1 | contig 13912 bp, 13 predicted proteins | sample GuaBasSedimGuay1_FD_121795 | JGI IMG/M metagenome (GOLD analysis project Ga0164310, IMG submission 121795) | Subseafloor sediment microbial communities from Guaymas Basin, Gulf of California, Mexico - Guay1, Core 4569-9, 0-3 cm | ecosystem: Environmental > Aquatic > Marine > Hydrothermal vents... | reverse complement strand
GAAGCAGCAGAAAAACTGAAAAATCAAGCGAGAAGGGTCGAAATAATCGAGGAGTTCAAGGGAAAAGAAATCATTGGAAAATACTGCAAAAATCCAGTTAATAACAAGTCTCTCCTAATACTGCCAGGATGGTTCGTAGACCCAAAACAGGCAACAGGCGTGGTCTATAGCGTTCCAGCCCACGCACCATACGACTGGCTGGCCCTAAAAGACTTGAAGGAAAAACCGGAAACGCTGAAAGAATATGGAATAGAACCAGCTCAAATTGAAGAGATAAAGCCAATATCAATGATTAAGGTTGAAGGGTTCGGCGAATATCCAGCAATAGAACTTGTGGAAAAACTTGGAGCCAAAAATCAATATGACCCGAAAGCCGAAGAAGCGACGAAAATTCTATACAAGAAGGAGTTCCACAGCGGAGTTCTAAAGGAAAATTGCGGAGAATACGCCGGCAAACTGGTCAGAGAAATCAAAGAAAAACTTATTGAAGATTTTAGGAGCGAGGGAATAGCCGACATCATGTATGACTTGCCGCAACGCGTCGTCTGCAGATGCCTAACAGAATGCACAGTCAAAATCCTGGAAGACCAGTGGTTCCTAAAATACTCCGATCCAGAGTGGAAACAGAAAGCGAAAGAAGCCCTATCAAGAATGAAAATTTATCCTGAAACAGCCCGGCAATGGTTCCTAGATGTGATAGACTGGCTGAAAGAATGGGCATGCGCAAGAAAAACCGGCTTAGGAACACCGTTGCCATGGAATCCAGAATGGATAGTTGAAACCCTAAGTGACTCAACAATTTACATGGCATTCTACACAATAAACAAACATATTAGACAATATGGAATAAAACCGGAACAATTAACTCCTGAACTTTTCGACTATATATTCTATGGAAAAGGAGAAAAAGCCGAAATAGCGACAAAAACAGGGATAAAACCTGAAATAATAGAGGAAATGCGAAAAGAATTCTTGTACTGGTATCCAGTTGACATGCGGAATTCAGCCAAGGAACTCGTTCCAAACCATCTAACATTCTTCATATTCCATCATGTAGCGTTGTTTCCGCCGGAACACTGGCCAAAATCCATCGGCGTAAACGGAATGCTAATGATAGAAGGAAAGAAAATGTCAAAATCAAAAGGCAACTTCATCACTTTACGAAATGCAGTCGAAGAATACGGTGCAGATGCAACAAGAATGGCGCTGTTGCTCGGCTCAGAAGGAATGGACGATCCGGACTGGAGAAGAGAGAACCTAATAAACCTAAAAGAAAAAATCGAAGCCTTCTATCGTCTCGCCGAAGAAATAATAAAAAATGCAAAAAAGGAAGAAGAGAAAACTCATCTAGAAGAATGGCTCATAAGCAGAATTCAAAGAAAAATAAAGAAAATAACTGAAAGCTTGGAGACTCTAAAAACTAGAACGGCGCTTGACACTGCCTTTTTTGAAGTATGGAACGATATAAGATGGTACATAAGAAGAAAGGGAAAAATGGAAAATAAACTGTTACTTGAAGTGCTAGATACTTGGACACGGCTACTCGCGCCTTTCGCCCCCCACATATGCGAAGAAATCTGGGAGAAAACAGGAAAGAAAGAATTCGTCTCGACAGCTAAATGGCCAGAATACCGCGAAGAAAACATCAACATCAAAGCCGAAGAAACAGAAGCCTACATAAAAGAACTACTTGAAGACGCCTACAACATAATAAAAGTCACAAAATTTGCTCCGAAACAAATACATTTCTACGTCGCCGCATCATGGAAATGGAAAGTTTACCTAAAAGCAGTTGAAAGGGCAGTTTCTAAAACTCTTACAATGAAAGAGCTAATGGCAGAACTACTAAAAGATTCAGAACTAAAAAACAAAGCAAAGGAAGTCTCAAAATTCGCCGCAAAAATAATGGACGAAATAAATCGAATGGCATCTGAGAAAAAAGAAAAAATCCTTCAAATCGGAAAAATCGATGAAAATCAAATATTAAATCAAGCTAAGGAATTCTTTGAGAAAGAATTCAAGGCTAAAATATACGTTTGGAAAGAAGAAAATAGAGAAAAATATGACCCGAAAAGCAAAGCTTCAATGGCTATGCCCTATCGGCCAGCAATCTACATAGAATAGCTCACACGTAGCTCTTAAGTAAGCTTATGGTGAAGGGTGTAAGCCTTATATGATAGTTCTTTCGGCCCCTAGCACTTGTAGTAACAAAGAAGTCCTCACCCTCCTTTAGTTGCGTTCCATAGAAGAAGGCTAATATTGTGCGACAAATATTAGTCGTCGTAAGCTTCTCACTTTTTATTTTATCCTCAATTTCCTTATGCAATCTCCTAGGATTAATCGTATAAATAACCTCATTATTCCCAGCTTTTTTAAGATGATACTCCATATCAAGAAGAATATATCGAATTATATCATAGTACGGCGATCTTCTTTCCTTAATTAAATTAACATAATTGGCAAGGGGAATAGGCAACCCATTACTAGAATGATGAAGCTCAGACAATACCCTTCCCCTAGTTAAGTTTTTGCTTTACAAAATTTAAGTTTTTGGAAAAAATGTTCTATAAGCAAAATGAACAATCACTTTATATTTTTGCTCTTTACCAAATAACTTAAGAAGGGCCCGTGGCGCAGCCTGGATAGCGCGTCGGCCTTCTAACCAATGCGAAGAAAGCCGGAGATCCGGGGTTCAAATCCCCGCGGGCCCGCCACTACGGCCTTATCGCTATGTTTTTCGCGTTTCTTAGAGTTTCTTCGATAAGTAAACTGTGGATTTGCCGTTTAAGGTTTCTTTGTAACCGCATATTTTGTATCCGTTCTTTAAGTAGAAAATTAAAGCTTCAGAATTGTCCGGTTCGGTGTCTAATGTTAATATTTTCATTCCTTTACTTTTTGCGTATTTCTCCACTTCTTTCATAAGCATTTTACCGTAGCCTTTCCTTCTATATTTCTCATCTATGAGTATAGTGACTATATGTGCGCCATTATACCATTTGAAAAGATGGATTCTTGAATAGCCAATGATTTTTTCTTTTTCTTCCGCAACGAAGAATACACATTCCTCGTTTAGAGTTTTAAATTCAATCAATGACTTAAAATCCTCTTTTGGAGAACCGAAATATCTCTCTTCAAGCTCTAGTATGGGCTTCAAATCTTTTAGATTAGCTCTGCGGACAACCATTTTCTCCGCCTAGATATCAATTCTCGCTTTTGTACTTTTATAAATTATAACGATGAGTATTGCCAGAAAAATTATGAAAAACGCGATGCTTATCAAGAATAGCCAATTTTCGCCTTGAGTTGTTCCGAAAATGAATGGAGGTAGAGGGAAAATCCATATAATGCCTCCTTGTGGGGATGAAGCGGAAAGGGAAGAGAGCATCAAAATTAATGTACCGATAAACGTTAGGATAAAGCCTATTAAAAACAGTTTGAATGGAAAGTTGACTCTAATCTCTGTTGGAGTAGGCGTTGGATAGGCTAGTTTTTTGTAGCACTCCATGCACAGCCATCGTTCTGGTATAAAACAGAATTCACATGCTGCACGTCCACATTCTTGGCATATGTAACGCGCGGAACGGCTACCGCATATTTCACAAAGCCTAGTCATTGCCTCTCCCTAGGTTTTTATCAGGTTAAGTCCTATGATTATACCTGCCATGACCGCAATTAATACTAATGTAAGTAAAATTAGGATTTTCAGAGATTCGCGGTCTGTTCCGAATATTATTGGAAATGGACCTATGAGAATTATTCCTCCACCCCTAACTTTTTCCGTTTTCTCTGCGCCGCGGAACGCAAATAGGATAAACGCAACTATGATTATGGCTATGCCTAAAAATATTAGGGCTAATCCAGCATATGTAAACAGATTGATGGGCTCCATACCCTTAAAGATTATGAGTGTGGCTTTAGATAAACTTTCATAATTCGAAGCTGAAGTCCATCCCTTGAAAAATGTGAGTAGCATGAAGCTGGAGGAAATAATCAGAAAAGTTAAGGTTGCGCATCCTGAAATATCCGAAAATGAATTTTTGGAAATGATAGAGGAAAGGAAGAAAAGTTTGGGGAATTATTTCACAGATGAGGCTGTAGCAAAAATTTTGGCGTCAGAACTTGGCGTAGAAATTCCCAAAATGATTGAAGGAAAATTTGAGATTTCAATAAGGAATATTGTTTCAGGCTTAAATGATGTTACTGTTTCAGGCAGAATTACGTCTATTTATCCTGTTCAGACCTTTAAAAGGGGATTTGAGAAGAGAGGGAAGCTTGCCCGTCTAGTTTTAGCTGATGAGACCGGAGAAATAAAGGTTGCCCTATGGGATGATAATGCAAGCCTTATTGAGCAAGGCGTTTTAAAAAGGGGGCAAAGAATTAGAATCTCTCATGGATATGCTAGGGAAAGCTTTAGAGGAGGAATTGAGCTTCATGTTGGAGAAAATGGGGAAATTGAAATTCTTGAAGAAGGCTATTTAAAAATTGGCGAGCTGAGGGCTGGCGATGGACCAGTTAATGTTATTGGTCGGGTGGCATCTAAAAAGCCGTTAATCCGTAAAGTTAGAACTTCAAGAGGGGAAGAAGTTTCTCTAGTGAGTTTTGAGATAGAGGATGAGACTGGGCGGGCGTGGGTTTCCATATGGAGAGAACTCGCGGAAAAAATTCTAAAAGAAAGTTTAGAGAATGGGATGATTATTAAATTAAAGGATTTTTATGTTAAACGAGGGTTTAACGAAGGATTAGAAATTTTTTCGAGGAAGGGCTCTTCTTTTGAAATAATTCCCGCGGAAAAGCCGAGCTAGACTTAGGGATAAAGTATTTAACTTACAGCGAACAAAATTGCACGTTCATTAGGAGGTTGGCGAATGTATAAAAATCAGATTCTACTTCCAGTCGACGAATTACCAACAAAATGGTATAATATAATTCCAGATCTGCCAGAGCCTTTGCCCCCGCCGAAAGAACCTGAAACTGGGCCTTCACGTATGGAGTTTCTGCAAAAAACCCTAGTTAAAGAATGTTTGAGGCAGGAAATGTCGAATGAACGTTGGGTTCCAATTCCCGACGAGGTTCAACAACTTTACATTCAAGCTGGGCGTCCGCGTCCGTTGTATCGTGCTTTAAGGCTCGAAAAACGTTTAGGACTAAAGAAGGTTAGACTTTATTATAAGCGTGAAGACCTTTCGCCTACTGGCTCGCATAAGGTTAATACGGCTTTGGCTCAAGCATATTATGCGGCTGAAGAAGGAAAATCTACGCTTGTAACTGAGACTGGCGCTGGCCAGTGGGGCACCGCCTTAGCCTATGCGGCGCGCCTCATGGACTTAGACTGTGTAATTTTCTGGGTTCGCTCTGTATATGATTGGAAGGTTGATAGAAGGGCTTTTATGAAGCTTTACGGCGGAAAGGTTCACGCTTCACCAAGCAAGGAGACAGAAATTGGCCGAAAGTTGCTGGCTGAAAATCCGAACCATCCCGGCTCGCTTGGAATAGCCGTCTCCGAAGGCCTAGAATACACAGATAGTCATGAAGGAAGCGTTTATTGTCTTGGTTCAGTACTTAACCATGTTCTCATGCATCAGACAATCATTGGCCTAGAAGCGAAGAAGCAATTTGAACTCACTGATGATAAACCCGACTTGATTGTTGGTTGTCTAGGCGGAGGCTCAAACTTTGGCGGAGTAGCTCTACCATTTGTAGGTGACGTTTTGAAGGGAAAACTTGAATGTGAATTTTTGGCTGCTCAGTCTGAGGCTGCACCGAACCTTGTGAAAGGAGAATATCGCTACGACTTTGCTGATGTAGCTGAACACACACCGCTCTTGAAGGTTTATACTCTAGGCCATAAGACTGAGATGCCGCCGATAAAGGCTGATGGGCTGCGTTATCACGCGGCAGCGCCGATAATAAGTTTATTGAGACATCTAGGCATTGTTAAGGCGGTTGCCTACCCAACTGATGAAAAAGCGATTTTCGAAGCTGCTAGGATTTTTGTGCAAAGTGAGGGTTGGCTTATTGCTCCTGAGTCAAGCTATGCTGTTAGGGCTGGAATTGATAAGGCTTTAGAGTTTGAAAAGGCTGGAGAAGAAAAAGTTATTTTGATGAATATTAGTGGCCATGGCTTTTTGGACTTGCCCGCCTACAAAGAGAAGCTAATGCTGGACTAGCCTTATTCTTTTCTTTATTGTTACGAAAATATTTAGGTGTGCTAGGTAAACATTTTACTAGCTTAAGCTTCTGGATGTTCAGGTTATGTCTGAAAGAGCTAAGCAGAGGGTTGCCACAAAAATATTGAAGGCTGTTTCTTCAGCTACTAGGCTTAAGATTCTTCATTTACTTTTTGATGAAGGCCCTAAATCTTACACTGAACTTATGAATAGGTTGAGGCTTAACCCCACAAGGGATGCTGGAAAGTTTGCTTATCACCTTAAATCTCTAATTTCGGCCGACCTAATTGAGCCGGATTCAAAAACTAAAAGGTACCGCCTAACCGAGTTGGGCAGAGCCATACTCGATATGACTGATGAAATTGCAAAATACACCTACAAGCGGCGGAAGATGCATGTTAGGACTTCGCGACTTTCCGTTGAAGAGTTTGATAGGACAAAGATTGTTGAGTCTCTCATAAGAGAGGCTGATGTGCCTACAGAACTTGCTCAGAGGATAGCTAGAGAAACCGAGAAGAGACTTCAGCAATTTAAAACCAAGTATTTAACTGCTCCGCTTATAAGGGAGATAGTTAACGCGGTTTTGGTTGAAAAGGGCCTAGAAGAGTATAGGCATAAGTTAACACGGCTTGGCCTTCCAGTCTATGATGTTACCCAGCTAATTAGTAAAATTGGAAAGGAGAAGCTCCCGGCGGAAGCCATAATCGAGAGGGCTGGCGAAAAAGTTCTTGAGGAATATACACTTCTAAACGTTTTTCCAAGAGACATCGCCGATGCTTATTTGTCTGGATATCTGCACTTTGAGAATCTCCAAAACTGGATAATAAAGCCCCGCGTGGTTTTTCACGATTTAAGATTTTTCCTTAGAGATGGCTTCAAAACTTCTTTAGCTGCTTTTCCTCCGCCGAAAACTCTTGAATCAGCATTGAACATGGCTTTGACAATCATTGAAAAGGCATCAAGAGAAGCTTATGAACAAGCGATGCCCTTTTTCAATGTCTTCTTTGCGCCTTATATTGAAGATTTAAGCTTCAGAGACGTAAAAGAGTCTGTTCAAATGTTTATAAGGGATTTAAATCAGTTTCCAAATGCAACCGCATCGATTTTAATAGAATTTGCCATTCCAGATTTTCTAAGCGAAACAAGGGCTGTTACTGCAGCGTCCAGTTCCGAGGCGGTCTATGGCGATTTTTTCGATGAAGCCCAAAGACTGGCTTTGGCTTTTCTGGAAGCTTTTCTAGAAGAGAGCAGCCATAGTCTTATCCTGAATCCAAGTTTAATTATTTGTTTGCGCGCATCAAAAGGAGATGGAATATTTGATAATTTGCTTTTTAAGTCTCATTTATTAGCCGCCGAGGTTGGGCTTCCCTATTTTGTAAATTTAATTCCGAAATGGAACGTTGACAGTGTTTATTCTGCTTCTGGCTTTAGGCTTGGAGGCGAATGGAAGGGAGATTGGGAACTCAGTACACTTAGAGCCGGAAGCTTAGATGCAGTTTTTCTCAATTTACCCCGCCTTGTTTACGAGGCTGACGGCAATTTTGATTCCTTCTTTAAACTTTTAGATGAGCAGCTAGAAATGGCCTCCCGCGCTTTGGAAATAAAATTCAGATGGATTAGCCATTGTATACGGGAGGGCTTGCTCCCATTGCTTGGAAGTCAAGTGAACGGAGAAGCATACCTCAGACTTGGAAGTTTCTCCAGAAATATAAGCTTTCTAGGCTTGAATGAGGCTGTTATGGCGTTAACTGGTAAAATGTTGCATGAAGATAGCGGTTCGCTTGAAACAGCCAGGAAAATAATTGATTATTTGAATAAGTATGCTGGGAAATTGGTTAAAAAGGATTTAAGAACGGCGGTTTCGATGCTTTCAAGTCTGGAAGGTGCGAGAAGACTTGTAGAGTTGGATGTTGAAAGATATGGCTGGGCTAAGGTTAAGACTGCGACGGGGAAAGAACATCCATTTTATACCGATTTGACGGCTGTTCCGTTAAACATTGAAGTTCCGTTGAATGTGAGGCTTGATTTTGAGGGAGAATTCCATCAATTATGCAATGGAGGTCATCTTGCCATAATTCAGCTTGACGAATATGAAAAAGACGCGGAAAATCTACTTTCCGTCACGCGGAAAATTCTATCATCAAACATAGGCTTCTACACATACAACCGCGACCTAAGCTATTGCAGCCATTGCAACAAGGTATTTTTAGGTTTCATGCCTAAATGTCCGATTTGCGGCTCAACAGAACCAATAAAACATTACAGTAGATTAAACGCTAATTTTTCTAGGGTAAAAACCGAAAATCTCCAATTTTGCAGCAGAGTAAAATACATGTTAAATCAACCCTAAGAAAGATACAATTTTTTATAGTTTTTATACAAAAAATTAGACCCTAAATAAACGGTTTCATTTTTTACAAATTTTAGTTATAGAAGATAGTTCTAGAATTATATGCTGAACTTAATTTTTCAATTTTTGTTTAAAGGGAAAAGCTATTGCCTAGAAATGCATCAGTAATTGAAACGCGGGGGTTCTCGTATCTCTTGAATGAAGCATTGTGCTTCATCACCCTCGTTCGCATGTGGGAGGAGGGAGGGTCTCTCTGTGTTAACCATATATACAACTGAAAACTGTTCGCGATGCCAAATGCTGAAGGAATGGCTAAAATCAAAAGGGGCAGAATTCGAAGAGAAAAGTCTAGATGACTCTGAAGTTATGGCAGACCTAATAGTGCGAAACATATACATTTTGTCGGCTCCCGCCCTAGAAGTAGACGGGAAAGTATACGAAGAAGAAACCCTTTTCCAAAGTGAAACACTTAACGAGGAGTTTTTAAGCAAAATTTTGGAGGAAAAAATTAGAAATGAACGATAGTGAGCTTTTACAAGAAATCAAGCCAATGGTTCGCCGTAGCGACGGCTTCATGGTTGAATGGGATAGAAAAGCCATTGTAAAACAGCTTTTAACAGAAACAAAACTCGCAAAAGAATTTTTCGATGTAAGACCAATGACACTTGAAGAAGCTGAAGAGATAGCCAAAGAGGTAGAAAGAAGAGTCTTCGACTTAAGGTTAAGATTCATAAGCGGCCCATTAATCAGAGAACTAGTCAACAATGTACTTTTAGCGAAATCGCGGGAAAAGCCGGAATATGCAATCTACCGTAACATACTAACAAGAGTCGGCACACCAGTCTATGATGCCTATCTAATAGATGTAGGGAAGGGCTATAAGGCAAATGAAAACGCAAATCTACAGCCAAACCCTGAAACTGCACATAAGCGGAAGGCAGACTGGGTTTCAGGCGAAGAATACTTATTGCTGATGCCGCCGAAACTGGCGGACGCGCATCTTTCTGGAGACCTACACATACACGACCTAGAATATTTTGGCACTAGGCCGTTCTGCCGAGACTGGGACCTACGCTATTTCTTCTATTATGGATTAATGCCGGATGGAATGGGAACCAGAACGAGCATTGCTGGCCCGGCTAAGCATCCAGAAGTAGCTATACTGCACACAGCCAAGATTTTGGCTTCAGCGCAAACCAACTTTGCAGGCGGAGAGGGCTTCTACAACTTTCTGGTCTTTTTAGCTCCTTACATGCGTGGTCTAAGCTACGAAAAGGTTAAACAGCTTATGCAAATGATGTTCTTTGAGTATACACAGGCTTATGTGGCCAGAGGAGGCCAACTGGTTTTTAGTAATGTTCAGGTTCAGCCCGGCGTGCCAGAAATCTGGCGTAAAGTGCCAGTTGTTGCGAGAGGAAAAATTGGGCCGGAAGTTTATGGCGATTATGAGGATGAGGTTCAAACTCTGTTTAGAGCATTATATGAGGTCGCTTTACAAGGTGATTACTGGGGCAAACCATTTAATTTTCCGAAACTTGAAAATGGAATAAGTCCTGAATTCTTCAAGCCGGAATATGACGATTTATGGCTTGAGGTACACAAGGTAGTTGCCAAGTTTGGAACGCCATATTTTGACAACATGCTTCCCGCCTACCGGGGATATGGGAAAGGCGTTTCATGCTATCAATGCTGCGCCTACTGTTTTGTTGAAACGCCTGAAAGCAGCGAAGACTTCGAAGAGAAACTCTACTTTGTAGACGGAAAACATTTCACCATGGGAAGCTGGCAAGTAATAAGCCTAAACCTTCCAAGAATAGCCTACAAGGCAAACGGAAACGATACGCTACTATTTGAAGAAGCCAAACGGCTAATGGACTTGGCGGTTGAAATATTCAAGGTCAAACGCAAATGGATGGACCAAATGATAAAGAACAATCGTATCCCCTTCGCTACTCAAAGGCCATTAGACCCGCGAACGAGACGGAAAGGTCCACCAGCAGTGGATTTCAACGAACTGGTCTATACGATTGGGCTTGTTGGCGGAAACGAGATGGCTCAGTGGCATACCGGCTATCAGCTTCATGAAAGTCCAGAAGCCATCAAAATTCTTGTTAGGCTTATCTTAGAAATGCAGAAGTACAAGAGGGAGCTTGAAGCTAGGCATGGCATAAAGATAGCGTTGGCGAGAACCCCCGCCGAATCTACAGCCCAAAGATTTGCGATCGCTGACCTATTAACAGACGAATTTAGGGCAAATGCTGAAAAAATGGTTAAAGGAGATTTGGCGAGAGCTAAAAGAATGCTTATGGAAGGAAAAAGGGACGTTTCAGTATACTACAGCAACGGAACCCACGTATATGTAGGCGCAAAAGTAGGCTTAATTGAAAGAATCGACATAGAACAAAAGTTCTTCCCGTTGCTGAACGGAGGAAACATGTTTCACGTCTGGCTTGGCGAGGCAAATCCGGATCCAGAGGCTCTCTACAAGCTGACACAGCGAATCTCGACGCAAACCCAGATAGGATATTATGCGTACACTAAGGATTTGACAATTTGCAATGACTGCGGAATGGTGACTTCGCCGTTGCATGAGCGTTGTCCAAGCTGCGGCTCGCCAAACGTTGAGTGGTGGTCGCGGATAACTGGCTATTATCAAGCTGTAAGCGGGTGGAATGAAGCTAAAAAGAAGGAGCTATTCGATAGGTACCGAACCGCTATTAGCGGCTAAGCCTAGCTGACTGCTCCGAGTATTAATGCGAGCAGGGCCATTCTTACAATTATTCCGTTCCAAACCTGCCTAAAATATCTTGCATGCGGCGTAGAATCGACTTCCGGCGCAATCTCGTCAACTCTCGGTAGTGGATGAAGGATAACCAAATCTTCCTTCGCGTTCTTCAAGGTTTCGAGGTCTATTCGGTAGGAGCCTCTAACCTTCGCATATTCAGCCGGGTCTGGAAAACGTTCCTTCTGTATCCTAGTAACATATAATACGTCTAAGTCGCCAATTATCTCCTCAATTCTGTTTTTCTCTACAACTTCAACCTTCTTTTCTTTAAGAACCTTCAAAACTTCCTTTCGCATTCTCAGAATTTCAGGAGAAACCAGGTAAAGCTTAACATTGTACATGGAGAGGGCATATGCAAGCGAGTGGACTGTGCGGCCATACCTTAAGTCGCCCATTAGGGCTATGCTTAAACCATCGATTCTGCCCTTCTCCTTAACAATTGTGTATAGGTCGAGCAATGCCTGTGTTGGATGTTCTTCAGCGCCAGAACCAGCATTGATTATTGGAACTTCGGCGAATTCTGCTGCTAGTCTCGCGGCGCCTTCAAGGGGATGCCTTAAAGCAATAATGTCAGCATAATTCTCAACTGTTCGAACAGTATCCGCTAAATTTTCACCCTTTTTTACAGAGGCTATTTCTGCCTCTGCAAATCCTATGGTTGCACCTCCGAGCCTATGCATGGCTGATTCAAAGCTTAGGCGCGTTCGCGTGCTGGGTTCAAAGAAGAGAGTTGCCAAAATCTTTCCTTTAAGCATGTCTGAGCCTGTTTTGGCGATAGGCTCCATTCTAGAAGCAATTTTCAAGATATAATCGATTTCTTCACGGCTAAAATCCTTAATTGAGATTATGTCTCTACCAGCGAAGTTCAAACCGTACACCTAAACACTACTCTGGGAACTTATACATAAGAATTATCAGCCAAATTACATCTAGAAAAAAGGTGAGCTGAGTAGAGGAGGCTACCCTATTGGAGGCCCTCTATCGGTTATTATTTTATTGATTCTTGTTAGGATTGTGATTCGCCAGATCATAGGGCATCCCTCCTTTGCCCTCTGTTTTTTTCTCATTTTCTCAATTTTTATAATATGAGAACTGGCTTATAAGTTTTTCGCACTTTTCAAAAATTTTAAAAAATGAGAAAAATTTATAAGCATCCAAATCCACTAAAATCCCAAAAGAGGGAAAAGCCATGCTAGCAGAGCAGAAACACTACAGCATAGATATCAAACACGAAGCAAAAATAGTTGAGATCACCTTTCAAGGCTCTTCAGTGAAGTTTGATCAAGTAGCTCATGCGCTAGACCAATTAAGAGAGTATATAGCAAACGATTACTGCATCAAGCTAAGGGGTTATTGGAGTCGAAAATGCAACAGCCTGAAGGCTTTCATGTTTGCGCTGGGGCTATTCGGCCACAGCGACAGAATAATACTCGAAAGTAAGTCAAAATATAGCAAGGCGGAAAGAAGAAAGAAACGTAAACTGGCGGGAAAACTGCAGAAAAGAGGCTATACAGTAAAACAGATTTCAGACGAACTAAACGTTCCGCTAAAAACTGTTTACAGATGGCTCAAAACGAACAAATGAAAATCTTATTTAGTCTCTACTTCGAATTCTAAAAGGGTTAACTGCATGGAAGAAGTTACCCTACGCGTGTCAAAAATCAAGAATGGAACAGTAATAGACCATATTACAAGCGGTCATGCACTCGATGTAGTGAAAATTTTGGGAATAACCGGGAAAAGCGGAAACATAGTCACGATAGCCATGAATGTTCCAAGCAAAAGAATGGGTAAGAAAGATATAGTAAAAATTGAGGGAAGAGAACTCAAAGCCGAAGAAGTAGATAAAATAGCGCTTATCGCACCGAATGCAACAATAAACATTATCCGCGACTATAAAGTTATTGAGAAAAAGCGTGTTCAACTGCCCAAAGTGATAAAGAATATCGTTAAATGTGCAAATCCCGCGTGCATCTCAAACAGCAACGAGCCAGTCCAGCCAATATTCTATGTTGAAAATCAAGAACCATTATATCTTAAATGTCATTATTGCGGCTATCTAATGGAAAGAGAGGAAATTCTAAAACAGTTCTAGAAAACGGCTATTCAGCCTTGAGACTGAAGCAACAATATGGCCTTAGCTAAGTCTCCTTCAGTCTCCTCCAATGCTCTCCTAGCCTCTTCCAAGGACTTTCCAGTTTGATCCGCTACCAACTGCACATCTTCTTCCGGAATAGCAAGCTTAGGCTTAGTTTCTATGGCTTTTTCCGTTATCTTCTCACATGTAACCTGAAATATCTTCTGCCCGCGAAGACTAATGACAGCAACTTCCGGGTTTTCCAAAATTATCTCCTTTGTGGGTGTTTTGAAAATTACCTGCTGGACTTCCGGCATAGGGGCCATATTTAGGCCCATGCGTTGCATGAGTCTTTTGGCTTCCCTTGGGCTTATTTTTCGTTTCATAAATGTCCCTCAAAATTATATGCCTACAAGCCTCTTAAGTTTCTTCCTTTACTCCCCTTCTTATTTTAACTGCAACTCCAGTTTTGAATGCTTTCATTTCTTTACCAGTCAGCACTGCTCTTCCAACAGCTAAGACCTTTCCCTTTC